>ERZ808240.5069-NODE-5069-length-11009-cov-3.035421_pt1 | contig 11009 bp, 9 predicted proteins | sample MGYA00521084_ERZ808240 | MGnify/ENA primary metagenome ERZ808240 (study PRJEB31516, sample SAMN03275571) | gut metagenome | biome: mammalia-associated habitat; material: feces | host: Papio cynocephalus | place: Kenya | collected 2012-08-06 ... | reverse complement strand
ACTTCAACAGTTCCGATAATATCATCAGAAAACGGATTTTTTATGCCTACTTTGCGTTCAGAACCATATATACAGACATTTCCGCCAAGATTTATTATTCCCGATTCAATGCCGTTTTCTCTGAATATTTCAGCAATGCGGTCACTTGTATATCCCTTTGCGACTGCTCCCAAATCAAGCTCACAGTTCTGCGGAACAGATACACAGTTTCCGGAAATATTTATATTTTCATAGCCCACATTTTCAAGATAGTTCTGTATTTCCTTATCATCAGGTATTCTGTATTCTCCTGAAGTAAATCCCCAGAGCTTTACAAGAGGATATATTGTTATATCAAGGCTGCCGTCAGTGCTTTTACATATTTCAAGAGCCTCTGATATAATTTCAGCTGTATCACTGCTTACTTCAGCGGATTCCGAATTATTTATTTTATATATATCGCTTTCAGAATCTGTAACTGAAAACAGATTTTCAAGTCTTTTGATTTCATCAGCAGATTCATTTATAGCTTTTTCGGAATTTTTTCCATATGCCTTTATATTCATATATGTGTCCATAGCGAAAATATCTCTTGATGAACTTTTTATTTCAGAATCAGAACAGCCTGAAATTATAATCAAAAAAACAAAGAACGGAAGAATAAATATTTTTTTCTTATTCAATGCCTGCCTGCTGTTTTGCTGCTGTAAGAGTATTTTTCATAAGCATTGCAATAGTCATAGGGCCTACTCCGCCCGGTACAGGAGTTATGAAAGATGCTTTCTTTTCAGCTGATTCAAATTCAACATCTCCGCAAAGCTTGCCGTTTTCAAGTCTGTTCATACCAACATCAATTACAACAGCACCCTCTTTAATCATATCGCCTGTTACAAAATTCGGCTTTCCGACTGCTGCAACAAGTATATCAGCATTGCGTGTGATTTCAGCAAGATTTTTTGTCTTTGAATGGCATATTGTAACTGTTCCGTTCTTATGTAACAGGAGCATTGCCATAGGTTTTCCGACAATATTGCTTCTTCCGATTACAACGCAGTTTTTTCCTGATATTTCTGTTCCTGTGCTTGCTATAAGCTCCATAACTCCGGCAGGAGTGCAGGGAAGGAATGAATATTCACCTATCATAATTTTTCCGACATTGAACGGGTGGAATGCGTCAACGTCCTTTTCAGCAGAAATAGCATTGATGATTGCTTTTTCATCAATATGCTTAGGAAGCGGGAGCTGTACAAGTATTCCGTTGACCTTGCTGTCACGGTTAAGAACGTCTACAAGGTCAAGAAGCTGTTCCTGTGTTGTGGATTCATCAAGAGCATATTCATATGACTGGAATCCTACTTCTTCACAAGCCTTTTTCTTTGAGTTAACATAAACTCTTGATGCAGGATTGTTTCCGACTATTACAACTGCAAGTCCAACTTTAAGACCTTTTTCATCTTTAAGAGTTGCTGTTTCCTTTGCAACATCAGCCTTTACTGATGCTGAAACTTCCTTACCATTAATTATCTGTGCCATTATCTTTATTCTCCTTATTATTTTTATTATATTTTTCTTCGCTCTCCCTGATAAGTTCCTTTGATTCTTCTGTATCGCAGTAAAGAACAAAGGGTTCTCCCTTGTGTTTTGCTCTCAAAAGAACTGCAATGTGAACTGCTGTTGATGCTATAACACAAAGGAGAGCAAAGAGCTGTGAGACTCTTATATTTCCGAACATAAGACTGTCTGTTCTGAAACCTTCTATAATAAATCTTTCCATTCCGTACCATGTAAGATACATAAGAAAAAGCTGTCCGTCAAATTTTCTGTGCTTTGAAAACAAAGCAAGTATTAAAAAGCCTGTAAGACACCATACTGATTCATAAAGAAAACAGGGGTGAACTCCATAAAGCTCGGACATTGATGTGCCATACATTGAACTGGAGGGATTTGAAACTTCATTGATAATTGTATTCTGAATAGTTCCGCCCGTCATAGCAAAAAGGCAGTCTGTATTCGTTCCGAAAGCCTCCTGATTGACAAAATTACCCCATCTTCCTATTCCCTGACCGATAAGAAATCCCATTCCTGTTATATCAAGCATAGGGAAAAGCTTTACTTTCCGGATTTTGCACATTATTCCTCCAACAAGAATTGCACCTATAATTCCGCCGTAAATTGCAAGTCCGCCGTTTCTGAAATTCAGAATTGCTTTCAGATTTCCTGCATACTGTTCCCAGCGGAATGCAACATAATAAGCTCTCGCACCAATCATTCCGCCAAGAACCCCTGCTATGACCGCATCAATTGCACGGTCAGGGTCTATTCCGAATTTTTTCATTCTCGGAAAACAGTATATCATAGCAAGAAGAAGTCCGAATGATATTATAACAGCATACCATTTTATTTCAAATCCGAATACTGAAAAGGCTGTACTGTCAACTGAAACATCTATATGAAGATTAGGAAAAACTATTCTGTCAGGGTCTGTGATTCTTTCAACCTCAGTCATTTGCTTTCACCGTTCTTTATAACAGATATTGCAAGCTTTTCAGGAAGAAGTTCAGTTTTTATGAAATCAAGAACATCACTGCTTGTTACCTGTGAAAGAATTTCAATTTCAGCATATGGAGAAACACCGTCCATATGGGAATTAATCATAATGTTTGCGACTTCTTCAACGTTATTGAGTTCTTTTACAAGTTTTCCGTAATTAAGTTTTTTGATGTTGCTGAAAAGTTTTTCGTCTATTCCCTCTGATTTGATTCTTTCAAATTCAGAAAGAATTTCATCTCTTACCCTGAACGGATTTTCTGATTCTCCGCTGAATATAAGTGAAAAATATCCGTCACCGCAGAAACATTCAAAATCAAAGCTTGAATTTATAATTCCCTCTGACAAAAGTCTCTGATAAAAATCAGATGAACTGTCAGCAAGTAAACTTGCTGATATATCAGCAGTAACAGTTGCTTTAAGTCTTTCATACCCGTCTTTTGATGTACATTTGTAACCGATATTGAAAAGAGGATTTCCGACAGGCTGATTTTCAGTTATTTCATTTTTTACAATGCTGTCCGGTTCATCAGGGAATACTGTTTCAAGTCCCTTGTCCTCACAGGGTTTAAGATACTTGTCACAAACTTCAAGAACTTCATCAGCCTTTATATTTCCTGCTATTGAAAGAACCATATTATTGAGATTATAGAAAGTGTTATAGCACTTGTAAAGCAGTTCGACATCTATTTCAGCAATGCTTTCAACTGTTCCTGCAATATCAATTTTTACAGGGTGATTATGATAAAGGCAGTTAAGAAGATTGAAAAATACTCTCCAGTTCGGATTGTCGTCACACATCTTTATTTCCTGACCGATAATTCCCTGTTCCTTTGCAACACTTTCAGGAGTGAAATAAGGTTTCTGAACGAAATCAAGAAGTATTCCGAGAGATTCCTTATAGTTTTTTGAACAGCTGAAAAGATAGCAGGTTTTATCAAATGATGTAAATGCATTTGCATTTGCACCTGTTTTTGCATAGAGGTTGAAAACATCGCAGTCCTCATTTTCAAAGAGTTTGTGTTCAAGAAAATGTGCTATACCCTCCGGAACTGTTGTATATTCCTTATCAGCATTTGTTTTGAACATTGTATTGATTGAGCCGTATTTCGTACCGAAAAGAGCTTCTGTTGTGCTGAAGCCTTCCATTTCGCATATATATATGTCAAGACCGCTGGGGTGTTTCACATATATACAGCTGTCACCGGTTCTGCTTGTTAAAACTTTCTTTTCCATTCTGAATTATTCCTCCCTGCTTTTCATAATATAAACTGTATCAAGCACAAGTGACTTTGCACACTCGATAATTCTTTCTCTTGTGACATTTCTGTATTCTTCAAGCTTTTTTTCAGGAGTAATATATTCTCTCTCATATACAGCTGATTTATACCAGTTTATATATGAACTTATGGTGTCGCCTATTCCGCTGAAACTGTTTTCCATTGAAGCGAGAATATTCTGTATATCCTCATCAGAGAAATTTCCCTTGATAATTTCATCAAGCTGTTCGAGAATAGCCTTTTCAGCAGTTTCAATGTTTTTTGTTTCAACTCCGCAGTCAACAAATATGCAGTTTTTAAGACCTGAAAAATGACTTGCACAATAATAGCAGAGGCTCATTTTTTCACGAACATTTGCAAAAAGCTTTGAAAAAGGTGTTTCACCGTAAAGAGCTGAAAGCATCTTCATTGCATATTTGTCATCTTTTTCAGACTTGAATGCAAGAACCATTTTTGACTGATTAACATCAAGTGTTTCAGTAAGTCTTTCAACATTTTCTTTTATCGGGCTGAAACTTATGAAACTGAAGTTGCAGAACTTATTTTCAAAATTGCCGAATGATTTTGCCAAAAGCCTTATTATGCTGTCATTTTTCTGTGCAGATACATATGAAATTTCTATCTGTGAATTTGCAATAAGATTTTTAAATGCTTTATATGCAGATTCAGCCGTTACATTCTGCAAAGATTCAGATGTTCCGTAGGAGGCATATTCAGCCGGTTCACCCTTAAAAGCAATTTCATATGCCTGTTTCAAAGCATATAATCTTTTGTTGTTTATTTCAGAATCTATTTTTGACTGAATGTCCTTTTTGACAATGTCAAAAATTTTCTGATTGAATCCGTTATCCTTAACATCGGGAGAAAATATACAGTCAAGAAGCATTTTTACGGTTTCTGTTTCAATATCTTCTCCCTCAAGAGCATATTTGCTGTCAAGCCATACTGCACTGATACTGTTGACCTGAAAATTGCCTACCTTTGATATTCTCGAAAAAATATCAGAACCGTAAAGGCTGTTGAGCTTTGATGAAAACTCTGTAATGGTCGGATACTTGCTGTTTGTCATACTTACTGCAACGATTGCTGAAGCATTTTCCGACAAAGTTTCAGGGTCAAGAGGGGTAATGAATGATATTTCGATAGCACCTTTTTTAAACTTGCTGTCGATAATTTCAGAAAATCCGATATTTTCGGCAAGTTTCATTCTCTCATATGTCATTTTTTTATCTCCTTTAAGAAATTTTTAGTACCGCTTTTTTATTATACCATATTATTCTGAATATTTCCATAGTTTAATGAAATTTTTTTTATTGAAATAATATCAGTGCTGTGATATAATATAATAAAAAGTATCAGGAGGCATTTTTCAGAATGAAAAAATCTTTTATAACTTCGGGGGCAATCATAATATTCTGTTTGCTGGTCAATATTACTGCAAGGCTTTGGACAGGTTTTGCTGATTTTTATGTGCGGAATATTTTTCCTTTTTTCAGTAATATTTTTTCATTCATAAGCGGATTGTTCAGTTTTTCAGTCGGAGAAGTTTTCCTGTTTCTTCTGGCAATTTTTATTATAATAGGAATACCTGTAATTTTTGTAATATTAATCAGAAGCAAGAATTCAAGAAAAAAGGTTCTGAAAATATATACTTCAATTGCTCTCTTTATAATCACGTTTGCCGTTTTTTCTGAAACATTCAACTGCTTTATAATGTATCAATGCACTCCGTTTTCAAAGGTTTATTTCAATGAATCCGAACGTTCAAGAGAACAGCTCACTGAACTTTATTCAGTTCTTGTTGATGAAACAAACAGACTTGCTGAACAGGTTGAACGTGATTCTGAGGGAAATTTTAAAATCACCTGCGATATGAATGAAGAAGCTAAAAAGGCTATGAAGAAAATGGGTGAAAAATATCCGCAGTTCAAAGGATACTATCCCGACCCAAAGCCGATTAAAACTTCTTACATAATGAGTCAGACCCGTACGCTCGGAATTTATTTTCCTTTTACTATGGAGGCAAATTATAATCCGAGTGTTTATGAAAGCAATCTCCCGAATACAGTATGCCACGAATTTTCACATCTCAAAGGAATTATTCTTGAAGATGAAGCCGGATTCTTTGCATTTGTAGCCTGCATACAAAGTGATAATATTGAATTTCAATACAGCGGTTATCTCAACGCTCTGGAATATGTAAGCAATGAAATTTATAAAAACAATATTTCAGAGGCTTTTGAAATATCTCAGAGAATTTCTGAAAAAACTTCTCAGGATATGTATAAATTCGTTCCGGAAGAATTCTGGGAGGAAAATAAGGATAAAGAAATAATTTCAAGTGAAACAATCGGAAAAGTTTCTGATAATTTTACTGACACAAATCTTAAAATAAACGGCGTTGAGGACGGTATACAAAGTTACAGCAGAATTGTAAATCTTCTGCTTGATTATTATTTCGGCGGTGAAAAATAAACAAGGCGGTTTTTTATTAAAACCGCCTTTTTCACTTATGATGATACTGTTGTTTCTGTTTCAGGCTGAGGAACTGTTGCTGATGTTGTTTCTTCCGATTTGATTTCCGAACCTATTTCAGACATCTCACCAAATTCCATTACAAGTTTCATATTCGGCATTTCAAAACGTTTGAGATTGCCGGATTTATCAGCAGTAAGAATATATTCTCCGCTTTCAAGATTTCCGCTTATCTTTATTTCACCGTTTTCGGATTCTCCTGAAAGTTCCTCCTGTCTTGCAAGCTCATCAGCAACCGAAATCAGATTTGACATCATTGATTTAACCGGAAGTGCTGACTGCGGAACTGAAAAGCTTAATCCCTTATAAGATGCTGTTGATGTTCCGTCTGTAAATTCAAGCTTTACACCGCTTAAAGTATTCGGGGAATCAAATTCTATCTCCCACATACCCTCTCCGAAACGGCAGAGAACTCCGCTTGCTTTCATCTGGTCAAGGGTTATTTCAGTTTCTGTCTGGAATGCCGTATTAAGACCATTTTCAGCAGTACCTGTTTCAGATGAAGGAGTCTTACAGCCTGTCATCGATAAAAACATTATTCCTGTAAAAGCCAATGTAACAAGTCTTTTCATAAATAAAAATCTCCTGTCTTTATGTTCTGACTTTTTACATCTTTTAATTTTTACTGATTTATTTTATACTCATAAATGAGGCTGACAGATTTTTTATAATATCTGTCGGGAGCATTGCCTCATATCCCATTTTTTCAGCAGTTATGTCACCTGCAAGACCATGTATATATACTCCGTATGTGCAGGCATCAAATGCCGAATATCCCTGTGCGGAAAGTGATGCTATGATTCCGGCAAGAACATCACCGCTTCCGCCTCTGCTCATTCCCGGATTGCCGTTGATATTGACCATACATCTCTGTGAATCTGCCGTAACTGTTCCCGCACCTTTGAGAACAAGCGTTACACCATATTTTTCCGCAAATTTCATAGCTGTTTCTATTCTGTTTTTTTGTATTCCCTCTGTACCTGTCTCACAAAGACGTGACATTTCCTTCGGGTGAGGAGTAAGTATAATATCTGCTTTGCTCTCTGATAATATATTTATGCAGGAGGATATACAGTTTATGCCGTCTGCATCTATAATTACAGGACAATCCGCATTTTTTACTATAAATTCCGTAAGCTTTCTTGTTGAATCGGTAACACCCATTCCACAGCCTATAAGTATTGAACTGTATGATTTTATCGTTTTAAGAAGAATATCCCTGTTTTCTTCAAAAAGAATATAGCCTTCGCTGTCTGTTGCAAGAGGAAGTGTTATTGCCTCCGGAATCTGCTGTGATATATTGTTTATACATGTCCAAGATGATGCAACGGTAAGAAGTCCGACTCCGGAACGCAGTGCAGAAAGCGAGGACATTATTGACGCTCCTCTCATACGGTCACTTCCGGTTATTGAAAGCATTTTTCCGAAATCACCTTTGTTTGCATCAATTTTTCTGTGCTGTTTAAGTGACTTTACAATACTTAAATCTACTACATTCATGTTCTTCGAGAGAACTGAAAGGCTTCCCTCATGAAGTCCTATATCAAAAACCTGAACTTCTCCGCAGAACTGTCTCAAAGGATACTGAGTCATTCCGCTTTTTATATATCCGAATACTGCTGTATAATCTGCATTGAATGTTCCTGAAGATACTTCACCTGTCATACAGTTTGCACCGCTGGGAACATCTGCTGCTATTTTTATTTTTGGCTGTGAAGCTTTGAAATATTCAGCAATCTCCCTGTCAAGAACACCATGAAATCCTGTTCCGAATACTCCGTCAACTATAACTTCACTTTCAGCGATAGCATTCATTATTGAAGATATTCTTGATTCTTCCTGCCGTTTTGTTTTTCTGGCAGAATCCTTGTAAAGCTCTCCTGTCATAAATGCAAGTTCCTGTGATTCAACAGAATTTTTAATGCCCTTGTCACGATAGCCGTTAAGAAATTTTGCCCTTGATTTCGGAATTTTTGAAAATGCATTCTTGGCTATATCAGTTGAAGGCATTCCGCAGACATGTACAAATGTAACATCATATCCGCTGTATATAAGTTCACGACCTGCAACAAAACAGTCACCGCCGTTGTTTCCTTTTCCGCAAAGAAACAATATTTTTCTTGCATCTTTTTTATGGCTTATTTCTGATATGAACTTTGCAAGCTTTATTCCCGCATTTTCCATAAGGACAGAACGGCTTGTTCCGAGTTTTTCGGATAAAATTTCAATTTTTCCCATTTCTTCAGGTGTTACAATTCTCATAAAAATCTCCTTAAAAAAATAAGGGCAAATAATATCTGCCCTTATTTTCTGTATTCTTCAAAAATTTTGTCTGACCTTTCTATACTCTCTTTCAGCTTTCCTTTTTTCAGAATAACATCAAAATCAGGAATCCTTGATGTCATATTATGGCAGTCGCTTCCGAATACAATAGGGTAACCCTCTTTTATCAGCGACTTCACAAAGTGTTTTTCACGGAAATTCCGAAAAGCCTGATTGTTTATCTGAAATATTGCATCAATTTTAAGCAGTTCCTCAATCTCTGATTTTTCATATAACCCGATATATCTGTGTATATGAGCAATTACCGGTTTGAGCTTATAATCATATGATATACTGTATATTTCATCTGTCAGATTTTTAGGACAGTCATAATAGGGAGGTTCAAGAAGTATGAGATTAGTTCCCTCAATCGCAAGCTTTTCTATTCCTTCACATTCACTGATTCCGCTTTCCATAAGAATTTCTGCTCCAAGATGTATCTCTTTAACAGGGATATTCTTCCGGCAAAGCTTTTCATATGCAGACTTACGCTTTTCAATAAAGCTTTCAGCAGATTCTTCTCTGTGTGCATAAAAATGAGGAGTAGCTACTACACGTTCAAGTCCCTGTTCTGAAAGCTTTTCAAGCATCTGAACTGATTCTTCGGCACTTTTTGAACCGTCATCAATTCCCGGAAGTATGTGGCTGTGGTAATCTGTAAACATATTATTTTTCCTTTACAGTATCAGTATTATAACTGCCATAGTTTTTATAATAATAGCTCTTGCCGTATCTGCTGTAATATGAACCGTCTCTCTTGTGAACAATATTATTTATAATCATTCCGAAAAGTTCACCATGTGCAAGCTGTATTGTCTTGACTGCTCTTTCAATATCATCAGTAGTTGTTGAAGAATATTTCAGAATCATTATCATTCCTGCAATATCACTGCTTATATTCATAGCATCAGTTACAACATTTACAGGCGGTGTATCTATGACAATATAGTCATAAATTTTTGAAAGTCCTTTGAGTATTTCATATGTATTCATAGAACCAAGAAGTTCTGAAGGATTCGGCGGTCTTATTCCTGAAGTAATCAGGTCAAGATTTTCGGCAACATTTTTGTGGATTGATTCATCAAAAGTATTGATATTTCCGATAATTCCTGAAAAGCCTGTCTTATTGCTCACTTTGAAAATCTTATGCTGTACAGGTTTTCTCAAATCGGCATCTATAAGCAGAACCTTTTTTCCTGTTTCAGCAAGGGATATTGAAATATTTGAAGCTGTTGTTGATTTTCCTTCACCAGGATTTGAACTTGAAACTGTTATAATCTTTTTGTTTGATGCCGAGAGAGCAAATATAATATTTGTTCTCATAGATTTATAGGATTCTTTTACAGAGAACGGAACATCATTATCAGTTATAAGTTTATAGCCTCCGCCTTCTGATTTTTTCTTTCCGCCTTCAGATGAAAATTTCTGAATTTCTCCAAGTATGGCTTTTCCGAACTTTTCTTCAATCTGTTCAGGAGATTTAACAGTATTGTCAAAAAAGAATACCATAAATATTATTGCACATGCAATAAGCAATCCGATTAAAGCACCTATAACAGTATTTTTATATATATTCGGTGATGACGGAGTTTTTGAAACTTTCGCAGAACCAATAACCTCAACAGAACCTGCTCCGACTACTCTGACAAGAACAGTCTGTGCCTTTTCGGCAATAATATTGCAAACCGATGCTGAAATTTCAGGTGATTTTGTTTCTGATGTAACATGCAGTACCTCAGTTGAATCCACTGATGACATTGTAAGTGAATTTCTTATATCCGATGTAGAAACGCTTGACTGACCGTTTTCATCATAATTTACTCTGAAACATTCAGAAATTTCATCGGCAGAATATTTTTTGAGAAGTTCATTTCCAACCTGTTCAATAACAGTATCGTCCTGAAGAACTACGATATAAGTTTTTACAAGCGACCTTGAAACGTTCAAATCACCCTGATTCATTGAATCATTTGATGTGGCAGACTTGTTGCTGTTTTTTACATACATAGAAATATGTGACTGATATTTCAAAGGCATCTTGAACTTTGAAACACAGAAAGCAGACATTCCGCCCAGAATAATAAGGATTATAGCAATCCAGATTTTGCTTATAAAAAATTTTAAAAGCTGAAATAAGTCAATACTGTTATCACTTAGATTTTTTTCATTCATATTTTTCCCTCTTATGTAACATATTCAAAACAAATATATTTTATCACAAAAGATAAACTATGTCAATACGGAAATACATTTTTTAAAAAATAAAGCCGGATTTTAAAAATCCGGCTTAGTTTACTTATATATCTTTTGACTTAGTATAATTAGGGAGAAGTTTAGGAGAAACCT
>ERZ808240.5068-NODE-5068-length-11011-cov-14.199617_pt1 | contig 11011 bp, 9 predicted proteins | sample MGYA00521084_ERZ808240 | MGnify/ENA primary metagenome ERZ808240 (study PRJEB31516, sample SAMN03275571) | gut metagenome | biome: mammalia-associated habitat; material: feces | host: Papio cynocephalus | place: Kenya | collected 2012-08-06 ... | reverse complement strand
ACTCTTGGTGAGCTGTTCTTCTTCCTTGTTGATGAAATGGCAGACATTACTTTCAGCAGGTCACTTGGCATCCTGATGGATGCCTTAATGGCAAGCCTTCAGGAAATCTTAAAGCTCAGCGATGAGCAACTGAATGCATTCATCGCTGATTTTGAAGCAAGATTACCGGAATATCTACGGAATGCACTTCATCCAGAGACTTTAGCGGCATAAATCACTATTTTGTTAGCTGAAATATTGAATTTTCAAGGAGCGAATCCCATTTCAGGTATGGGAAGTTTTAGTTTTTTATAATTTATCGATCTGTTCTATTGCATATAAAGGCAGATTAATAAGCCAGTCTTCTTTTTTATAGTCTGACATAGAAGTACGGATAGAAACTGTGGGAGAAAATTTTTCGTGGTAAGTTTTTAAGCTTTTGGCCCGGAGATTAACTTCTGCTTTTACTTCCACAGGGATGATCTGTTCGCCCGTATCAACAACGAAATCAACCTCACAGGAACCTCTGTCGTTAGTGTAATAATAAATGTTTAAGTCCTCGACGGTTTTTAATTGCTGACAAACATATTGTTCTGTAAGTGCACCCTTGAATTCAACAAAAAGATCATTGCCATCCAGTAAAGTTTGCTGACGGAGTCCCACCATACAACTGAGAAGTCCGACATCTACTACAAACAATTTAAAAGCCTTTAGGTCTTCATATGCTTTCAAGGGAATATTCGCCGTATTTATCCGGCTGACCTTATGCACAAGACCACAATCACAAAGCCACAGCAGTGCTGTTTCATAATCTTTCGCACGAGCACCTTCGCGGATGAGCCCATAAATAAATTTTTTATTTTCTTTTGCCAATTGAGAAGGAATACTGTTCCAAAGCATACGAAGTCTTGGAACAATTTCATTGGGGGCGTGCTTGGAAAAATCCTGTTCGTATGCTGCCAAAATTCGTTTTTGAACAGTACGTACTTCATTGAAGTCTTTGTTTTCTGCGAAAATCTGTACTGCTTCGGGCATACCGCCGACATAGTAATAGTGTTTTAAAGTATCAATATATGTTTGCTTAAAGCTGGTAATCATTTGAAAAGCTTGTTTATCAAGTAATTCAGCAAAGCGTTCTTTACCAATAGCCATTAAAAACTCTTTGAATGAAAGGGGATAAAGTTTTAAAAAATCCACCTTGCCGACAGGAAAAGAGGTTCCCTGATGCAGAGCAATTCCAAGCAATGAACCAGCGCATACAATATGATACTGGGGGGCATTTTCGCAGAAATACTTAAGAGATGCCAATGCTCTCGGAACCTCCTGGACTTCGTCAAAAATCAAGAGAGAGTTATCAGCGTCAATTTTGTGACCTGCGTACAGCTCTAAACCCATAATCAAACGATCGGTATCCAGATCAGATGCAAATAATTCCGCCATTCTGGAGTTGGAATCAAAGTTGACATATACGGTATTTTCATACGCCTGCCTGCCGAATTCTTTCATCAACCATGTTTTTCCCACCTGACGCGCGCCTTCTATAATTAAAGGTTTGCGGTGCTTGCTTTGTTTCCAATTTAATAGTTTTTCCATAGCAATTCGGTACATGCAGGAACCTCCGGTTTCATAGTGTAAGCATAGTATATCACATTGATACAAAAACTACAACGAACTTTTGGTGGAAAACTACATTTTTTACAGCGAATAATGATGCGGACTATTAAAATATAAAAAATAACAAATCTATGACGGACATGGACAAAAAATGTCCGCTTGATGAGGGGAGAAAAAGGAATATAATAGAAAGTATACATAGAAAGGGGTTGTTATGTTTTTATCGGCATGTGTTCTGTGCGCAGTGGCATTGATGCTGCTTGTTTTTTTTTATACCAATAAGCTTGTCAAGCTTGTTGCCACATATTTTCTAATTATTGCATTGAATTTGATAGTGGGTACTTTGTATCTGTCTCGGGTGTCATTGTATTCAGCTGTAAATGATTTGGATTATCAGTTATACACATGGCTCCTGCGTATGCATATTCCGTTTGTTTCAATCGTACGATTGTTTAATGCCGCCTTTTCATGCTATTTATTTGCGACGGTTATATTTATTGGCTATTTAAGAAGAATGAAAATATATCAAGGCATATTGCTGCTATTAGCGCCGGTTTTCTTTTTTGTTACCAACGATCCGATTGTGGGACAGATAATTCATATAAAGCGTTACACCAGCACAGGAAGAGAGCAGGCTATTTACCAAAATCTAAGTGGTCAGATAGGTATCGTGAATGAGTGTATTGTGACAGTTTACATGATATTGCCGGTACTGTTTATGATATTGGCATATAAAAAAACTCAAATATATATTAAAAAACGGGATGCAGTTGTTTCAACGGTTTGTGTTTGCATTGTCAATATTGTGATCTATGTGATTTTGATTCGGGGTATTTATGCGGAGATCATGTTTGGCAATGTTAATTTTGTCAAAATTCCCATGAATTATTATTATGAAAGCTACAATGTTTTATTTCCGACTATAATGTGGGTGTTGGTCGGTGTGATTTTATTGCTAATGCTGCTTTTGAAGCCGTATGATATTTTAAGCGGGCGCAGTTGGCTTGCAAAACGCCGGCAGGAAAAACAGTTGAACAATAATATCAATATGTTTTTACATTCATACAAAAATGCCTTTATCGGAATATCACAGAGACTAAAGCTGGTACAGGCATACTTAGATCGGGGTGAGGAGGAAAAGGCATATGAATGTGCCAGCCAGGGTGAAAAAATCACAATAGAAAATTTAAAAAAAATTAATGACACGCTTCGATTTTTTAGGGGGGTACATGCCAGTTTTGATGCAGTTAATTTAGTCGCATGCCTGCGGGAGGCACAACATCAGCTTGTACTTCAGGAAAGCAGTATACAGATGGATTTCAGTGCGCCACCTGCTGTTTATATCCAGGGAGACGCTGTACATTTGACAGAATGCTTTTTAAATATCTTGCAAAATGCGGTGTTGGCAATTCAGGAAAAGAGAGCACCCGATGGAAAAATTACCATAACGGTGATGCCGGAGGATGAGTTGGTCCTGGTAGAAATTTCCGATAATGGCGTGGGCATTAAAAAAGAAAATCGCAAGAAAGTATTTGAACCGTTTTTTTCCACAAGGTCAGCCAGTGGAGGTATTGGACTGAGCTATGTAGCAGATGTGGTGAAACTACATCATGGTGTTTGCCGTATACAAAGCGAGGAGAACCATTATACAAAAGTTCAAATGGTGTTTCCGCTTTATCAAAAAAAGTTGCGGGAATGTTTTATGAAAAAGAAGGAAAGAGTGTATGAATGATAAGATTCGTGTAGCAATTTGTGATGACGACAAATTCCTGTGTGAGGGTTTCCGTATGCAATTTGAACTCTATAACAGGGTCAGCGTTGTAGGAATGGCATATAACAGTGAAGATTGTCTGCAGATGCTGGCACAGTGTAATCCGCAGTTACTTCTTCTGGATATTCGAATGGAATCAGAGGAAGCCGGGCTACGCATTATCAGTAAAATAAAGAATTCTTTTCCGGGTATAAAAATTATGATGCTCACAAGCTATGACGATTCCGCCTATATCTATGATGCCATTGCGGAAGGAGCGGATGATTATTGCTTGAAAACTATGGACATTGAGCGATTGACAGAAAAAATTGAGTCTGCCGTAGAGGGACGTGTGGCGTTAGAAAAGGAAATTTCTGACAAAATTGTAAGCCAATCACGTAAAAACCAGAGCTCATTTATATTTGTATGCAATAAAATATTACAACTCTCGGATGGAGAACTGGATTTTTTACGAGAACTGTATCAGGGAGAAAGCTATCGGACGATCGCAAAAAAGAATTACGTGCAGCTTGAATCGGTAAAGAAGATGGCTCACCGTATCTTAAAAAAAACGGGTAATCGGACAATACAGGAATTGGTTAATGAAATTCGGGAACTGGATATTTTTGAGTTTATAGATAAAAATCGCCGTACAATATGATTCTCGTGGGGGACAAAAAATGTCATCTTATAGAGTTGCCTGTTTGTGTTTACAATAAACGCAAACAGGCAACTTTTTTGTACTCTATATTATGGAAAGTTAGGAGAATAAGATGAAAAGGCAAAATCGAATTGCAAATTGTATTATGTATGTCGTACTGTTGGCTGTAACAGTAATTACGATATTTCCCTTGTTCTATGCAGTAATGCAATCCCTGCGAACTAAGAATGATGGAGTGGATGAATGTAACCTGTGGGGAGACTATTTCTATATGGAACTGTTGACCCGTCTGACAACAGATTGGAGAATGTATTGGTGAAAAGTATGGATATGTATTGTGATTTTTGGTGTAGTAACCCCAAAACAGCTGCTGCAGAGTCTCAGCACCGCAACCCCGACGAGGTGCAGCGTTGTATTGCCACTGCGGATGCTGTGTGCCGTGGTGAGTATACGATGACAGATCCCTGGGAAATGGAGGCATGCAGAGAACCTGTCTGCTTTGGCGCTGAGCCGGGGGCTGTTGATTGGTATTATATCCGAAATGGAGACTGGGAATGGTTGTTTAGCATGAACCGCCACACTTCTTTTGTGAATCTGGCAAAGGCATGGCTACAAACCGGCAATCATTGTTATGCTGATAAGTTTGAGGAACTGATCCGGGATTGGATTATGCGTGTCCCTTTACAGGAATCCAATAAAAACACTACATGGCGGAGTTTAGATACCGCAATCCGCAGTGTGAACTGGTTGAAATCATTGCACCTGTTTTCTGAGTGCAAGGTGTTCAGCCCGGATCTTTTACCGCTGATCAGGGATAGCTTATGCAAGCACGGACAGCTATTAGAAGAAACATATGGGACATTTCATGAACTGTCCAACTGGGGAATTTTGCAGGATCATGGGTTGTACCTATTGGGAATCTGCCTGAAACGGGAAGAATGGTGTGACCTGGCCGTGCACCGCATGGATCGAAATCTGCATCATGCGATTCTGCGGGATGGCACTCAGTGGGAGCAAAGCCCCATGTATCACTGTGAGGTGTTGGAAAGCGGACTGGATGTGATGCTTGCGGCATATCGGACGGGACGTGATATTCCACAGCGGATGAAGGAGAATTTACACAGAATGTGTATAGCATTGGCAAAATGGGTGAAGCCGAATGGACATATTTTTATGCAGTCAGATTCGGATGATCTGAATGCCAGAGATATGCTGGTTACAGGAACACTGCTGTTTCAGGATGAAATGCTGCACAGATGTGCAGGTGCCCTGTTCCCGGAAACATGTCTCTGGACGCTCGGACCGGAAAAAGAAATAGAGTACCGGAAGATACCAATGTCGGAAACACCGCAGAAATCCGCAGTATTGCAAAACAGTGGAAATGTTATTTTACGTGGTGCAGATGAGGGAATTATTCATATGCATGGAGGGAATCTCGGAGGTGGCCATGGTCATGCTGACCTGCTGCATATAGATGCTGCGATGGGAGATGAAGACATTCTTTTGGATTCCGGACGATATACATACCGTTATATTCCACTGCGCAACAGTTTGAAAAGCCCTTCTGCCCACAATACGATATGTATTGACGATATCGATTTTACGCATTGTAAGGATAGCTGGCTGTATGATAAAGTTGCGGTGCCGTTGCCAGTCTACAGTACTTTTACCAAAATTGCGGACTATGCTGAGGGGGGGCTGCCGGGATGGATATGCTATAGTACAGCGAAAACTGATCTACTTAAAGCAGCAAAATGTATTGCTGATATGGGATACCGTCAGTGCAGAGGGAGATCACAGATGTACTCGTCGTTTTCATTTTGACGGAAACATTTCCCGGAGGGAAAATTATGTCCACTGGCAGGGAAAGCATGCGGCAGCAACATTGCTGTCTTTGGGAAACCCGACACTGACAACAGAGGTGTATCCCTATTCCCGACACTATAATGAATTATCTTCGGGTACCTGTCTGAAGGCGGAACATAAATTTCACGATTTTGGAAGCTTTGTTACAGTACTACATATGGGCAGACAACGGGCACATCTGCAGGGAGAGCTTATGCCGGTGTTCGATACACGCATGGGAACAGTACTTCCATCGGAACATGCCGGTGCAGTATGCCTTACACTTAGCGATAAAAAAACAGTTGTGATTGTTAGTCATGCGGACACCAGTGTATGTGGACTTCTCACAGCAGATGAATTTTCCGGTTACGGAAGAGCATTAGTCTTCGATTCGGAAAATCCGGAGGGTATCTGTCTTGCATGATAGAAAAGGTGACACAAAATGTCATCTTGTTGCTTACAAACCAAATGCTTACAATGAAATCACAATAAAAAAGGAGGTCATAAGGATTATGAAAAAGATGACAAAAGCGACATCTCTGGTGCTTGGGCTTGCATTGTCTGCCGGATTACTGACAGGATGCGGCACAACGTCTGAGAACACCGTGGAGACGACCGGCATGGCGGATGGCACGGAAACCATTTCCGAAACCATTTCGGAAACAATCACGGCCGAGCCTGTGGAAGTTTCCACGGTAACCTGGTGGAGCGGAGACTCTCACAATAAGGATTTAATGGAGAAACTGATCAAGGACTTTAATGAGACAACCGGCAGGGAAAAAGGAATCAATATTGAGTACAAGGTTATTGGCGGTGATGGAGCTGCACAAGCTGTGGAATTGGCATTGAAAAGCGGCGCTGGCCCGGATCTCTTTACAAAGGGAGACACAAATGTCATGGCGCAGGAAGGCACGATTCTGGCCATAGAGGATCTGCCGGGAGGCGATGAGATTCTTGCAACATACGGTGATGCAATTCCTTACAGCTTTACCAGTGGTGGAAAAACTTATCGGGTTCCCGTCGGTGCGACGACCCGTGGTCTGGTGTATAACAAGGATATGTTTAAAGCAGCAGGGATCGTGGACGAAAATGGGGAGGCAAAACCTCCGGTTACTTATGAGGAATTGCGTGAGGATGCCAAAAAGCTGACGGATGAATCAGCTCGGAAATATGGCATTATTTTTCCTTTAAAATGGGGCGCATGGTTTGATTCTGATGTAGGGTCCAATGCAGCGCAGCAGACTACAGAATTTCTTTACTATAATTATGATAAAGGCGAATATGATTATTCCGGTATGAAACCGGTTGTTGAGGCCATGGCAGGAATTTACAGCGATGGAAGCGTTTATCCCGGTGCCGACAGTGTGGATAACGATTCAGCACGTGCACTGTTTGCTGAAGGAATGATAGGTATGAAATTTGCTTACTCTTTTGACGTGGGTGTCCTCACAGATCAGTTCCCGGCTAAGTGTGACTGGGGTGTAGCTCCGTTACCTGCCCTGGACGAGAATGAACGTTATTCACAGTATATGGTTTACAATGAAAGCCCATTTATTAATGCAAAAACGGAAGTGCCCCTTGAAAAAATAGCAGAAGTTTACAAATTTATAGTGTCTGATGAAGTAGCTATTGAAAGGTATAAAGCCGGATATGACATTCCCTGGAATTGGGATATTGTCAAGGATGTTCAACTGAATGAGGGTGTTTCTCCGGCATTTGCCGAATTTTCCAAAATGGTCGCAATCAGCCAGACAGAGGACTACCGACTGAAAGTGGATCTGGGCGGCGAAGAGTCTGCCAAGGATACGTTGATTCCATTTATTAAAGGGGATAAGAGCCTGGATGGACTGGACGCAGCTTTTGAGGAAATTAATAAACGCTATAATAATGGTGTAGACCGTTATTATGAAGCAAACGCAGATAAAAAGGAAGCTGATTATGCGGAGGCAGTGGTTCCCGGCTATACTCGTAATAAAGTCAGCCTGGATGATATGGATAAATAAGGAGTGAGACTATATGACACAGCGTCGGACAAAGAAAACTGTAAACCGGGCCAGGAAAGAAGAGGAACGCTGGTGTTATTTCATGCTGATAATTCCAATTGTGGGGTTCACAGTTTTCAGCGTGTATCCGATTCTGTGGACTTTCAAATGGTCATTTTACAACTATACCGGGGCGGCATCCTCAGCGGTTTTTATTGGACTTAAAAATTTTGCCGCGGTATTTCAGGACAAGATATATTGGTCAACCTGGCTGACAACACTGGAATTTACGTTGCTGAAAGTACCTCTTGAAATGTGCCTCGCATTGGGACTGGCAATCATCTTAATGAAAGGGCTGAAAGGCTCCGGCTTTTTCCGGATAGTATTTTATATGCCGAATGTTATCAGTGTGGCGGTTATTGGTGTTATTTTTACCAACATGTTTGGCTACTATGGGGTAATCAATACGCTGCTTGGACAAAACGCAGACTGGTTTTCCTCCAAACTGGCAGCGATTGTGATGCTGGTACTTGTAAGTATCTGGAATACCTTTGGCGTTAACGTAATGTATTTGATGTCTGCGCTGGCTAATGTGCCGACAGAACTTTACGAGTGTGCATCGCTGGATGGCGCATCGTCATGGGTGAAATTTAAGGATGTTACACTGCCTGTGATCCGTCCGGTATTTGGAGTCGTACTGCTCCTGGCTGTTCTTGGAACATTAAGTACGAATGAGTATATTCTGGCATTTACCGGTGGTGCACCCAATGGTTCTACAAATACGGTCATGTCCTATCTTACCACGCAGTATGTGCCGGGCTTTGTTGATACTACGGGAACAGGCCGCATAGTAAAGCTGGGCTATGGAAGTGCACTTAGTCTGGTGACGACGATCCTGTTTATATTTGTCGGGGTCATTCACCAAAAAATCGGTAAACGATCCGATACGTAATTTTTGAAAAGCCGTAAAGTCTTTGCGCAGAAAGTGCTCAAAGGCTTGCGGCTTTTATATTATGGACGAAGAAAGGAATTTCTGAAATGAAAGAAACAGATGTGTTCAACAGACGGAGCTGCTGTAAATTTGATGGCATATTCGATAATACTGTAAAATGGATAGAAAAAAAGCAGCTGCTCCGACGCGATTTATGGAAAAGGTTTGTACAGCAGTTTCGTGAGGATGCGGATGCGGACGCGGGCTGGCGTTGTGAGTACTGGGGTAAGATGATGGCAGGAGCCTGTCTCGTTTATGATTATAACAGGAATGCGGAGTTATATGCTGTGTTGACTGAGACAGTAAAGGACATTCTGCAGACACAGGATACCCAGGGGCGTATTAGCAGTTATGCTGTCAGTCATGAATTTGACGGTTGGGATCTTTGGGGAAGAAAATATGTATTGATGGGAATGCAGCACTATCATGATATCTGTACGGATGAGACGTTGAAAAAGCAGGTTCTGGACAGTATGTGCCGCCAGATGGATGCTATTATAGAAAAGATCGGCTCGGTAGAGCAGGGGAAATATCCTATTACCAAAACCACCAGACATTGGAGGGGGCTGAATTCAGCCTCGCTGCTGGAGGCAGTCGTCCGGCTGTACAGGATGACAAAGCAGCCGCGCTATCTGGAATTTGCCGAATATATTGTTGGAACCGGAGGCACGGATGTAGAAGACCTTATCCAAACAGCACTGGAGGACAATCTGTATCCGTATCAGTACCCTGTCACAAAAGCATATGAAATGATTTCGTTTTTTTGCGGTGTGTTGGAATATGCGAGAGTCACGGGAAATGCCAAATACCGCAAGGCAGTATTGCTGTTTGCAAAAAAAGTATTGGAAAGTGATTTCACCATTATCGGAAGTGCGGGATGTACACATGAGCTTTTTGACCATTCATCGGTTCGTCAGGCAAATACAAACAATGGAAAGAAAATGCAGGAAACCTGCGTGACAGTTTTATTGATGAAGTTATGTTATCAGCTTTTTCGAGAAACAAACGATAGTCAATATGTGGATGCTTTTGAGACTTCTTTTTACAATGCATATCTGGGAGCATTAAACATTGAACAGGTGTTGGAGCCATCTTTACAAAAGGAATATCCCACATGGGATATGGAACCGTTACCGTTTGACAGTTACAGTCCATTGACAGCAGGAACGCGTGGAAACGGTATTGGCGGATTAAAGCGGATGAGTGATAATCACTACTATGGATGTTGTGCCTGCATTGGATCTGTTGGCATAGGAATGGTTCCTGCTATGGCATTGCAGGATGCGCCAAATGGTTTTTTTGTGAATATGTATTTTCCGGGGAGAATACGGATTGAGACACCGTTGAAACAGACGGCTGTGCTGACCATCCATACAGATTATCCGGCAACAGGTACAGTGGATATATCTGTGGATCTTCCCAAAACAGAAAAATTTTCAATTTATATCCGGATTCCGGCGTGGAGCCATCAGACACAAGTGACAGTTAATGGGGAAAAAAAAGAATGCCATGCTGGAAGCTACTGTGAGTTGAACCAAAAATGGCAGTCCGGTACAATCATTAAATTGCACATGGATATGCGTACAAAAGTATTGCACCCAATCAGCTATGGACATCAGGTGTTAATGAATAAGGTTATATGGGGAGCAAATTATATTGTGCCAACGTATGATGCAGAGGATCCCACAGCCAAGGAACATGTGGCGTTACGACGTGGACCTTTGATTTTGGCACAGGAAAGCCGCCTTGGATATTCACCAGATGAGTTTGTCGCAATAGTGATGGATTCGGAAGGATATGTATCTGCAAAAAGGGCAGACCACGAAAAGGCGCCGTATCCACATATAATAGAAATGGAGATTCCGTTGGAAAACGGATCGACGATCCATGTGACAGACTATGCGTCTGCAGGTAAGCTTTGGAGCATCAAAAGTAAAATGGCCGCATGGATGAGAGGAATAGCGGTTCTGTCATGAGATTCATAGGGAAAATAATAAGGAGGAAGAAAGATGAATGTATATGTCTGTTTCCCGGAAGGAAAAGCTAAAGCACTGACAATGAGTTATGATGATGGCAAGATACAGGACAGGAGATTGATTGACATATTCAACCAATACGGAATCCGTGGAACTTTTAATCTGAACTATGGTCAGGTAGGAGAATATTCCCATATAACATTAGAGGAAATG
>ERZ808240.5067-NODE-5067-length-11015-cov-8.555109_pt1 | contig 11015 bp, 8 predicted proteins | sample MGYA00521084_ERZ808240 | MGnify/ENA primary metagenome ERZ808240 (study PRJEB31516, sample SAMN03275571) | gut metagenome | biome: mammalia-associated habitat; material: feces | host: Papio cynocephalus | place: Kenya | collected 2012-08-06 ... | reverse complement strand
CACGTGTGATAATTAACTTCCTAATTATCATACAAGTAAATATATGAATGGTAAAGTGTTGAGTATTTGTATGCCTACATACAAAAGAAAAGAGATTTTACAAAAATCATATTCAACAATTGTAAAGCAGATAAAAGATTGTTGTGCGGAGAAAATTGTGGAATACATAATTAGTGTTAATCCAGCTTGTGATGGTACGGAAAAATGGTTGGGTGAACAAGTTACAGAGGAATTTGTAAGAATCAATATAAACAAGCAAAATATAGGCGCAGATAATAATATTGCATTAGTTCTATCGAAAGCAACAGGAAAATATGTTTGGATGGTTGGTGACGATGACATATTATTAGATGGGAGTGTTCGAAAAGTCCTCGGTTTAATACAACAATATCCAAAACTGGCGTGGATATATATGAATTATGGTTATGAAGACAGACAAGCTCAAAACATTGAACCAATGTATTTGATTAAAAAAATAGAGGGTTATTATGAGAACGGACGAGAGGCAATGTTATCCAATTTTAAATATCTAGATGGAGGAATATTGTTTACAACAGCTAATATCTATTTACGAGAAGGAATGGAGGAATTGATTGCAAGAGGAGTTCAGGGACCTCAGTGTACGATGATATACACTATGTACGCAGCAACTAAAGGGGGAGCTTATATAATTAGCGAACCGATGATTGACCAAGGACAGGATATATTGTGGAAGAATGAAGCGTATGATATTGTTATATTAAATTTTAACAGTGTTTTATTAAAATTAGTAAATAACGGATATGAAGAAAAAGAGATAATTGGGTTGATACGCACAAGAATGCATGGAGAAGCGGTTAGCATATGGTTTTTATTATTAAAGGAATTCTTTAAAGATTTTAACAAGGCTGTGAAACATTATAGGTGGTATTTGAAACTGATACCATGGACAACACTTGGTATGACTGTTACATTACCATTTTGGGCAATTTACCTTTTTATAAGACATAAATATAGAACAATTAGACGGAGTAGGGAAAGACGCATCTTACACATGACATAATAGTAGAAAGGATAAGGCGTATGAAAGTTGTAATTTTAGCAGGAGGCTTTGGAACCAGAATCAGTGAGGAGAGTCATCTGAAACCAAAACCAATGATAGAAATAGGAGAAAAACCAATTTTGTGGCATATTATGAAAGAATATACCTATTATGGCTACACTGATTTTGTAATATGTTGTGGTTATAAGCAGCATATAATTAAAGAATGGTTTGCAAATTACTACTTATATAATAGTGATGTGACGTTTGATTTTACAGAGCATAATAAAATGGAGATTCATACAAATGAATCAGAACCATGGAAGGTTACATTGGTTGATACGGGATTAAACACAATGACAGGAGGAAGAATCAAACGTATTCAGAAATATATTGGCAATGAAACATTTATGTTGACATATGGTGATGGTGTTTCGGATGTAAATATTACTAAATTAGTGGACTTCCATAAAAAACAGAAAAAAATAGCAACAATGACAGCAGTGAATATAGGACAGCGTTTTGGTGTGTTAGATATAGAAGAAAATGGACAAGTTAGTAATTTTAGAGAAAAACAGGAAACAGATGGTGGAGTAATAAATGGAGGTTATATGGTTCTTGAACCGCAGGTATTTAATTACATTGAGGGTGATGAAACTGTTTTTGAAAAAAGACCTTTAGAACAGCTTGCGGAGGAAGGACAGTTAGTAGCGTATCGACACAATGGATTTTGGAAATGCATGGATACGCAGAGAGATAAAAATCAATTGGAAGATCTAATCGCAACTAACAATGCACCATGGATGAAGTGGAAAAGGTAGGTGTAGCTAATGTTTGATTTAACGTTTTATAAAGGAAAGAGAGTACTGATAACAGGGCATACCGGATTTAAGGGAAGTTGGTTATGCGAGATATTAGCTAAATATGGTGCCCAAATTATAGGATATTCCTTACAACCACCTACAGAACCTTCATTATATAAACTGGCAGGTATTGATAAAGAGATAGTATCCGTTATTGGGGATGTAAGAGATTATAAAAAGCTATATAATGTGTTTGAAAAATATAGACCTGAAATTGTATTTCACCTTGCAGCACAACCTATTGTACGGGAAAGCTATCAAAATCCTGTTTATACCTATGAGACAAATGTAATGGGGACAGTGAATATTTTGGAATGTATTAGACAAACAAAATGTGTAAAATCTTTTTTGAATATTACGACAGATAAGGTATATTTTAATAATGAATGGGAGTGGGGATACAGAGAATGTGATCCATTAGATGGATATGATCCCTATTCTAATTCTAAGTCCTGTTCTGAACTTGTAACACATGCATATAAGAATTCCTTTTTTTCGTGTACATCAGCAAATGTTGCAATTTCTACAGCACGTGCCGGAAATGTCATTGGCGGTGGCGATTTTGCTAAGGATAGAATTATTCCTGATTGTGTTAGAGCAGCACTTGCAAAAGAAACTATTATTGTGAGGAATCCATACTCAACTAGACCGTATCAGCATGTTTTGGAACCACTGTTTGCCTATCTTATTATTGCAGGAATGCAGTATGAAAATCCAGAAGTTGCAGGATATTATAATGTTGGTCCAAATGATTCCAATTGCTTACAAACGGGTGAATTGGTAGATTTATTTGTAAAGCTTTGGGGAGAAAATTTGCAATGGATAAATCAAACAGATAAAGGACCACATGAAGCCAATTTTCTAAAGTTAGATTGTTCAAAACTAAAAAAGGTTTTTGGATGGAATCCAACATGGGATTTGAATACAGCAATTCAAAAGGTTATTGAATGGAGTAAAGTGTGGGCCTGTGGAGAGGATGTAAAGTTATGCATGGATAGTCAAATAGATGAGTTTATAAGAGTTGCTTCGACTATACAGTAAAAGAGGATTACATTGTTATGCAAGGAAATATAAAACTATTAGATTGTACACTTAGAGATGGTGGGCAAGGTTTGGAAGATCTTAATAAGAATGGTATAAGAACTGAAATATTTACTTCGGAAGATAGAGAACTGATTGTGAAAGAACTCGTAGATTCCCAAATAGATATTATTGAACTTGGATGTATGGCAGAGAGTACGGAAAGCAAAACGAGGTTTGCTATTTATCAAAATATAGAAGAATTATCTGCTAGTATTCCTACAAAAAGAAATAGGAAACAAATGTATGTTGGATTATATATTGGGCCTGATACAGAGTTAGATAAAATTCCGAAACACTCTGATGAATTATGCGATGGTGTGAGGGTAATCTTAAGATATTCGGAGTTAGAAAAATCACTGAAATACTGTGCGTCACTGGCTGAAAAGGGATATAAGGTATTTGTTCAGCCTATGCTTACAATGAGATATACAGATGATGAATTAAAAAGACTTATTTATGAGTCAAATAGAATGGAAGCATTTGCTGTGTATTTTGTTGATAGTTATGGCTATATGAACGAATATGACATAAATAGAATATATGAGTTGTATGATCAATATTTAGACCCCAAAATTCACATAGGATTTCATGCACACAACAATTTGGATATGGCATTTAGTAATGCGAGACATTTTATGGGAATGCTAAAAGAGAGAAATTTAATTGTTGACTCATGTGCAACAGGCATGGGGCAAGGAGCAGGAAATCTTCAGACAGAACTAATTGCTCATTATATGAACAAAAATTTTAAAAAGGAATATTCTATGAAATCAATCCTAAATATATGTGATATATTGGGGAAATTTAAAGAAGATGAAATTAGAATGTGGGGATATTCACCGATTAGATTTGTTTCGGCAATTCATCAGGCAGCGTATAAATATGCTGTTGCAATGAAAATACAATATAATATGTCATTATCAGAAATTTCTGATATTTTATCAGAAATTCCTCTGGAATTGAAATATCGATATACGGAAGAAAATTTAAAAAAAGTATTAGATGTCACATATAGACGATAATAAAAATGGAATAGGTATACATGACAGTAGCAGAATATGTTGTAAAAAAATTAGTTGAATATGGTGTTACGGATATATTTGGAATTCCAGGTGGGGTTGTTTTGGATTTCCTTTATACGCTAGATACCAAAGAGGGTATAAATGCACATCTTAGTTATAATGAGCAGGCAGCTGCGTATGAAGCATGCGGATATGCGCAATGTAAGCATATGCTTGGAGTGGCATATGCAACAAGAGGACCAGGGGTTACTAACTTAATCACAGGAATTGCAGATGCATATAGTGACTCTATTCCGGTAGCTTTTATTACAGCCCATGCTGATAAAGTAGTGGAGAATATAACCAGATTCGATAAAGAACAGGAATTGAATATTGTCGATATGGTAGGAAATATTACAAAATATGCCGTAGCTATCGACAATATCGAAATTGCGCAATTTGAGATTGATAAGGCGCTAAGATGTGCAATGGAAGATAGAAAGGGACCAGTGCTATTAGACATTTCGTCAAAATTATGGAATAAAGAATTATGGAAGCAAGTCTTTAGGGAAAACAATAAAAAGACAATACAAACGAATGACAATGACGAAATTATTAGGGAAATAGTGACGGAAATTAAATCGGCAAGGAGACCATTGATATTAGTAGGAGATGGTATTCAGCAGGCAGGAGCACAGAGATATATTAGAGAGCTAGGTGATAAAATAAATATACCAATAGTATCAAGTCGTGGGGCGCAAGATGTAGCCTCAAATTGTGAAAATTATTTTGGATACATAGGAAGCCATGGCATTCGTTATGCAAATTTTATATTTGAAAAAGCAGATTTGATTATAGCCCTAGGAAATAGAATGGCTTTTCCGATAGAATCTGAAAGCTATAAAAAGACAATAAACGGGAAAAAAATCATACGGATAGATATTGATAAAAAAGAATTACAGCGAACAGTTGGAAATGAAAGTAAAAAATATATTGATTTAAAAAAAATATTGCCCGATTTGGTGAAAAAAAGTATTAATATTCAATGCGAAAGACAATGGTTAGAAATATGCAAATATTTAAAACAGGAACTCTTAGAAGAAGATAATAATATAGTAGTGTCTAATCTGACAGCAATTTTTAGAAGATTAAAAGGCGATGAAATCTTGGTAAGCGATGTTGGAAACCATGAATTTTGGGTTTCAAGAGGATATGAATTGGCACAAATAAATAACAGAATTTTATACTCGAAAGCATTCGGAACATTAGGAAATGCTGTTGGAAAAGCAATAGGTGCTTATTATAGAGAAAAGAAAAAAGTTGTATGTTTCATTGGAGATCAAGGAGTTCAGTTAAATATTCAGGAGTTGCAATTAATAGCACAAGAGAGAATTCCAATTGTTATTGTTATTATTAATAACAATAGTTCGGGAATGATTAAGGATAGAGAAATACAGAAGTATGGGGGACATTTAATTCACACAACTAAAGAATCTGGGTATGGAACACCTGATTTTGAAAAGATTGCGGATGCTTATGGTATAGAGTATATAAAGGTTGAACAAATAACAAGGAAGGAAACAGATATAATAGTTAATGCAAATCAACCAATACTTTTTGAATTGATGATAGATAATGGTATAAAATTAGAGCCTAATTTACCTAAAGGAGAAACTATGCAGAAAATGGTTCCTAATTTAGAACATGATAAGTTCGAAATGTTGAATAGTTTATGAATGATAGGAGAGGAAAATAATGTATGAGAATAAAACAGTATTGGTAACGGGGGCAACAGGGCTTATAGGGAGTCATATTATTGAAAGACTTATGCGACTAGATAATGTAAGAGTTATAGCTCTAAGCAGGAGCGAGGAAAAGTTAAAGATAGGGTTTTCGAAATATTTGAATAATTCCCGTTTTAGAATAATAGCAGGGAATGTTCAGGAAAATTTAGAAATAGATGAAAAAGTGGATTATATATTTCATGCAGCCAGTCCAATGGAAGGTAAGGTCATCAGAAACAAACCATTAGATGTAATAAATCCTAATATACAGGGAACAATTAATTGTTTGGAATTGTTGAAAAAACAAAAAGAAAAAAAAGAAATAAGTGGAAGAATGATTCTTTTTTCTTCAGTTACTGTGTATGGAAATGCCACAAAAGAAGATGTTGTTGTAACGGAAGAAGATACCAACATAACAGAAAAATTAGAAGCATTGAGTGCGCCTTATTCTCAGTCGAAGAGGATGTCAGAGGTAATAGCATTAGCATATTACCGTCAATTTGAAATAGATGTGGTTATTGGAAGATTTAGTACGGTATATGGATATACAAGATTTATTCCAGACACAGCATTTTTTGAGTTTATAAAAAAAGGAATAGCTCATGAAAATATAATTTTGAATAGTGCAGGACTGCCGAGAAGAGATAATATATATATAGATGATGCAGTAGAGGCGGCATTACTTATTGGAAAAGTAGGGAAGAGCGGGGAGAGTTATAATATATCATCAAATGGCGAATTGGGAAATTATGTGGCTGTTGATGAAATTGCAAATATGGTAGCAGAAATTGTAAATAGTAACAGTGATGCAGATGATATTCAAGTAATATTCCGCGACGAAAATGATAATAAAAGAGGAAATGGAATAAAATTGGATAACAATAAATTGAAGAAATTAGGATGGTGTCCAACAATTAGTTTAGCGGAAGGTATTCGAAGAACTTTACGTGATTTGAAAAAAAGTAGTTGCTGGTAGGAGGAAATAAAATGCAATTTAGAGATTTGCAACAACAATATGAAGTATTAAAAAAAGAAATTGATAAGGAGATACAAAATGTATGTGTAAGTGCTCAGTATATTTCTGGCTCAAAGGTGACAGAGTTAGAAGAGGCTTTGGCAGAATATGTTGGAGTTAAGCATTGCATTACTTGTGCAAATGGTACAGATGCACTTACATTGGCGTTAAAGGCATGGGGAATTGGAGCAAATGATGCAATATTTGTTCCAGATTTTACTTTTTTTTCAAGTGGAGAATGTCCTGCTGGGGAAGGAGCAACCTGTGTATTTGTTGATGTAGATAGATACACATACAATATAGATCCAATAAAACTAGAAGAAGCTATTCAAAAAGTAAACAAAGAAGGAAAGTATAATGCGAAAGCCGTTGTAGCTGTGGATTTGTTTGGGCAAACAGCAGATTACGATAAAATTAGACCTATTTGTGATAAATACAATTTATTACTTTTGGAGGATGGGGCCCAGGGATTTGGGGGAGAACTGCATAGTAAAAAAGCTTGTTCTTTTGGGGATATTTCAACTACTAGTTTTTTCCCTGCAAAACCACTTGGCTGTTACGGTGATGGAGGAGCCGTTTTTACAAATAATGATAGCTGGGCAGAATTAATTAAAAGCTTTGCTGTACATGGCAAGTCTGGCGATGATAAATACAATAATATACGGTTAGGACTCAATAGCAGACTTGATACAATTCAAGCGGCTATTCTACAGGTGAAATTTCAGGCATTTAGAGAGTATGAAATAGAAGATGTTAATACTGTGGCAAGGATGTATACAGAGTCATTTTTACGCATGGATATGGATAAAAAGATTGTTTTACCAATAATAAGGGAAGGGTACATAAGTAGTTGGGCACAATACACGATTCAATTACCTGAGTGCATAGAAAGATTTTTCGTTCAAAAAAAGTTAAAGGAACAAGGAATTCCCACGATGGTATACTATATGAAACCGATGCATCAGCAGGGAGCTTTCAAAGGAACTGATAGCTCTATAGCAGATTGTCCTATAACCGAGGAAATATGCAATAGGGTGTTAAGTCTTCCGATACATCCTTATATGACAGAAGAACAGGTTAAGATTGTTGTAAATGCATTAAAAAATGTTTTGGAACAAATATAATTTATATAAAAATAGGAGAGAATGATATGGAATTTAATAATATTTATTCGGGACTCATTTCTGGGAAAGAAAAGCTTGCGTTAGTTGGACTTGGTTATGTTGGAATGCCGATAGCGGTTGAATTTGCAAAACACGTAAGAGTAATAGGATTTGATATTAATGAAAAACGTGTCAATGAGTATAAAAATGGTATTGATTCTACAAACGAAGTAGGCGAAGCTATTAGTAAAACCACTGTAGATTTTACATCGGATCCATCTAGATTAAAGGAGGCTAGGTTTATTATTGTTGCTGTACCAACACCTGTCAATAGTGATAATACTCCAGATTTGAGACCGGTAGAGGGCGCTTCTAAAACAGTAGGGCAGAATCTTACTCCGGGAACAATTGTAGTATTTGAATCTACAGTATATCCGGGTGTAACTGAGGACATTTGTGTACCTATTATTGAAAGAGAATCTGGACTTAAATGTGGTAAAGATTGGAAAATTGGTTATTCACCGGAAAGGATTAATCCAGGGGACAGAGTACATACTTTAACATCAATTCGAAAAATAGTGTCTGGTATGGACGAAGAAGCTGCCCGCGAGATTAAAAAAGTGTATGATATTGTGATTAAAGCAGGTACATTCCAAGTATCGACAATTAAAACCGCGGAAGCTGTAAAAGTTGTCGAAAATAGCCAGCGAGATATTAACATTGCATTTGTGAATGAGGTCGCTATGATTTGCGATAGGATGGGAATTGATACAGATGAGGTAATTGCTGGAATGAATACAAAGTGGAATGCGCTTGGTTTCAAACCAGGATTAGTAGGTGGACATTGCATTGGTGTAGATCCGTATTATCTAACTAATGCAGCGGAAAAATTGGGATACCATAGTCAAATTATATTGAATGGTCGTAAAGTAAATGATAGTATGGGAGCGTTTGTGGCAGATGCAGCAATAAAACAGATGATTGAAGCGGGAATGGCACCTAAGAGAGCCAATGTTGTAATTCTTGGGATCACATTTAAGGAGAATTGTCCTGATACTAGAAACAGTAAAGTGGTTGATATTATTAACAGATTGAAAGAATTCGAAATTGAGCCTATCGTAACAGATGCATGGGCAGATGCAGCAGTTGCTAAAAAGGAGTATGGAGTAGAATTGGTGCCTTTTGAGAAACTGCCGAAGGCAGACTGTGTAATTGTTGCGGTAGGACATAAGGAATTTAGGTCCATGTCCATGATGCAAATTAAAGAATTATTCAAAGAAGATTTGAGGGATGAAGAAAAAGTACTTATTGATGTTAAGAGTTTATATCGTAAAGATGAATTGGATGCATCGAGAATGAGATATTGGAGATTGTAGGAATAAATACATTTATTACTTATGCAGGGAATTTTAAAATGATATAAATGTAAGAACATTTAGCGTTAAAAAGATGGCATAAAGTTTTAGAAATAGATTTTGTAATTTATCCTTACATGAATTGAGAGATGCGATGATTAAAAAAATAATAAAAGATAAATATAAAATATGGTATATGTTTTGTTTTATGCTTTTGGGATTGATTGATCAAAGAAGGGGAAGCGCGGTTGGAGAAGTCCAAATGATTTTTGCAAACTTAACTGGAATTGTAATAGTGTTATTGTTGCTTCCATCTTTGGAACTGAATCGTTTTAGAAGTAAATTATATGCTATTTGGCTACCAATTTGTATCATATTAACCATCATTGCATGTTTGGTAAGACCATATTTGGGGTTGTATAGGGGGCAATGGAATACTGCAGTATTGAATGTTGCAGTGTGGAGTTTTTTGGTTATTTACATAATCAGAGAATGGATGAATTTGAAATTTTTCACAAAAATTTGCTCGCCTTTTTGGGGTTCGCTACTTATTTTGTTAATATTAATGGTATTATCTGCACATGAAAAGTATCATACCTTATTTTATTTACTAATTTTCGGAAGTTTTTATTTAGTAGGCATACCAGAAGATAAAAGAAATGATTTTAGAAATGGGCTACTGAATGGAATTATTGTCTGGTTTTTTGTACAGCAGGTTATTGCTTTTGGCTTTCGACCTTATGATTATATAAGATATCGTGGATTATATTCCGGAGAAACACAAAATGGTATTTTTTATACGATAGTTTTTTGCGCATTTATTGTAAAATGGTTGTGTGCGATAAAAGCACATAAGAAATGGTGGATACGTTTTTTTTATTTTTTAATGTCTGCAGGCTGCGTAGGATTTTTGCTTTTCACAGGAAGTCGTGCTGGACTGTTAAGTGTACTTGTAGTAGCAATTGTTTTGATAACAAAATATGATATTATTTTAAAAAAGTCATTTTACAAATGGGTTTTACATGGTGTGACATTGGCGTTATGTGTGTGCATTACTATACCAATGGTGTATGGCTGTATACGGTATTTGCCGGTTATATTACATCATCCGATTTGGTTTGAGGGGGAGTATGTGGAAGGAGAAAGTGTATGTTCCTTCGACCCTTGGAACAGTTCCAAGTACATTACTTTTGAAGAAGCATTGGATGAGAGTATAGGACGTATTGTGAGATCCTTTGGAATTGATTATACTTCCTTTGCAAAGATATTAAATCAAAACAGTTTTTCCATGAGAGCATATGCTAAGGAAACAGAAGAATCTGAAAACTCTCCGGATAATTATTTTATGCTGGATAATGTGGATCCAGATTCAGGAGATCAGATGTGGGCTAGAAAGGTGATTTATGCTTATTACTGGCTGCATTTGAACTTTCAAGGGCATACAACGAGCGGGCAAGGTTTCGACACAATCTATGGTCGTCATTATGAACATGCACATAATATTTTTTTACAGATGGCATATGACTATGGGATTGTGGCAGGAATATTATTTATAATTATATATTTGTATAGCATTATGCGAGCTCTGTGTATGAAGAACAATCAAGATGGGTGGCTGTGTGCAGCATTCCTGATTGCTATTATGTGTTTTGGATTGCTAGAGATGGTAATAACACCAGGACAGATTACGGTGGTATTAATGTGGATTATGTTCTATTTTATTGGTGAATATAAGTGTGAACTCTGCAAAAAAGTTACACTAAATACCATCATGGACTCAAAAACGTCAT
>ERZ808240.5065-NODE-5065-length-11018-cov-4.386208_pt1 | contig 11018 bp, 5 predicted proteins | sample MGYA00521084_ERZ808240 | MGnify/ENA primary metagenome ERZ808240 (study PRJEB31516, sample SAMN03275571) | gut metagenome | biome: mammalia-associated habitat; material: feces | host: Papio cynocephalus | place: Kenya | collected 2012-08-06 ... | reverse complement strand
GTTGTGGTTCATCCACGTGCCGCGGTTGTGCTGATTCACGCCCATGGTCCACAGGCTCATCACGCGCAGGTCGGGGTCGGCGAACACCTCGCACAGGTCGGTGAGGTCTTCGACCGACACGCCCGACAGCTCGCTGGTGTATTCCAGCGTGTAGTCGGCCAGGCGCGCGGCGTATTCCTCGAACGTGCACGCCGTGGTGGCGTCGACCTTGCTGCCGATGTCGCTTTTGTCGTAGCCGTCCTCGTAGGCGTTGCCGATGTTTTCGGTGCCCATCTTGAACTGCAGGTGGTCGCGCACGAAGTCGGCATCGTAGGCGTTGTGCTGGATGAGGTAATTCGCCACGCAGTTTGCGATGGCCAAGTCAGTGCCGGGGCGGAAGACGAGCACTTTGTCGGCGCTGGCCGAGGTGCGCGTTTTCACCGTGGTGATGTCGATGTGGCGCACATTTTCGCCTTGCAACTTGTGCGCGGTGAGGCGCGAGTACAGCATGGGGTGCGCCTCGGCCATGTTGGCGCCCCAGGTGATGAACACGTCGGCGTTGTCGAGGTCTTCGTAGCAGCCGGCGGGCTCGTCGGTTTGGAACACGTTCATGAAGCCCACCACAGCGCTTGCCATGCACATGCGCGCGTTGGGGTCGATGTTGTTGGAAAGCAGGCCCGCCTTCCAGAACTTCGCTGTGAGGTAGCCTTCGGTGATGGGCTGCTGGCCGCTGCCCCAAAACGCCAGGCGGCTCTTGTCCTTCTTCCAGGTTTCGCGCAGCTTGTTGGCGACAAGCTCGAGCGCCTCATCCCAGCTGGCCTCGCGCAGGCCGCTTTCGGTGCCCTTCGTGCCCGCGTCGTCACGGATGAGCGGCGTGGTGAGGCGATCCTTCCCATAGAGGATTTTGCCCAGGTAATAGCCCTTCACGCAGTTCAGGCCACGGTTCGACTGGTTGTCGGGATCGCCCGTGACTGCGGTGATCTTGCCGTCTTTCGTTTCCACCAGCACGCCGCAGCCGCAGCCGCAGAAGCGGCACACCGCCGTGTGCGTTTGGGTTTCGCCGACGGCGGCCTGGCCTGCATCGGGCTTGCTTGCGCACGCGGCCAAGCTCCCGCCTGCCGCGGCCATCGCGGCGGCCACCGCCGTAGCCTTCACGAAATCGCGTCGCGTTACGTCCATGTTCCTCCCCTTTGCTTTCGATTTCTTTGTTCGCGGCCTCGACGGCCGACCCGCCTGGCGCGGTTCGGGACACCGGCTCCGCTTCGGTCAAGTCCTGGCTCGCACGGACAGCCCATTGGGCTGTCCGGCTCGTGCGGAATCTATCGGATCCGGCATCCCGAACCGCGCCAGGCAGACCCATAGCTTCGCGCAACAAACTTGCGTCCTTGGGCGCTTAGCGAAGCTTTCCCGAAAACCGTTCGCAACTTCCTACCCCGTCCAGGCGTTTGACACCTGTTTTGCCTGCTCATCGGTAATGCGACGTCGCGCTTCGTCGTAATCGCGCACGATTTCGATGGCAACTTCGGGGTCACCCACCACGCAGCGCTGCACGCAAAGGCCGCACCCCGTGCATTTTTCTGGGTCGACCACAGGCTCGAACACCGTATGGATCGCATCGCCCTCGCGCACCGACGCGTCGATGGAAATCGCCGAATCAATGAACGGACACGCGCGGTAGCACACCTCGCAGCGCATGCCGCGCACCGCGATGCACAGCTCGCGCTTTATTACCGCGCACCCCATGCGCGCCTCTTCGCGGGCAGCCAGCGGGTGCAGGGCCTCGGTCGGGCACGCGGCGATGCATGGGAAATCGGCACAGAGGCGGCATGCCTGGGCGCGAGCGTCAATCACCGGCGTGCCGACTTCGGCGCCGCCAGGGCCTTCCGCCACGCGAATCGCCTGGTAAGGGCATACTTCGACGCAGCGCCCGCACTTGACGCATCGCGCACGAAAATCGGCCTCGTCGGCCGCTCCCGGCGGACGCAGCAACTCGTTTCCGTCGCCCGCGAAGCACGCCATCACGCCAGCCGAGGCCAAACCAGCCGCGACAATTGCGCCAAGCGTCGTTGTTTCCATATGAACACCCCCTGCGGCCATCGGCCTTACGAGGCACATTCTAGTGAGCAATTCCGTCTGCGCTAAGGGACGATTCGCGGTATATTTACGGGGACAATTCCTGTTCAGCGGCGCCTTTCGCGCCTGCGATGGGGACAATTCGGCGCACGGCGAAGGAGCACGCGATGATTTCGGTCGACCCAGAATCGAAAGAGCCGCTTTACCTGCAGATTTACGAGGCAATCAAGTCGGACATCACCGAAGATGCGCTGAAGGCCGGCGATCGGCTCGTGCCCATTCGCAAGCTCGCCGAAAGCCTGGGCGTGTCGCGCAACACCGTGGAAAACGCCTATGCGCAGCTGCTTGCAGAAGGCTACGTGGTAAGCCGCAGCGGGTCGGGCTACGCGGTGTGCGACGTGGACTTTTCGCCCATCTCGGAAGCGAGCATCGAAAAAGACCGAGCCTCGGCGAGCAAAGAGCGGAAACGTGCGGCGACCCCCGGAGCTATCGGGCGCGTAAGCCCATCGCTTGTCGAAGAAGCCCTTGGCGACCAGGGTTTGCGGGGCTGCATCGGGCAATCTAACACAAAGCCCATGGCGCGCGCGGCGCATGAGGGCCGCAGCACGACGTATGCGCCTGCGATCGAATTCGACTTCACCTACGGCGACCGCCCACGCGGCAGCTTCCCGGAAGTCGCGTGGCGCAAGCTCACCGGAGACGCGTTGTTCTCAGTCGACAGCCGCGCGAACGCCTATGGCGATGCCCTGGGCGAAATGGATCTGCGAGGCGAAATTGCGCGCCGCATCCACGCGACTCGCGGCGTGAATTGCTCGCCCGAACAGGTTGTTCTGCAGGCAGGCACGCAGGCGGCCCTTGGCAACCTGCTTGATCTGTTCGACCCCATGCGCGACGGCGTCGCCATGGAAAACCCCGGATACGACGGCGCCACGGCGGTGTTTCGCAACCGAGGGTTCCGCATTACGCCGCTGCCGTTATCAGCCAAGCTCGGCGGCGAGGCGCAAGCCGCCTACATTCGAGCGTTGCGCACGAGCGGCGCGAAGCTCGCGTTCTGCACGCCGTCGAACCAATTCCCGCTCGGCATGACTATGCCGCTTTCGATGCGCGTAAGCCTCATCGAATGGGCGGCCGAGCACGACGGATACATCCTCGAAGACGATTATTGCCGCGAATTCCGCTACACCGAACGCCCCATCCCCAGCCTGCAATCGCTCGACACGCGCAACCGCGTGGTGTACATGGGCACGCTTTCCAAGGTGCTCTCGCCCGCGTTGCGCATGAGCTACGTGGTTCTGCCGCCGCAGCTGCTCGACCGCTGGCGCGAGAAATTCGCGCGGCATTATTGCCCCGTGCCGTGGCTTTCCCAAAAGGTGCTGTATCTGTTCATGAGCGAAGGTTATTGGGACCGCTATACGCGCGCAACCATGACGGCGTACCGCAAGCGGCGCGACGCGCTTATGGAATGCCTGCAGCGCGAAATGGGCGACAAGATTGAAATTTACGGCGGAACGGCGGGGTTGCACCTTTTGGTGACGACGCGCGACGGCCGCAGCGAAGGCGAACTGCTCACCGCGGCCGAAGCCGCCGGCGTGCGCGTGTACCCCACGAGCGGGTACTGGCTGCCGCGCCACGAAACCGACCCATGCGGGCGATGCGTGCTCGTGGGCTTCTCGAGCATCGAGCCCGAGCTGATTCCCGAAGGCGTGCGCCGCCTCGCAAGGGCGTGGTTTCCCGAAAAATAACTTGCATGGACGGAAACAGGCCGAAACTCCGACAAACCTTCGTGAACCACGGGAATGCACTGGCAATCGCACGCCGCAAGCCATGAAGCCGACTGGAGGGCGCTCCGCTCAGTGGCATACGAACCAAAAATGCCGCAAATGTTCAACCTGTCCGATGTTAGTCGACTAGACGGAATTTATCGCGCGTAAAACACCTGGTCGCAAAGCCATCACATCGGCAATATATCGTGCCTTGCAAAACAGGTTGAACATTTGCGGCATTTTTGAATTTTCAATCCTTTTCTCGCAGGTTCGAAACGACAAAACCCACCCGTATGCGGGCCCACCCATCGTCTGCGGTGAGCCGCTGCCTGCAGAATCGGCTCATCCATTACCGTTGAGATAAGCCGCCAATGGATCTCGGTGGCGAGCGTTCGGCGCATTGCCTACGATACGGGCGAACCCCGAGGGACCGCCGATCGAACGCCTCCGGATGGTCGTCTGCCCTCTAGCCAAAACAATCTCCTTCGCACAAAAACACTCGAAGCGCGTACCCTCCACCAAAAGTAAAGACCGAAGACCTGGCGCGGCCGAACAAAAGCCCGCACCATGCTTTCCTTGATGGCATTTGGCGTCGCATTTCAAAACGGGGCACGCACTTCGCGCTTCTTTTGCGGCGGCTATGCGACAAGCACTCGCAGGGTGCGAAAAGGCCGCGAATCGCTTCGCGGCCTTTCAAGGGAGGGCTTTTTTCGGTTTATCTTGGAAATTCGGTCGGATGTTAAATCGGGCATTTGTCGATTAGCCGCGCGCCAATCGGCCGCCCAGTCAAACTAGCAACCGAACGAAATCCCTAGGCAAGCAGTGCCAGCGCCTCGTCGACGGCTTTCTCGGACTTGTCGAGCGTGTTGTCGGACAGCTGCGAGTTGTGCGCGCCGTCACCGTTTTCGACCATCACGAAATCCCAGTAGAACTGCGCATTGCGGTGCAGCTTCTGGCACTGCGCCAGCTTGTCGCCGGTCAGCGTGCCAGCCGCGACCTGGTCGGTCATGGTATTGGCCAGCTGCTCGATCTTCTTCGAGATGGCCTGCACGCGCTCTTCCTGGTGCGACTGGATCTCGGCGACTTCGGTCTTCAGGTCGCTGTGACAATTCGAGCAATCGTTGGCCAGCAGGTCTTCATTTTCAAGCGGGCTCTTCCATTCGTGGCTCACGTAGACCGTGCCGTCTTCCGCAGTCGATTTGCCCATGTGGCAATCAGCGCAGGTATAGCCGAGGTTCGTCATGTACGAACCCGAGCCACCATAGTTCGTCTCAAACTCGGGGTGCTGAACCTTGATCATGGGCGTGTCAGTGCCCGGGTACTTCCAATCGGCGAAGCCCATGGCGTCGTAGTAGGCCAGAATGGCGTCGGGCGTCATTTGCTCGCGGCCGGAATACGGGTTCGTGGGCACCTTCGTCTCGCTGTTGAAATAGTACTCGTTGTGGCATTGGCCGCAGACCTGGGCGTCTTTCGGAATGCTATCGGCGTCGGGGCCCAGCGAGTCGAAGAAAAACTTGCTCGCCACGGTGTTGGACTTCGGATCGTTCTCGTGGCAGTTGTAGCAGCTGATGGGTTCATCGAACTCGTCGATCATGTCGTTGAACTTCTCGGCGTACACGCTATCGCCCTCGGAATTCACCAGCGCCGTGAACTGCGGCGTTTTGCAGGTGATGCAGTTCGCGAGCTGCTCTTTTTTCTGCGTGCGCAGCGTGTCTTTCACGGAGTCGAGCGTGTACAGGTGGCTTGAGGCCTGGTCGTAGTCGAGCGAGAACGCGTAGCCTTTGTACATGGTGTTGAGCGCCGGGTACGTTTCCAGATAGTTCTTCTTGCCGGAATCGGGCGAATTCGACTCGTTGGCCATATAGCTGGCGTATTCGTTCGGATAGATGTCTTTCCAAGCTTCGGCCGTCACCACGCCGTATTCGTCAGCCTCGGGCGTCGCGTGTTTCGCCGCGGCATTCGGCGAAGCCGAGACCTCGGTTTTCTCGGTTGCGGCTGGTGCACATGCAACCAAACCTACGACCAGCGCAAACGATGCGACGCCTGCACCCCACATGGTAACCTTGGTTTTGCCGTTCGCGCACTTGGCTTTGCCGTGCGGCGTCTCGATTTTCCTCATGGGATTCCCCCTTCCCTTCGATTGCTTCGGGAATGCGGGTCCTCCCAGCCATTCCCTCTGGGGAAAATATACGTTGGAAAGCGTACCCACCAAAGGGACGCTTCCCAACGTTTTCTTGGGGACAATTTTCGAATATGGGGACGTTTGGGCCGCAGCGCATCGGAAAGAATGAGGCGGCCGTCCAGGCGCCGCAAACGCCATGGCGGACAAGGGCGAAGATGCAAGAAAATGCGCGCTATGCGCGATTGCGCATCGACAATCGCCCGCTTTGCAAGAAAACTCGAGTTATGTTCGATGCGACGCTGCCGAAATAGGCCAGACGCTCAATCGGGGCCGAATTACGATGCGAAATATGGCGGGAACGGGAGCTTTAGCGGCATTTTTCCTTTCCAATCACGCACAACTCAATTTTTCTTGCACACGCAGAATGAGCAAGCGATAAGACGGAAGACGAACCTATTGGACGACCTGCCGCATACGAGCACTCATGTCGAGCGGCTTGGCGGAAAATGGCGCGGTGGTGGCAAGGCCGTCGACTCCGGTCGCCGCATAGGCGCCGGCGTTTTCGGGATTGATGCCGCCCGCCGCTATGAGCGTGAGCCGCGGGTCTGCCTCGCGCAGATCGGACACAAGCGCGGCGAGCTCGCTAACGGGAATTTTGTCGAGCTGGATGCCGTCGACCCCCTGTCCAGTCGCGCTTTGGCGGGCAAGCGCACGGGCCTGCTCGGCGCTCGCCTCAACGAACAGCTTCTTCTCGATGCAACGTGCTTTGATTTCCGGAAGGTGCTCGATGAATGCGTCGAAACCTCCCATGAACTCCAGGTGCTGCTCGAACACGAGCACGGTTTCGGAAAGCCCCAAGCGATGCGGGAACGCGCCGCCCGCCATAACCGCGCTTGTGAGCAGGTCTTTCACACCGGGCATACTTTTGCGCGTCGTGAGCACCTCGCATCGAGGATTTGTTGAGTGAGCCGCATCGACCATCGCGCGCGTTTTCGTGGCCACGGCCGACAGATGGTCGAACACGTTCAGGCACACCTTCCACGCCGCATGCAAATCAGCCGCCGAGCCACGCAGCGCGAAGAATGCTTCACCAGCTTCAAGGCGGTCGCCGTCGACGCGGCAGCGAGGGCGCACCGCTTCGCAACCGAGCTGTTCGGCGATGCGCGCAGCAATCGACACGCCAGCCAGCACGCACGCCTCGCGCGTAAAGAATTCCGCCTCGCCGCGCGCCGCGCCCATGCCGAGCACCTCGCACGTAAGATCGATATACGGAACGTCCTCGCCAATAAAATATTCGATTCGGGAATCGGGTATGCGCAGCATGGTTCGCCCCTTCGATGCAGCTTTTACAAGTTAATAAGCGCCGGCGTTTAGCGGCGTGGCGATCGCTCAGCACCGGCTTCTACATAACGGCTATTCTCGTTTAAGGATAACCAACGTCGAGCGCCGTTCAACCCATCATTGTCCTATGCTTTTCGCTCGACGGCAAAGCGGGCAAAGCGCCAAGGGCCGGCAAATTACTTGCTGGCATGCCAGCAAAAACCTCGACTACGAAAGGAGTTCACGCAAATAGTCGGCTCTGGCGATTACACGGCGTTTCCTGCCACGCGGCGCCTTTTAGTAGTTTTTGATGCGGGGCCGTTCATCCAATTCTGGTAGAACGCCTCGTATTCGCCCTGCCAGCGCCGCTTCGCGCACCTTGCCCATGAAGCCAATCAGAAATGCCGGAGCGAATCGACGGCAAAATGCCGGCGAGCATTTCGTGAGGCGAAACTCACAAATCCTCTGCGCTCACGACGTCGATCAACTCTTGTTGCGAATGCACGCCAAGCTTTTGGTAAATGTGCTTGATATGCGTGCGCACCGTATTCGGCGAAATGACCAGCTTCTCTTGGATGTAGCGCGTGTTTCGGCCGTGTGCCAAATACCCAAGAATCTCGCCCTCGCGGTCAGTCAGGCCGCAGCGCGCCGCCACACGCCCGCTTCGTTGGTCGAGCAAACCGCCGTCGGCTTCGGTCGACGGCGTTATCTCACGCGTAGGCTCAACGCCGCGCACGGTTTCGGTAAAGCTGAATCTTTTGAAGAAAACCCAGATGAACGCGGCAATGGTAAACGCGGCTCCCGCAGAAAGCAGACCCATGGCCGCGGAATCGGAAATCCCCAGCGCCACCGACGCCAAAACGGCTCCAACCGCGACGCCCAGCGATTCGGCGCACGACGCGATACCAAGCGTCGGTATAAGGGCAAACGGGTTGCGAGCCCCCACCGACGAAATCACCAGCCAATACAGCATGGAAAAGCACACCGAGCAAGCACCTATGGCCGCGCGCGCGAGCGGCAAAACGCCCGTCTGGACAAACGGCACCAATAAAAGCCCGCCCAGCAAGCCCAAATACACGAACGAGAACAGCGCGTCCTCGGACGCCTTGTTCTTGAACGCGCACGCAAACGCGACAACGACAACGCACGCATTCACCGCATACGACCACGAAGCGCTTTGGCCGTCGAGAGCGAGCATCGACCCGAAGCTGGAAATCGCGGCGACGAGGAAAACGCACGAAAACAAAGCGTGCATCGGTGCAAGAAACGACCGCGGCGACTGCGCCTGCAGATCGGCCGCGAGCGCGCCCGAAGACACCTTGTCAAGCATGGCCCCGCATTGCCGCCACATCAAGGCAACGACAACCGCGAAAATCGCGACATGGAGAGCCGCCCCGCCCACAACGCTCGAAACGGCCGGCAGGCAGCGCGCGAGCGAGGCGGCGACCAGCGCCGCCGCGATGCACGCAAGGCGATGCTTGTTCGTCTCGAGAAGAGACAAGCCCGCCACGACCATCATTTGCGGAAAGATGAACGAAGCGGAATACAAGACGCAGAACGCACACGCAAGCAGCGGGGATACGCCGACGGCGCCGACAAAAGCCGCGAGACAAGCCCCGAGCAGCATGGCGACCGAGCCCGCAAGCCAGACGCGCCTTGAAAGCAACCTCGGCGCGTAGTACGCAGCGGCCGCCGACAGCGCCCACACAAAAGCGCTCGCGAGCATCGCGGCATCACGCGCAGGCGGAAACGTCGGGGCGACATAGGCGAACGCCGCCTCATTCGTCATCCATCCCGAATACGCGCACAATGCCAAACATGCCGCGACCCGCACGGCGCCCAAATGCGCCCCTAAGGCCGCCCGCTTTTCAATCACGACCATTTCCCCTGTTCAACAATGCATAACCCAAGTTTGGTGATATCGCCCGATACACCCAACAACCCCAAGCCTGGGTGATGGGCGGCCCGAAAAACAACCGTAGCATAGCACACGCCATCACATAAGCCGCATCATGCGGGATGCATAAGGGAGGACACACGATGAACCATGAATCTCACGCCGTTTCGCGCCGCAGCTTCTTCGCCGGCGCGGCGGCAACGGGCGCGCTTGCAGCATTCGGACTTGCGGGCTGCGCACCCAAAGTCGGCGAACAACCGACCCCTGAGCAAATCAACGAATCGAGCAGCGCCCCGTCATGGCTTGGCGAGGCGCCCGAGATAAGCAACATCGTAGAAACCGTCGATTGCGAGGTGCTCGTTGTAGGCGCCGGCTGCTCGGGGCTGCCCGCCGCGGCGCAGGCCGCCCAGCTTGGACTCGACTTGGTTGTGTGCGAGAAATCGAACCACGTGGGCGACACGCACTTCGACATCGGCGCCATCAACTCGCGTTTCACGCCGGCCGACCACCAGGTAAACAAGGGCCGCCTGCTCAACGAGCTGAACCGCTACGCGTCGTTTAAGAACGACTCCGAGGTGAGCAAGGTCTGGATCGATGAATCGGCCGGCACCATCGACTGGCTGCTCGACATCTTCAAAGACCAAGAGCTCACGTTCACCGTCGACGAGGAAAACGGCAGCGATTTTCGCGCGGGCGGCACCGACTACTACATTCCCTGGCAGATGCATCGCCTCACCCCAACCGACCCCACCAAAATGCCGTGGATCGCGCACAACGAGCTGCTCAAAGATTACCTCGAGAAGAACGGCTACGAGATTTCGTTCAACCACGACCTGGTGAAGCTCGTGCGCGAGAGCGGCGAAGGCGGGCGCGTAACGGGCGCGATTTTCCAGACGCCGAACGGCTACAAGCAGGTCAACGCCAGCAAAGGCATCGTGCTCGCATGCGGCGGCTACGCCGGCAACCCCGACATGGTGAAGGGAATCAACCCCATCGTGCCGAAATGCGTCACCACGTGCGACTACAACCAAAACAACACCGGCGCCGGCATCAAAGCCGGCATGTGGGTAGGTGCCGCGAAGGATACCGACCCCGCCGCCATGATTTTCGACCGAGGCGGCGTCGAGCCCGGCGTTGACGCGGGCTACATCCAGGAAGGCAAAAACCTCGTGTTCCCCGGCCACGTCCAGCAGCTCGGCGTTGGCTCCATGCCGTTTCTGAAGGTCGACCGCAACGGCGAGCGCATCACGAACGAATCGGCGAATTACGACGCCATCTGCCATGCGGCGGCCCATCGCCCTGGCGGCGTATGGTGCGAGGTGTTCGATGTAAACGCGCCCGAGGACGTGCAGCGTTTCCGCACGCAAGGCTGCTCGAACAACGTATGGCGCAACACGCTCAACGGACACAGCGTCGACGAGGCGTATGCCGCAGAAATCGAGGCAGGCGTCATCATGAAGGCCGACACGCTTGACGAGCTGGCAGACAAGCTTGGCTTCGAAGGCGATGCCAAGGCTCAGTTTCTCGCGTCCATCGATCGCTACAACGAGCTCTACGACAAAGGCGAAGACGAAGACATGGGCAAAGAAGCCTACCGACTTTCGGCCATCCGCCAGGCGCCGTTTTATGGCGCGTGGTTCGGCGGCAGTCTGCTGAACACGCTCGACGGCCTGCGCATCAACAAATACATGCAGGTCATCGACACCGAAAGCAACGTAATTCCCGGCCTGTATGCCGCGGGTACCACGTCGGGCAGCTTCTATTCCGGAAACTACCCCGTCTACATCGTGGGCAACTGCATGGGCCGCAACATCACGTTCGGCCGCCGCGCCGTGCTGCATATCGCTGGCGAGCTGGACAAATA
>ERZ808240.5064-NODE-5064-length-11021-cov-23.967992_pt1 | contig 11021 bp, 6 predicted proteins | sample MGYA00521084_ERZ808240 | MGnify/ENA primary metagenome ERZ808240 (study PRJEB31516, sample SAMN03275571) | gut metagenome | biome: mammalia-associated habitat; material: feces | host: Papio cynocephalus | place: Kenya | collected 2012-08-06 ... | reverse complement strand
TTAAATTATACACAGGTATATGATGATGTAACACTGAATGACTGATATGCATTCAATGCTTTATTATCTCCTGATGGTTTATATTCAGTAATTTTTTCTTCAGGAATAAGAATGGAAATAATATCACTTATATTCATATCAAGGCTTTGTTTCATCTGTACGGCAAGATTGCAGCACAGCATGGTTTTTTCAGGGAATGCATAAACACTGACTCCGCATATATCTGCAAGAGTCTGGCATATTACCGGATTATCACTGTCTTTACCTGTCATGCATACTGAATTGTATGACTGAGAACTTATTCTCTTTAATTTTTCAATAGTATCCGCATATCTGAATGCTATGCTTTCATAAAGACATCTTACCATTTCGCTTACATTCTGCGGAACATACTGACCGCTGTTTTTACAGTAATCCTGTATTGCAATCGGTATATTGTCATTATTTTCAAATATATCAAGCTGAGTATCAATAAAGCATCTGAGGGGTTCTGCATTGAGAGCAGTATTTGAAAGCTTTGAATAGCTGCATGGTATATCCCTTTGAGTAAAACATTTTATAGTGTCATCTGTTATATTGATACCATTTTCATTATGGAAAGCTATGAACTTTTTATTATATGTACCTGTATTTTCAATTTCATAGTCTGAAGCTGATTTACTGAGAACCGGTTTATCAGTAAAAATACATATTTTAGTATTTTCACTGTTATTTATGATAACTGAATGAGGATATTTTTCAAGTATTGCTGAAATATTTGAAATTTCAGAGCCGCATATCTTTATTTTAACAGGCTCACATTTCAATTCACTGCATATTTCAGGGAGCATATCATTAAAACAGTTATCAGATATTTCCGGAAATATATTTCTTCTGATACGAAGCATTGATATGATTTTACCTGACCAGTCCATTTTTTCGCAGTTCATAAGCTGAGATGAAAATGCATTTGTATATTCAGCGGTTTTTCTGCCTGTAAGCATATAATTCAAAAGGTCAGGAAGCATGAGGAATGTATCCGTATTTTCGAGAATATATGGTCTTGAATCCATTTCCGCCATAAGCTGAACCATTGAAGAATATTTACTGAGATTTGCTCCGGTAGTTGTAAAAACATCATCTTTTTTTATAAATCTTAAAACTTTATCTGTCATATTATCAGTACGGCTGTCCTTACAGCTGAAAACATTCTGAATAAGAAATCCATATTTATCAATAAGACCATATTCCCTGCCGTATGCTGAAATTCCTATACTTTCTATATTATTATCTGTTTCCTTCAAAGCTTTTGAAATGCCTTTTTTTATATGTGAAAAAACGCTGAGAATATCATGATATCTGTGATTATTTACATATATTTCCGAATTACTGAATCTGCATATATCTTTGATTTCCATAACATTTTCATCAGAGTCATATCTGCAAAGAGTTCCTGTACAGATACTGTCTGTTATGCTGAAACTGAGAAAATTCTTATATGACATTGTTTTATAACTCCTTTTTCAGAAACTTTTTTTATAATATTATAGCTTTTTTTTAATGAATTGTCCAGTATAAAATTGTAAACAAATTTTTACAGCTATGTTGATGCAAGAAATTTTGTATAAAAAGTATTGACATTAATTTAATGTTATGATATAATATCAAAGGTCAATAAAAGCCGGTGTGATGGAATTGGCAGACGTGCGGGACTCAAAATCCCGTGGTGGCAACACCGTGCGGGTTCGACCCCCGCCACCGGCATTTTTTATTTTATGAATCAGTTCTTTTTTATCAGAACTGATTCTTTTTTTATAACCTGATAAAAAAATCCCGTCCTTATAAAAGAACGGGATTCCTGATTATTCAACATCTTCAACTGTTTTCTGCAAAATAAGCAGAGCGTCATATGACGTGATTTCATTATCATTATTCAAATCAGATGAAGCTGCAAAGACTCCTGTATAATTATCGGAGGTTGTCAGCTGCAATGCAAGCAACGCATCATATGATGTTATAGTGTTATCTCCGTCAATATCTCCCGGATTGTCACTGTCAAGGGATATAAACTGTATATTATTGTTTGTAGCATACTCCTGTGCCGCTGTAGTTTTATACCCATAAATTCTGCTCAATGAACTGGTTCTTGCAAGAGCACCGTCATCTATAGCCTGTATAGTTTTAGGAAATGCTATTTCTGTCAGGCTTTCGCAGTCAGAAAACGCATATCTGCCTAAATTCTCTACATTATCTTCAATTTTAACAGCTTTTACATCATCTCTGTAACTGAACCACGGCTGTCCTTCCCTATCCATGAAACCAAAAAATGCGTCCATTTTGCCGTATCCGCTGAATGTTATCAGATTATCTTTATAATTCCATTCAACATTTTCCCCGCATTTTCCGCTGTAAACTGGTTCTTCCGGAATTATGCTGTAATTTATATTTTGAAGTTTGCAGTAAGCATGAGCAGGAGATGAACTATATACATAAAGCAAAATTTCACTGCCTGTAAAATTATTTTCTCCTATAGATGAAACACTTTTTGGAATAGTTGCGGATTTTAATGATGTAAAGTCTGAAAATACGTCCTTTGCTATTACAGTAATTCCTTCGTTTATAATAACTTTTGTGATTTTTTCAGGGTTTTCAACTGAAAGTTCAGTTATAACTCCCTCTCCTGTTATTATTAATGTATCATTATCCTGACTTACATTTATATCTGATGATACACTTTCTGTCTGCACAGACGCATTCATTTCCATAGCAGACACAGCCATTCCGGCATTTGCCATAAGGCATAATGAGAGTATTGAAATTATTAATTTTTTCATATTAATTACCTCCTGTTTTTGTTTTTATTTCTATACTTATAATCTATCACAGGAGCTTGTGATTGTCCATGGTTTATAGATTATTCCCAAAAAAAATCATAGTTTTATAAATCAAAATGTGTTTTAATTATAGAAATCAGCTGTTTTTCAATATCTTTGAAAGGCATATTCAAATCAAGAGTTTTAACAGATATCTGATTGCCATGCATATGGTATACGCTGTCAGGCTGAATTTCTTCATCTGTACGGGCATAAAGCAGCATTCCGGATACTTTATGTTCTCTGTTTCCGAATTCATAGTCGCAATTTTTTACATAAGTAAAAATCTGATACATATTATCTGAATAAATCGTATGCTTATCATATTGTTTCTGAGTTGTATGACTGTAATACTTCGCATCTATTATAAGAACTGTACTGTCTTTCTGAATAAAGATATCACTCTGCATTATGGGAAGCATTGTTCTTATACCGTCATCAACTGACCATTGTATCTGTGAAGCGGAAACTTTAAGTTCAGGGAAATGTCTGATATAATATTCAAGAATAAATTTTTCATAAAGTCTGCACATACGCTGTTCATCTATAAAAGAGGCAAGTCTGTAATCTCCTTTATCAGTTGTAATAAGCATTCCTTCAATTATAAGCTGACATATGCTTATCAGCATACGGTATGTCTGATTGTTACGCTGAAAACGGATTGATGACCAGTGTATATCTGACGGATTAAGCAATCCTACATCTGAAAAATACAGCATTTCTTTCTTTAAATCGTCCTTATACTTAGCTTTTACCTTTGCATTTTTAAGCAGCAGCATAACCGTTGTTTTCAGAATACGGTTAAGCAGATTATCTTCTGACAGTTCATCAAAATTACAGGTAAGCAGTCTTTTATGCAGCAGTTTGTTTCTTACTGTACCATACATATCTATTTTTCCACGCATAAACGGGAGTTCTTCCTGAAAACTGATATATTCCCTGTACAGTCCTCTTTTAAGCTGCAATCCGATACCTTTTGCAAGAATTGCTGCAAACATATCATACATTTCATCAAATGATTCAACTTCCACATCATCATAATTTTCCTGATTAAGATTCTGAAAAGCATATGCAAGCATATGATAAATGTTATTGATTAATATATTTTTATCCCTTGTCATTGAAATACTCCATGCAGAATATTCTCCCAACGCTGAAGCTTTGCGGATTCATCAAACCAGTATTCACTGAGCATTGGCAGAATATCAAAATCAACAACATCTTTCAGCCATTCTTCTGTACACTCATCAGTATTGCAGAAATAACTATGACCTATACAGAAACCTTTCCCAAGGGATTTATCCTGAATTATCTCATTATTAAGCTCTTTAATACGTTCAATAAGAATGTTGAACGTATCGTTTGCAAATTTTTTCTGATATCTTATAAAGCCCTCCGAATCAAATCCCGGTTCTATATCAAAGAAACTGAAACGGCGGCGTAATGCATAGTCAATCATTGCAAGACTTCTGTCTGCGGTATTCATCATGCCTATGATATGAAGTCTTTTCGGAACAGAAAATTCCTGTCCGTTATAGGCAAGAGTAGCTTTTTTATCACGGTAATCCGCTTCAATAAGCATTAAAAGCTCTCCGAAAATCTTACTCATATTGCCACGGTTGATTTCATCAATAATAAAAAAATAGTCCTTATCCGGATTTTCGGCGGCTTTGCGGCAAAATTTATAGAAAATACCATATTTAAGTTCAAATCCGTCACCTGACGGTTTATATCCCATCATAAAATCCTCATAGGAATAATTCTGATGAAACTGAATAAATTCAATTCGTTCATCATCTTTTTCTCCCATAACTGAATATGCAAGTCTTTTTGCGGCAAATGTTTTTCCGACTCCGGGAGCTCCCTGCAAGATAATATTCTTTTTCTTCATAAGAACTGCTGACAGACGGTTATACTTAGCTTCAGTCATATATACTTCTTTTAAAAAGTCCTCTTTTGTATACTTGTTATCCGGTTTTAAAGGCGGTTCAATAATTTCATTTTTTTCAGATTCATGATTTTCAATCAGTTCTTCCTGATTTTCCAAAGACTCGGAAAATCTTTTTTTATTCACATATTTACTGATAAAAAACCCCACATCAGCGGTAAGAGTCCTGTATTCTGTATCAGGATAACAATTTTCTGTAATCTGTGAACTGAACAGATTTATAAGTTCTCCGTCCTTACTGATTTCTGCACATATTTCATTATAAAATGACAGAAAACTGCGTATATTATCCGCATATGAATTATTTTTAAATGTATAGCTGCTTTCAAGCCATTCTGATACTGATTTAACCTCATTCAGCTTGTAAATATAGTATCTATCCGGGTACTTAAGCCAGAGATATGTACTTACTGCACTTTCATTCTGATAATGTCTTGCCGCTCCGTTTCCGTATTTTTCAAGCAAAATATCTGATTTCTGCTTAAAACTGCTGATACGTTCATATATATCCTTGCTTTCATCATATAATTCAATGAACATAGCTCTTACTTCCTCGCAGGCTATTTCAGCGAATTTTGTAATCATTCCGGCAGGAAAATTATTGACTGATGCAAGCAGATTTTTTGTTTTTGAAAGAGATTTTTTAAGCATTTCCGCAAAATTATCAGCATTTATATTCCAGTTATCCTGAAAATACTTTACTGCTTCCCATTTATATTTTTCATTATTCCACTGAGTTTTTAAAAAATTTTCCTTATATTCAGTAAGAACTTCTTTAAGAATCTGTTTATTAAACATTGCAATTCACCGACCTTTTTTTATTTAACACTAATTCTATGGTTATTTTTTATAATTCGTTATTCCGGCGGGCGACCAATGGTCACCCCTACAAAATAAACGAAAAATTCCTTGTTTTCAATCATAAAATTTTGCTGTCGAATTTATGTTATTTATTCATCATCATTCTGTAATGCTGTTCATGATTCATTACTTCAAAAATCAACCTGAATACTGTTCTGTACTGTTCAATATCCGTTCCGTCATCAATGTAATTAAGCTCTGAAGAATTATCATTAAGACATGAAATCATCATTGATGCAATATTATATCCGCTGTCCTGAAATTTTTCCCTGTTGTCTTCAAGTACAATTTTATACAGGTCATTTTCTTTATATCCGCAGGTTTTAATAAAATAATGTTCAAGTATACGGCGGATAACTCCGGAAATAGTATTAATGCTTTTAAGTTCCCTGTATTCGTCCCAGAGTGAATCATACGCACTGCGAACCGGATTATAATTTTCCTGTTCAGACGGAATCAATTGATTTTGTCTTACGCAAAGAGTAATTTTTGATATATTATCAGTTTTGTTAATGACATATAAAGATATACTATTATAGTATTTATCCTGATTATATGTAATCTCCCTGTAAAAATCCGCATTATGAGTCAGTATAAACATCTGTCTGATATAGCTTTTTTGTCTTATATTGCAGCATATATCCGTCATTTTTCTTATAAGGGAGCTTACAATAAGCATTGCATTTCTGTCCATGCATGATACAGGGTCATCAATAATTACTATCTTTTCATTTAATTCTTCTTTTTTGCTGCTGCCGTTTACAAGATAATAAAAATACAGGAATGCAATAAAACTGCGTTCGCCGTCAGACAATTTTTCTGCTATGCGTCCGTCAGGACGTATTACTTCATAAGTATTTGCAGCATCTGCTTTTGCATGAAGTCTGAATCCCTGAAATCCCGATGTTCTGATAATCCTGTTTATTTCATCTATTGCTGATTCAGTATTGACTGTTTGTCTGCTTAATTCACTTATATCGGCGTTAATTCTGCGGGCTTCAATAATTATTGCCTTCATCTGCATATCAAGTTCAGCAATATCAGATTCTGCCTTTGCCATTCTGTTACGATATTTTTTTACAACATCTTTAAGTACAAAGGCAAAGTATTCCCAAATCTCATTTTTACACTTATTTTTTTTATTTTTAATATCGCTTATAATATTGTTTCTCCTGTCAATTTCAGCATTAAACCTGTCAATAACAGCTCCTGTTTCAAGGAGGATAGAATCTGTATCTTCAAGAGAGGCTATTGTTGCAGGTTCTTTTATCTTGCTGCTGATACGCTGGAGATTGATTGTAACTGCATCACGGAGCATTTTAAGCTTTGCTTTGTAAAATTCCGTATCAAGTTCAGGCATACTGTCATAAAGATTATTCTCAAGAGTTCTGATAACAGATTCCATTTCAGACCTGTATATATCCCGAAATTTTACAATTGCCGCAATATCTTCTTTATACTGTGAATCAAAGCAATCTGATATTTCCTGTTCAAAATTTTCAGGGAGTTTCTGCTGACAGTACGGGCATTTTCCATTTGTCCGTCCGGTAAAATGCGTATATCCATGGCGAACCCAGTCTGTTGCATTCAATGCCCTGATAAAATCCGAGAATATTGTTTCACTGCTGCTTACAATTGACCTGCTCATCAAATCATATCCGGGAAATGAAGCATATGTAACTCTGCGAGCCTTCTGGTATCTTGAATATCTTTTATCATCTCCGCCGAAAACAGTATTGACTACAGATTCCAGTTCAGAAATGTCATGTTCTGCCGGAACGGATTTTAAAATCTGTTCAGAAAAAAGAGCCTTTGTTCTTTTACCGGTAATAACTGAACTGAATATTTTTCTGAGAATGCTTGTCTGCTGCCAGCATTCATTCTGATAATCAGCAACAGCTGCTGATTTTTCCTGCTGAATTTTATCAATAAGATTCTTTGAAGCAAGATAGTTTTCCCGTTTAATCTGTTTCTGTCTGTTTAACTCATCAATTTTTTTCTGAATTTCAATATTTGTTTTGCATACAGTAAATACTCCTGCAAGATTATCATAGTTTGAAAAATTAGCATCAATAAAATCTGTATCATATACAAGTACATCATAATCCGCAGCATATTTTCCGTTCTGCCACTGAATATTTCTGTTAGTTTTCAATGCTTTTGCAACAGTTGACTTGCCTGTACCGTTCTTACCATAGAAAAAATTAACAGATGTTGGTTCTATCACTTCATTCATAAATACTGCATCATTAAGTATAATTTTTTCAACAGCTGACTGCATTTTATAATTCATAATCAAAACTCCTGAATATTTTTTATTAAAGATTAAGCAAAAATGCTCCATTGTTTATATTATATTTCTGATTTTAAGTATAGCGTAAAAAGCTGTATATTGTCAATATATAATAAAATCCAGAAATAAACTTTTCTTTAAAATCTATAATATACCATCTGATATTCATTGATTCCGAACAATCGTTGCATAAATTAAATATTTATTATCAACAAATTCTGATTTTTTTATTATATATTGACAGTTCATAAATTCATATGATATAATTTAATAAGCAAATTCCGTAAAATATTTTTAATCATGGGAGGGGTTATAGAATGGAAATTGCAAAAAAACCGGCAGTTCTCTCTGTTATTTTTCTGATAGCATGGATACTGCCATTATTTGTTCCGGTTTCAGTTGAAGCAGTATCAACAGATTATCCGGTACAGCTTATCAATATTTCAGTAAAGGATAATTCATTATCACTCACTGAAAACAATACGTCTGACAATTCAGCTCTGTCAGTAAAAGCTCTCGGTAACGGTCTTTCTGCTTCATGGCGTTTTGACAGAGTAAATTCCGATTCAAAAGGCACTTTCTTTAAAATCTGCAATGCGGAATCAGGAAGACTTCTCACACCAAAAAACTATAGCGTAAAAAGCGGCTCAGATGTCGTAGTATACGGCAGTGAATCTCATCAGTCACAGCACTGGTATGCTGTACCTGTGGAAAATGACCATCTCGGAAACAATCTTTATTATAAGATAGTCAACTATTCTGATACATCACTTGCTCTCACTCATGCAGATTCAGGAATGACTCTTGAAAATTATACAGGTGCTGACAATCAGCTCTGGCTTCTTAATTCAGATGGTCTTCAGGGCTTTGCCGGATATTGCAGCAATGACAATACCGGCAGCATAAAAGCCGGAGATATCGGCGGATTATTCGGTGAAACCATTGAAGTTTCCACATTTGATGAACTTAAAAAATATGCTGAATCAGATGAACCATATACTATTTTAGTTACAAAGGATATAAAAGTAACAAATCTTACTACTGATTCATCAGGTCATTATTACTGTCCTGAAGGAAGAATATACGTTCACAGCAACAAGACTATTATAGGAAGCTATTCAGCTCATACCATGTATAATGTTCAGTTCTGCACCGCTTCAAAAAATGGTGTCGGAAACAATGTTATAATCAAAAACTTTGATTTGCAGCATGACGAAAAATCAAACGGCAATGACTCAATAGTTGTATATTTCGGTTCAGGCGAAAATCTCTGGGTAGACCATGTTACTTTCACAGGCCACAGAGCAGTCAACACTCAGGGCGATGATTTGCCTGACTGGGACAAATTCCTTGCCTGTTGCTATGATGCTGATTACTGCACAGTATCAGACAGTTCTTTCGGACTCCATGAATATGGTCTTATACTCGGATATCCGGCTGATGATGAAAATTCATACAACAACTATAACAATTTTCCAAGAATGTCCCTTATCGGCAACAGCTTTACAAACACTATAACAAGAGGCCCCGGACTTATGAGATATGGATATTTCCATTCTCTCAACAATTATGTAAACACATTCAGCATGGCATATACAGTACATACTGCCTGCAAGATATATGCAGAAAACTGCTGCTATGACGGCGGTTCTATAAACGGAAATGTAATATGCGACTGGAATACTGTTACATATCCGGGTTCATACGCTGAATCAGGTTCAGTATTTGTAAACTGCAAACGTACAACAATAGAAGGTGCTGCCCAGAACTGTACATGGCGGCCGTCATCAAACTACAGCTATACAACTCTTACTGCTGAACAGGCAAAGACTTACTGCGAAACATACAGCGGCTGTCAGAGTTCATCAAGCAGTATAAAATATCTGCGTTTTGGAGAAAGCGGCGTGCCGAGTGCAGGATTTGTAACAGTTCCTGATGAAAATCCTCAGCCTGTTCCGGCAGCATTCAATGACGGCTCATCATACCGCATAAAAAATGCTGAATCAGGTCTTTATATGCAGGTAGCCGGAGCTTCTGCCTCAAACAGTGCAAATGTTCAGCAATGGGGTACAGATGGTCAGTCAGTACATGATATATGGAAACTCTATAACGCTGGTGACGGATATTATTATATTGTATCATGTGTTGGTGACGGCGGTACATATGTTCTTGATGTTGCAGGCAAAAAAACTGCAAATGGCACTAATATTGATATATATCAGTATAACGGCGGAAATAATCAGCAGTTTATGATTGCTTTGAATTCAGATGAAAGCTATACTATATATACTAAGATTTCAGACGGAAAATCAGTCGTTGAAGTAGAAAATGCTGATAAATCATCAGGAGCAAATATTCAGCAGTTTGAAGTTACCGGTTCAGACTGTCAGAAATGGATTCTTGAACCCGTTTCAGACCCAGGCATAAAAATGGATACAGGAGTTGTTTACAGCTTTGAAAATGTAAATTCAGGTCTTGCAATGGCTGTATCAGATAATAATGTTCAGCAGTCTGAAACAGGTCAGAAATGGACTCTTAAAGAATTTGGTTCAGGAAATTACTACTGGATACGTTCAGATAATTATGCTCTCACCGCAGATGGCAGCACAAACGGAAGCAATATCAGCATATCTGAATATTCATCAAAAAACAGCAGTCAGCTTTTCAGATTCACCAAAAATCCTGACGGCTCATACAGTATAATAACTCATGCTTCGGGAGATAAATGCCTTGTTGAAACTGCATATGCCTCAAAAGACAGCGGTGCAAATATTCAGCAATGGGAATCAACAAACAGCAGCTGCCAGAAATGGAATCTGACTACAGAACAGCTTAAAGTAAAAGGTGATGTCAATGCAGACGGCAAGTTCAATATCATTGATATCACAATAATGAAAAAATGGCTGCTTGCAGTTCCTGATACGGTTCTTGCAGACAATGAAGCCGCTGATATGTGTTCTGACGGCATAATCAACAACTATGATTTCTGTATGATGAAACATGAAATAATCAGATAACATAAAAAAGAGCAGATATTTTTGTCTGCTCTTTTTCTATGGACAAATTA
>ERZ808240.5063-NODE-5063-length-11023-cov-3.389132_pt1 | contig 11023 bp, 8 predicted proteins | sample MGYA00521084_ERZ808240 | MGnify/ENA primary metagenome ERZ808240 (study PRJEB31516, sample SAMN03275571) | gut metagenome | biome: mammalia-associated habitat; material: feces | host: Papio cynocephalus | place: Kenya | collected 2012-08-06 ... | reverse complement strand
GTTGCAAGAAGTCCGGTGGACTTCTGTTATGCAACGACCGTAGCGGAGCGGAGACCACTGGTAGTTTCAGTGCCCATACCGCTACGCACTCAACAAACGAAAGTGCCCACGAGATGCAAAGTCTTTTTTCTAAATTACGGAACCCAAAAAATTAGTTAAAAATCAGTCATATTTTTTACTGGTACATTTTGGGGATTTCGATGCGGTAAAATGATGTGTTTTTTTCATCACCGAACTCGATTTCAAAAAGTATGTATAATACGGTGTTTTGTTGGTGTTTGTGCCATTGACAATCGGGTCGTCAAAAGTCACATCGATGTGATACCACTTACCGGAAAGTTTCACCATATTCCACGCGTGGCCGACACCACCGCTTGAGCCGGTCACGAAGCGGCACGGAATTTTAAGTTTACGCATTACCATCTGAAAAGCATGCGAATAGCCATCACACACTGCTACTTTTTTCAGCAGCGCTCCCTTTGCCGTGTGAGATACACTCGGCACATATCCGCGTTTCAGACTGTAATAATCATATTTTACATTTCGAATCATCCAATTATGTACGGCCTGTACTTTTTGATAATTCGTCATATCTTTTTTAATAACCGATTTGATAATCTGGTTTACCCGTTTTCCAACTGCTTTTCCGTATACCGTTACTTTGTACTGATATCTTTTGCCGCCGGCAGATGCCTGGATTGTCGCTGTACCCTGCTTTTTTGCGCGGATTTTACCACTTTTTGTAACGGATACCACACTCTTTTTCTTACTCTTATATGTTATCGTATTGATGCAGTTGAGCAAAGGAATCGTGTCAGTATCTCCTGCAAGAAGATAAATGTGGGAAGATGAAAATTTAATTTTGTTTGTTGTCGTAACGGCAATTCCCTTTTTTACAGCATACGAATATGCCTTGCTTGATTTTGGTGCTACAAAATTTAAAATTTTTCCACAGTCATATATCATTTTATCTGCCAATGTTACAGTTTCTTTTGGAAAAGAAACCACACGAAGTGATGAACATTTAGCAAAAGCATACTTTTCAATTGTTGTTACACTTGACGGGAGAATAATTTTCTTCACTTTTGAATTGTTATAAAAGGCAAGCGAAGAAACCACCGTTACCGTATTTGGTACGGTTACGGTCGTATCGCTTCCCCGATAAGAAATCAATCTGCCATTTTCAATCAAAAAATCCGAATTATCATAGGTACTGTCGTTGTTTTCTGTCGTTACCTCTCCTGAAACAACGGAAAAAGATGCCGGCATGCGCTCTCCTAAGATTTCTCTTAAAATCGAAACCAGCACATCGGTATCTGACTGGCTTTCGTAAATTCTCGCATACTCGTCTTTTGTCACCTCGTAGCGGGTGTTATCCAGATAAACATAATAATGCGTCACCTCTGCCGCTCTGCTGTTTTTACAAAATACAGGCAAAAGCATACCGCATAAAATTAATAAAACAACTATTCCTCCGATTCTTCGGATTTTCTGATTTGTATTCATTCTAACCTCTTTTCCAATGCCTCCACAACAATTTCAAGGACTTTAATCCTTGCGTATAACTTGGAATTTGCCTCAATAATATGCCATGGGGCTTCTGTCGTCGATGTGCGCAACATCATTTCATCGACTGCTTTTTCGTAATCATCCCATTTGTCACGGTTGCGCCAGTCTTCATCTGTAATTTTCCACTGTTTTTCCGGCGTTTCCATCCGCTGCTTAAAGCGTTTTTCCTGCTCATCTTTGTCGATGTGCATCCAGAATTTCAAAACAATTGTGCCGGATTTTACCAAATGGGCTTCCATATCATTAATTTCCTGATAAGCACGTTTCCATTCTTCTTCTGTGGCAAAGCCTTCCACACGCTCAACTAACACTCTTCCATACCAGGTACGGTCAAAAATTGCCATGTGTCCGTCTTTTGGAAAATGATTCCAGAACCGCCACAAATAATGATGTGCTTTTTCAATATCATTTGGCGAAGCAATCGGCACCACTTCATAACCACGCGCATCCATACACTGGGTAATGCGCTTAATGGCACCGCCTTTTCCACCGGCATCCCAGCCCTCGAAGGCAAGTACTACAGGCACACGCTGCAAATACATCTGATTGTGAAGTTTCTCCATCCGCTTTTGCAAATCTTTTTTCTTTTTCCTATATTCCTCAGGCGTCAAAGACAGCGTTAAATCCACACCTTTTAACACACTGTTTTGCAGGTATGCATCCGTATCCTCGCTTTTAAAATCAGTTTCCTGATTCTCTTTTTTCTGGTTTTTCTCTACCGCCTGCTCCAGCCGGTTTACAATCGTCGTTAAAATTTTATCTACTGCAAATTTTTTGTCCATTGCCTCAACGATTGTCCACGGCGCATTTGCCGTATCGGTCTGTACCAGCATAGTATCAAATTGTGAGAAACATTTGTCATAATTCTCATTATTTTTCCAATCTTTTTCTTTGACACGCCAGCTTGTGTCCTCACTGCCTGCCAAATGATTCAACCGTTTTTTCTGCTCCTTTTTCGTAATGGCAAGAAAAAACTTAATCAAAACAACTCCATCGTCGGTAAACTGTTTTTCATACCGGCAGATTTCGTCCGCCTGTAAAACATCCGGGAACCCCTGGTACCAGCTGTGGTCAAAAATATGAATCCTTCCTTTTGCCGGCATTTTCGTCGCATAACGCCACAAGTAGGGATGTCTCTTATCCTCTTTGGTCTCCTTTTCCATCGTAAAAACCTGAAAACCTCTTGGGTCAAGAGGACGAATCATCCGTCCAATCATCGTTCCTTTTCCGGACGCAGAAAATCCCTCAAATACAACAACAATCGGAATCCCCATACTCCGGCACTGCCGCTGCAGTTCTCCCATACGAATTTCTAAATGCGCCAGTCTGTCATCATAGTCTTTGCGAACTTCTTTTCGTTCCATCATTACCTTATCAAGCATAAGTAACACCCCTTTTCACTATCTTCTTTGTCTACCCCACATCTGATTTTTGCGGAGCATTTGGTACTTAGCATACGCCTGTTCCAAAATTTTGCGCTCATTGGCAAACTTCAGTAAATGATATGCCTCATGGTATTTATAATACCCCGAATCCTGAAAATATTCCTCCCTTTGCGGTTTTGAATAGAAACTATCCGACTGCATCAAAAACCAATGGACATCTTTGGATACCGTTCCCTCCGGCACTTCAAATGTGTAATGGCTTCGGTCAACATAATCAACAATCCGGCACAGTGCACTTGCCTCCTCCTTTACTTCACGCAATGCCGTCTCCGGAAAACTTTCGCCCTCCTCTACTGTTCCTTTCGGAAGAACCCAGCCTTCGTATTTGTGTTTCACATTTTTATACAACAACAGTATCTTACCCCGGAAAATTACTACTCCGCCACAGCTTGTTGCTTCTATCATTGCAATCCCTCCTGCGTGGAAATCACGTTCCTTTGTACACGTGTTTTTTCTTAGTATACCCCATTCTACCAATAAGCGTCAAACACCTTTTTGGCAATCGGAACAGCATAGGCACTTCCGGTTCCCGCAGCCTCTACAACTACGCTGACACAGAGCTTTTTACCATTTTTTTCCGCATAACCGACAAACCACGCATGAGAATCTGTCGAACCATTTTGAAACTCCGCAGACCCCGTCTTTCCTCCTGCCTTGTATGGCGTTCCATAATATAAAGACGTCGCCGTTCCCCCTTTTACGGTTCCCCTCATTAATTTCTTTAATTGTTTTGCCTCTTTTTCTGACATTTTCTTTCCGAGTGATTTCGGTGCATTTTCAGAAACCGTATTACCGTTTGCATCCTCAATCCGGTCAACCACATATGGCTGCATCAATTCACCGCCATTGACTGACGCACAGACAAGTAAAATATTTTGCAGCGGCGTAACCAGTGTCTGCCCCTGTCCAATTGATGCCTGTCTTACATCGCCCTGTTCCGTCTTGTTATCAATCGTGAAACGGGAAGACTTCTGCTCCATTTTTTCAAGCGGAATGCTTTTGTTATAATAAAAGGATTCACACAACTTGCGCCACGAATTCCGGTTCAAGCCATCTCCGATGGAACAAAATGCCGCATTACAAGACTCGGCAAATGCCTTTGCCAAATCCACTTTTCCATGCACTTCACCGCCATAGCACTTAATCTGCTCGCTCCCTGTTCCAATTTTTCCGGTACAGGTATAATGAAATTTTGAATAATTATCCTGTTCTCTCATAAATTCAAACGCTGTATACAATTTAAATGTAGAGCCCGGCGGATACAACCCTTGTGTCGCCCGGTTATAGAGTGCTGACTGCTCACCGGAATCCGATGTCAGTTTGTTCCATCTGGCATCCGTCAATTGATTGGGGTCATATGACGGTTTACTCACCATCGCCAGTATCTTTCCGGTTTCCGGATCCATCACAACAACCGCTCCACGCTTTGAACCAAGCGCATTACTCGCCGCCTTGGAAAGTTCGACATTCAATGTGGTAACTACATTATTTCCCGGATTTTTTTTACCCTTTAATTCATTAATCGTACTAAGAAACGGATTCAATCCGGAAGTCAGCATCGTATAACTCTCCGATGCCTCCAAGCCTGTTTTTCCGTGCGAAGAACGTCCAACAACATGTGCAAACAAACTGCCATACGGATACTTTCTCGTTTCGTTTCCCGAAGAATCCGTAACCGTCTTTGCCAGCACTTTTCCTTTGTCCGATAAAATTTTACCTTTCGTCACACGCTTGGCTAAAAGCTCCTGACGTTTATTTGCCGAATTGTTTAGCACCTGATCCGAATCGTGAATGATAAAATAAACCATATATCCGGCAAGGATAAAAAAGATTGCCATCACAAGATAGGTCACAACCGCCATTTCCCGATTCTGACGTTTACTGCCTTTTTCCGGATTTTCGATTGATTGCTGCCGCTTGTCCTTCATTTGCCGTGACCTCCTCTCTTCGGTTTCTAACATACATTCCCTGAATAATACTAAAAATCACAATCGTCGTTATAATGGAACTGCCGCCGTAGCTGATTAACGGCAGCGTAACACCGGTTGACGGAATAAATTTTGTTACTCCGCCGATACTCAAAAACACCTGAAAAATCAAAACCACACTCAATCCGAATGCACACAGTTTATAAAAATTCTTTTTCATTTTTAAGGCAATATTGACAAACATAATAAAGGAACTGATGTAAATCAAAATTAAAAAGATACAGAAAATGACACCCATTTCCTCTGCAATTGCAGAAAAAATAAAATCACTTTCCACAACCGGCACACTCTTTGGCATGCCCTGTCCTAATCCCATACCAAACAATCCTCCGGTTCCAATTGCAAACAAACTCTGGCAAATCTGGTAACCGCCCTGATTCATGTTCGACCAAGGGTCCTGCCACGCCGCCACACGCACACGCACATGGGCAAATAACTGATACGCCACAACAGACGCCGCCGTTCCTGCAAAAGCCCCCGCCGCCAGATAGCGCAGTTTCATCGTTGCCACATAAAGCATCATAAGATATGTTACAAAATAAATCAGTGCTGCTCCCAAATCCTTTTCCAATACAAGGATTCCTACATGTACTGCCGCCGCAATACTTATCACAGCAACACTCTTAAAATCCGTCCGCTTTGCCAAAAGCGATGCGATGAAAAATACGTAAATAATTTTCACAAATTCGGATGGCTGCAATTCGAATCCACCAATCGAAATCCAGTTTCTTGCGCCGTATTTTTCCACACCAATGACAAACACCAAAAGCAAAAGCAGGACGCCGGCAAGCGCATACTGCCAGCCGATTTTTTCCCAAATCGTAAAACGCTCAATAAACAGCGGCACTAAAAGGCACACCCCCAGAGCAAGCGATGCCATCACAAGCTGTCTGATTGCATAATCATAGGAAAGTCTGCCCAGCATAATAAATCCTATCATCATACAAATCATCATGTTATTCCAAATTAGTTTTGACATTCCTTTGTAAAACACCTGATAGATTTTCGTAAAAAACAGAAAAAAGAACAACTCAAGTGCCCACAAAACCACATATTTGATTTCTTTTTCTTCCACTAAAATAACCGCACTGCAAACCAAATGAATCATCACGGTAAGCACGCGCTGTGCCCGGAATACTCCTTCGTTATTTCCAGCCGCCCGTCCGATAAACGCACGGTAACTGTAAAAGGTATACAGAGCAAATAAAATAACGATTATATATCGTGAAAGTTCTGCTATAATAAGTTCCATGTTTCCAAAACCTTTCTCATTTCATCGGCTGGCTCCCATGTAAAATGGTGCCATGCCGGCTTATCAAGTTCCGGCTTTTTCTCGCCGTTTTTTGTATATATCGTATTGTAGCAAAAATCACAATTATTTACCACATAGAATTTGTCCCCTTTGCCACTGGATACTAAAATTCTCTCTTTTTTTCCATCGCACCTGCCAAGCGTCCGCTTTAAGCAGCCTTTCGTCACCATCACTTCTTTGCGTCCATAGCCACGCTTAATTGCCGGGCAGATACCAAGCTCTGCAAGCACTTCTTTTGCACGCTCATTTTCATGGTAAAATGTTTCGGCAGCAATCCACGGATATTCTTGAAACTGCTTTTTTGCCACAAGCAGGGCACGGTGGCTGTTAATCACAACTGCACCGACAGACAGCTTGTTTATCAATGACCTCCACTTTTCTTCCGCTCCCGCTTTCATAATCCGTGGGAATGAAAGAAGCACCGGACGGTTTTGAAGAAGTTTGATTACCTCATCCTCTTCCTTTGCAAATAAAGCTACCGGCAGTTCAATCCATACATCGTTTTCATCCGTCTCCACCGCTATCCTTAACTGCTCCATCGTAGAAACTTTTAGAATGGAGGCATTTTCCCAGACAAGAAGTTCTTTCTTTTTATGCGGTTTTTGCTCTCCCACACTCCGTCCCGGCACCGCCTCTCTCTCAAACGCTGATAATGCCTCTCGTTTTAATTTGGCAATTTCTCCCATTGGAACAAACGAATCTTCATCTAAAGTAATGGAAAAATCCGTGAGTCTATAATTCGTATTTCCCATCTTTCGAAGACGCTTTTCAATTTCCTCTTTTGTCACGGGACGGTTCACGGCTCTTTGTAATGGTTCACCAAACACCGTAACTTCATGCGAAAGTCCCTGTAGTTTCAGAGCAATCGGCTCGCCGATTTTCGCAGTCATTTCCCCTTTCAAAGAAATTTTATCATCGACGACACTTTCAATTTTTTCATCAATCCATGACAACAGTGCCGCATTTTTTGTACGGTAAACTTTCTGTCCCTTAAATATCGTACTGCCTCTTTTTACATTGCACGTCACAACATCACCGGGTGCTGCTTCATTTTTTACCGTATACTCGTATGCTTTTGTATCATCTTCCAAGCGAAACTCTAAAATATCCTGATAGTGCAGAGCTTCTTTTACACGGAATACCGCCTGTCCTTTGGACGCTTTCAAAACAGTACCAACACACGTACCAAAATGCCCGTTTTTTTTCGGATACATAATATTTTTCTTATCTGTCTCAAAAAGATATCCGGCAGAAAATCCACCACGGTTATAAATGTCTTTACTCCTCCTGATATCCTTCCACAGCCTGCTTTCTTTATTCTGTACTAATGCCTGAAAAGCCTCGTTCCCCTCGCTCTCATAAACATCAACATAATGGCGGTATAACGAGGACAAATATGCGCTGTACTCCTTCTTTTTCATGCGCCCTTCAATTTTGAAGGAATCGATTCCGGCATCCACAAGTTCCGGAATATGCATAAGCGTACACATATCTTTTGTGCTGAATAAATGTCCGTTTCCGTATGCACTTGTAAATGGAAGTCTGCACGGCTGCGCACACATTCCCCGGTTTCCGCTGCGGCCTCCAATCTCCTCACTCATCAAGCACTGTCCGGAATAACAATAACAGAGCGCACCATGCACAAACACCTCTATTTCCAAATCGGTCTGTGCTCTCATCGCACGGATTTCCTCAATCGTACATTCTCTGGCAGGAACAAATCTTGTAACACCATAGTTTTTGTATAACTCTGCCTCATCCCCGGATAAAATCGTCATCTGCGTACTGGCGTGCAAATCCATCTGTGGAAAATTTTCATGTAAAAAAGACAACACACCCAAATCCTGTACGATACAGGCATCAAGTCCCGCCTCATACAACGGAGCAATCAATGGAAATAAATCATTTTCCAGCTCCCTGTCCGAAAGCAGTGTGTTGACCGTCAGATATATTTTCTTGTCATGCATATGTGCATACACAAGTGCCTCTTTCAGTTCATCGACACTTGGATTTTTAGCAAAAGCACGGGCACCAAATCGGCTGGTTCCCACATAGACTGCATCTGCTCCCATTTGAAATGAAGCATATAAGCCATCGAGCGAACCTGCCGGTGCAAGAATTTCTACGTTACTCATTCGATTCCTTTCTCCCTCTATCTTGTAAAGAAGGACTGCATTTTCAGCAGTCCTTTTTCTATCTTTTTTGTTTCAGTCTGGTTTCTAATTCAACCTGTTTTTTCTCTAATTTTTCAACCGAATCATGAAGCTCATCGCGTTCTTTTTCAAGTTTCTTAATGGTATCCTGCAACTCAATAATCTCGTGCTTCATGTCTAACACCATTTTGTCTTTTAACTGAGTCTCGGTGCGGTATTCACTTGCCTTTTTCTTCTCTTTGTAATAATCATCGGCAATATTAATCGCAAGCAGGGTATTACGCAAATCCAAATCCAGTCTTGCATATCCCTCCTGTTTATGAAATTCTGCCAATTTACGATTAATGTAAGAGGCAATTTTCTGAATGTAATCCGGGCTTTCAAATCCACAAAGTGTATATTTTCTGCCATCAATTAAAACTTCTACATCATTTTTCTTTTTCATCTATGCACCTCACCTGCTCAATTTCCTAATAATTATACATAAAAAAACATTATTCGTCAAATGACAACCCCAAATGATGATACGTTTTTTCTGTGACAATACGCCCTCTAGGTGTCCTTGCTAAAAATCCATTCTGAATCAGGAACGGTTCATAGACATCCTCAATCGTTCCACTGTCCTCACCAATGCAGGCAGCTAACGTATCCAGTCCAACCGGGCCTCCCTGAAATGTCTCAATCATCGCCAGTAAAAGACTTCGATCGGTGTTATCCAGTCCATATTTATCTACTTCCAGCAAATCCAATGCAAAATTTGCAACCGAAAGTGTAATGTTTCCATCGTATTTTACTTCGGCAAAATCACGCACCCTCTTTAACAGGCGATTGGCTAAACGCGGCGTTCCACGTGAACGTCTTGCAATTTCTCTGGCTCCCTCCCGCTCAATCGACACATGGAAAACCTGTGCCGAACGAAGAACAATTTCGGTTAATTCATCTACCGTATAAAACTCCAGACGATGCACTACACCAAAACGGTCACGAAGCGGTGCGGTCAACATGCCGGCGCGTGTCGTTGCCCCCACAAGTGTAAACTTCGGCAAATCCAGACGGATACTTCTCGCCGATGCTCCCTTTCCAATCACAATATCAATGACATAATCTTCCATCGCCGGATAGAGCACTTCTTCCACCTGTCTGTTAAGTCTGTGAATCTCATCCACGAACAGCAAATCACCATCCGAGAGATTATTTAAAATGGATGCCATTTCACCCGGTTTTTCAATTGCAGGTCCCGATGTAATTTTTAAGTTTACATCCATTTCATTCGCAATAATTCCTGCCAATGTCGTTTTTCCTAATCCCGGCGGTCCATATAACAGTACATGGTCAAGCGATTCGTTTCTCTGCTTCGCCGCCTCAATATAAATCTTTAAATTTTCTTTTGCTTTACTCTGACCAATATAGTCTTTCAAAAACTTCGGGCGAAGACTATTTTCAATTTTATAATCTTCTTCCATCAGGTCAGTAGAAATCACTCGCTTTTCCATCGCTTATTCTCATTCCTTTACAGATTTTTTAAGCTTAATTTCAAAATATCTTCCACAGACATTTCTTCCGTAACTTGAAGTTTGCGTACCGCGCCGGTCGCCTCCGATGCAGAATAACCGAGGGCAACCAGCGCCTCGATTGCATCTTTTTTCGCATCTGCTCCGGCCGATACATTTTCTGTGGCAAAAGATTCTTCCACGCCGCCAAAGACATCTTCCAAGTGACATTTGTCTTTTAACTCAAGAATCAGCTTACTGGCAGTTTTTGGTCCGATTCCCGGTGCTTTCGCTATCGTTTTTGCATCATCCGAAAGAATCGCAAGACGGAGTGCATCGGTATCCATGGCAGTCAAAATACCAAGTGCCGCCTTCGGGCCAATGCCATTTACCGTAATCAGTAATTTAAACATGTCCATACTGTCTTTTGTCAAAAAACCATAGAGCTGCAACGCATCTTCGCGCACATATGTATAGGTATAAATCTTAACTGTATTTCCTACCTGCGGCAATTCAGAAACAACCGAACCCGGCACTAAAATTTCAAATCCGATGTTCTGATTTTCCACAACAATTTTGTCCTCACTCACGGAGTCCAAAATTCCTTTCACAAATGCTATCATAGTTCCTCCTTAGCCGGATGCATTACACAAGTGCATCAAACACATGTAAAATCGGCTGAATAATTTTCATCTTTAACGGTCTGTTTTTCCAGTCCTCATAGGTAATCTCAATACTTTGTGCAAATGTATTTGTAAAATCGGCTTCCACTGCCTGTCTGAATTCTTCATCATAAATCCAGACACCATTCTCATAATGTAAGTAAAAACTCCGGTAATCCATATTGATGGTTCCGACAATCGCACAATGCTCATTCATAACTACTTTGGAATGAATGAATCCCGGCTCATACTCATAAATACGAATTCCATTTTTCAAAAGAATTCCGTAGTTATATTCTGTCATGTATTTAATATGTTTTTTATCCGGAATATGAGGCGTGATAATCCGCACATCCACACCGCGGCGCACGGCTTCCAAAAGTGTCTCAATCATCGCTTCTTCC
>ERZ808240.5062-NODE-5062-length-11024-cov-5.745920_pt1 | contig 11024 bp, 7 predicted proteins | sample MGYA00521084_ERZ808240 | MGnify/ENA primary metagenome ERZ808240 (study PRJEB31516, sample SAMN03275571) | gut metagenome | biome: mammalia-associated habitat; material: feces | host: Papio cynocephalus | place: Kenya | collected 2012-08-06 ... | reverse complement strand
ATGACGGCGCTGTCGCTCGTTTATCCCGTTCAGAATCTGATGACCGCAATAGCCGTCGGATTCGGAGTCGGAATGAACGCGCAGATTGCGTTTTGCCTCGGCGCAAAAAAGAACGAACAAGCCGACCGCGCCGCAGTTACGGGACTGCTTCTGAGCTTCATTCACGGCATTGTTTTGATGGTTGTCTGCATCCTGTTCATGCCGAAATTTCTGTCGTTTTACACCGACAGCGAGGACATTATAAAAATGGGACTCGAGTACGCTGACCGCGCGTTTATCTTCTCTGCAATTATAATGCTGGGAATAGCGTTCGAAAAAATATTTCAGGCGGTCGGACGAATGAAAACGACAATGTTTTGCATGCTTGTCGGATTTATAGCAAATATAGTCCTCGACCCGCTGATGATATTCGGCATAGGCTTCTTCCCCGAGATGGGCATGTCGGGCGCGGCATACGCAACGGGAATAGGACAGTGTGCAACGCTTATTGCATATATTATATTTGCACTAATAAAACCACTGCCTGTTTCGTTTTCGAAAAAGGACGTCTCGTTTGATAAAAATTTATTGTCAAAGCTCTATACCGTCGGAATTCCCGCGTCGCTGAACATGGCTCTGCCGTCGCTTCAGGTTTCGGCGCTCAACGGAATACTGTCCGCGTTCTCTGACAAATACGTGCTTGTACTCGGCGCGTATTATAAACTGCAGACATTTATTTATCTGTCTGCGAACGGAATTATTCAGGGCATCCGTCCGATTGTCAGTTTCAACTACGGCGCGGGTGAAATAAAGAGAGTAAACGATACGTTTAAAACAACCCTTGCGCTGACCGCGGGAGTTATGGCTCTGGGGGTCGCTCTGTCGGTAACAATTCCCGCAAAGATGATAGGGCTGTTCACCTCGAGCGCCGACACGATAGATATCGGCGTAAACGCACTGCGTATAATATCGGCGGGATTCGTTTTTTCAGCGGTTTCCGTAACGTGCTGCGGTGTGCTGGAGGCTCTGGGAAGGGGCGCGCCGTCGCTCGGCGTGTCGTGCATGAGGTATGCGGTAATTATAATCCCGGCAGCGTATATTTTAAGCCGTACCGCATTAGGAGCACAGGGAGTGTTCTTTGCGTTCCCCGTATCTGAAATAATAACCGCCGCTGCATCATATTTGATATATAAAAAATGCAGCGGATTACCGAGAACGGGACGGAAGAATTTTGAAGAGAAAAGAGAAATGAGAATAGAGAAAAAATAAGAGAATCGGTTCCGTTTTCTCCGAAAACGTTGATTGTAATGCCGAATGTTCGGCAGATGTTGACTAGGGACAATTTATATCCTATATAATACAAATCCGTCAGGATTTGCACCAAACTTTTTTTACTTTTCACTCTTCACTATTCACTATTCACTAAAAAACGCGGGGTTCCGAATGCTCGGAACCCCGTGATTATTTTACCTTATCAGTCTCTGCCGTGTTTTCTGTCTCTGCCGCCCTTGAAATCCCTGCGGGGTTTTCTCGGTGCGTCCGAAACCGTGTTCTCGGGAACAAGTCCCTCGACCTCGATAAGCGCGTCGCGTCTTGAAAGGTTAAGTCTGCCCTGATCGTCTACGGGGAGAACCTTAACGATTATTTCGTCGCCTACGTTTACAACGTCCTCAACCTTTTCGGTTCTCTTGACGTCAAGCTGGCTGATGTGTACAAGACCCTCTTTGCCGGGAGCAATCTCAACGAATGCGCCGAAGGACATGAGTCTGGTTACAACGCCCTTGTAAATTGCGCCGACCTCGGGATCCTTTGCGATAGTCTCGATAATATCAAGAGCTCTGTGCGCGTCGTCGATATCTGTAGCGGTGATGAAGATGGAGCCGTCCTCCTCAACGTCGACCTTACAGTTACACTCTGCGCAGATTTTCTGTATAACCTTGCCCTGCTTGCCGATAACGTCGCCGATTTTGTCAACGTCAATCTTCGTAGTGAGCATCTTGGGAGCGTATTTTGAAAGCTCTTTTCTCGGCTCGGGAATAACGGGAAGCATTACCTCGTCGAGTATCTTGCAGCGGGCTTTGTATGTCTTTTCGAAAGCTTCCTTAATGATTTCGGGGGTAAGACCGTGAACCTTGGTATCCATCTGAATAGCGGTGATACCTTTCTTCGTTCCGCCTACCTTGAAGTCCATGTCGCCGAAGAAATCCTCAAGCCCCTGGATATCAACCATGGTGATGAAGCGGTCGCCCTCGGTTACGAGACCGCAGGAAATACCGGCTACGGGAGCCTTAATCGGAACGCCGGCAGCCATAAGAGCAAGCGTAGATCCGCAGATGGAAGCCTGTGAAGTCGAACCGTTCGAGGAGAGAACCTCGGAAACAAGTCTTATAGTGTAGGGGAACTCCTCAACGGAGGGGATAACGGGGAGAAGCGCTCTTTCGGCAAGTGCGCCGTGACCGATTTCTCGTCTGCCGGGACCTCTCGAGGGCTTTGTCTCGCCGACCGAATATGAGGGGAAGTTGTAGTGATGAATATATCTCTTTGTGTCCTCGTCGTCGATACCGTCGAGCATCTGAGCGTCGCGCGCAGCGCCGAGCGTTGCAATGGTGAGAACCTGGGTCTGACCTCTGGTGAACATACCCGAGCCGTGAACTCTCGAAAGAAGGTCGATCTGAGCGTTGAGCGGTCTCATATCGTCAAGACCTCTGCCGTCTACACGCTTGCCCTCGTCGAGAAGCCAGCGGCGAACAATAAATTTCTGTAATTTATACATGCAGTCGTCGATTTTCTCCGCTTCCTCGGGGAATTTCTCATCAAACTCCGCATGAACTCTCTCGTAAATGGGGAGAAGTCTCTCGTCTCTGACTCTCTTGTCGTCGGTGTCAAGAGCTGCCTTAACGTCGTCGATTGCGAATTCCTTAACAGCCTCGAAAAGCTCGTGAGAGGGGTCGTTCGATACGAATTCGACTTTCTTCTTGCCGATTTCAGCCTGAATACCCTTTATGAATTCAACAATCTTCTGATTCTCCTTATGAGCAAACATAATGCCGTTGAACATTGTCTCGTTGTCAATTTCGTTTGCGCCCGCCTCGATCATTGCGATAAGTTCGTCGGTCGAAGCTACGGTGACTGCCATTTCGCTTCTGTCTCTCTGTTCTGCGGTGGGGTTGATGACGTACTCACCGTCAACAAGTCCTACCGAAACGCCCGAGATGGGACCCGCCCACGGAATCGGGGAAATGGAAAGCGCGATTGAAACGCCTATCATAGCCGTAATTTCGGGCAGACAGTCGGGGTCTACCGACATAACGGTAGCTACGATGCCTACGTCGTTTCTCATATCCTTGGGAAAGAGAGGACGGATAGGTCTGTCGATAACTCTCGCGGCAAGAACCGCCTTTTCGCTCGCCTTACCCTCGCGTCTCTGAAATGAGCCGGGGATTTTACCTACGGAATAGAGCTTTTCCTCAAAGTCGATTGACATGGGGAAGAAATCTACGCCCTCTCTGGGCTTGTCCGACATGGTGGCGGTGCAAAGAACCTCCGTCTCGCCGTAGCGGATAAGGCAAGAACCGCCGGCAAGCTGAGCCATTTTGCCGGTCTCTACAACGAGAGGTCTGCCGGCAAGCTCGGTTTTGAATACTCTGAAGTCTTCAAACATTGTTTTGTCTCCTTTTCTTAAATTCGAATCCGGGAGACTCCGCACGGATATTTTCCGTCAATGTACAATTCACAGCCCGCCGTGACAACGGACTCTGAATTGTACATTATACATTAAACATTTTCCGGCGAAAGCTCCTCATTAAATTGATTTCAGGGCGGCGAACCGAAAAGCGCGCCGCCCGTGTTGACAATTATTTACGAAGTCCGAGTCTTGCAACGATAGAACGGTATCTTTCGATATCGGTCTTCTGAAGATATGCAAGAAGGTTTCTTCTGTGACCAACCATCTTGTGAAGTCCGCGTCTTGAATGATGATCCTTCTGATTGGTCTTGAGATGCTCGGTAAGGTCGGCTATTCTCTTGGTAAGAACAGCGATCTGTACCTCGGGCGAACCGGTGTCGCCTTCGTGAGTGGCATACTCTGCCATAATTGCCTGTTTCTCTGCCTGAGTCATTTTTTTCACCTCATAAAATATTTGCATAACCGCAAGTCCCAGACAGGGCGGGTGAAACCGCTTTTCATTAAAAAGCCTGTCTCCCATATCCGAGGCTAGGGCATTAGCGTATTTATAATATCATATACGGAACGGTTTGTCAAAGATTTTTTTTATAAAGATGAGAATCAAACCAAGGGAAAGTAAAAATTCGGATTGAGACGTAGGGGAAGACATTGTCTTCCCGGGGTAAAGGCAAAAAATTACAAATATGATTTTGCCGACGGAAACCCGAAAATTTCATATTGCTGACGCAAATTTATTTTTGATAAAACCGTAAGTCTCATGCGGGAAGACAATGTCTTCCCCTACATAAAGAATGTTTATGTTTAAAAATAAATTATTGTTTTCTTCTTGTGTTATCGTTCATTATATGATAATATATATGGAACATGGGCTTATATGCCCGGGAGGAATTACATATGAAAACGGTTCTTGTTCTTTTCGGCGGAAAATCGAGCGAATATGAAGTCTCGCTTCTTTCGGCTTCTTCGGTTATCAGAAACATTCCGCGCGAAAAATATAATATTGTAACCCTCGGCATTACAAAGGACGGCAAATGGCGTCTGTTCGAGGGCGATACCGATAAAATCGAGTCGGACGGCTGGTTTACCGGTTCGCTGAAGGCTTATATAAACATTGATTATAATTCAAAACAGGTTATCGTCGAGGACGGCAGAATCATAAACGTCGACGTATGCTTTCCCGTTCTGCACGGCAGAAACGGCGAGGACGGCACGGTTGCGGCGCTGCTGACTCTTGCCGGGATTCCGTTTGTCGGCTGCGACAATTTAGCCGGCGCGGTGTGCATGGATAAGGCGTTTACGAACGCTCTTGCCGACTATGAGAACGTTCCGCAGGCGAAGTGGCTTAAAATCGATAAATTCGAATATGCGGACAAAGGCTCCGCCTTTTCGGACGAATGTTTTGAAAAGCTCGGCTGTCCCGTATTCGTAAAGCCCGCAAACACGGGTTCGTCCGTCGGAGTCTCAAAGGCTTCGGATAAAAAAGAGCTTGAAAACGCGATTAAAGATGCGTTTAAATACGACAAAAAAATCGTCGTCGAGGAATGTATCGTCGGCAGAGAGGTCGAGTGCGCGGTTCTCGGCAACAGCGACCCCGCCGCTTCCGTTGTCGGCGAGATAAAACCCGCAAACGAATTCTACGATTACGACGCGAAATACAAAAACGGCAGTTCAGTTCTCCTCATTCCCGCCCCTCTCGAGGAGAAAACGAGCGAGGAAATCCGCTCTCTCGCCGTTAAAATATTCAAATCGCTTAACTGCTCGGGACTCTCGCGGGTCGACTTTTTCGTTCAGTCCGACGGCAAGGTTAAATTCAACGAGATAAACACTCTGCCCGGATTTACGCCGATAAGCATGTACCCGAAGCTCTTTGACGAGTGCGGTATAAAATACCCCGACCTTATCGACAGACTTCTCAATCTGGCAATCGAACGCGAAGCATGAAAACCGAAGCGTTAATTGTAGTAACGGACAAACAGACCACGCCGGACGGCGCGGAGAGCGTGGAGATTACGACGAGGGGTTACGTCATTTACGGTCATACGGACACGTATATGATATGCTACGATGAAAGATTCGACGAGGAAAATACGTGTCACACGACGATAAGAGTCAAGAACGGCGAGAACGTTTCCGTTATAAGAAGCGGTGCGTATTCGTCGGAATTGATTATAGAACGCGGAAAACGTCAAAGCTGTTTTTATACGACGCCGTACGGCGAATTTCTGATAGGAATTTACGGCAAACAGGTAAAAAACACCGTCAAAAACGGCAGCGGAGAATTAAAATTAAAATATACGATAGATTACTACGGCGATTACGCCGCCGAAAATGAAATGACAATAATTGTTACCGCCGACGGCGGAAAGGATGAAATAAATTGAGTTATATAGTAAAAAAAGCGGAAGAACAGATTACGGAAATAATTAAAAACGCCGCGAAAAAAGCGAGAGAATCGGGCGCTCTCGGCGAGGGCGAACTCCCCGAATTCAAGGTCGAAATTCCTGCGGACAGAACGCACGGAGACTACGCGGCAAACGCCGCCATGGCTTCCGCGAGAGTATTCAGAACGGCTCCCGTTAAAATTGCCGCCGCGCTCGTCGATAACGCGGAACTCGAAAACACATATTTTAATTCGATAGAGAACGTAAACGGATTTATAAATTTTAAATTAAGCCCGAAATATTACGCCGACATTCTCATGGATGAGAACGAAAAGGGCAGAATGTACGGTCATTCCGAAATGGGCAAGGGCAAAAAAGCTCTCGTCGAATTCGTTTCGGCAAACCCGACAGGTCCCATGCACGTCGGCAACGCAAGAGGCGGAGCGATGGGCGACTGCCTTGCCGAGGTTCTTACATGGGCGGGATATCACACCGAACGCGAATTCTATATAAACGACGGCGGAAATCAGATTGAAAAATTCGGACTGTCGCTTGATTTGAGATATCAGCAGTTATACAAAGACGGCGTCGAAATGCCCGAGGATTCATACCACGGACAGGACATTATCGACCACGCGAAGGCTTTTGCCGAGATTCACGGCGATAAGTACATGAACGTTTCCGACGAGGAACGCAAAAAGGCTCTTGTCGACTACGCGCTTCCGCTCAATATCGCAGGACTTGAAAGAGATCTTCTTAAATACAAAATCAAATACGACACGTGGTTTAAGGAAAGCACGCTCCACGAATCGGGCGCGGCAAGAAACGTCGTAAAGCTTCTGACCGAAAAAGGCTATACTTACGAAAAAGACGGCGCGGTTTGGTTCAAAGCCGAGCAGTTCGGATGCGACAAGGATTTTGTTCTCGTGCGTTCAAACGGATTTTTAACTTATATCGTCCCCGATATCGCGTATCATTACAATAAACTCTGTATACGTAATTTCGACATGGCGGTCGATATTCTCGGCGCGGATCACCACGGTTACGTCCCGAGATTAAAGGCTGCATTGCAGGCTCTCGGGGTTGATCCGGACAGGCTTAAAGTCGTTCTCATGCAGATGGTTCGTCTTGTCAAGGACGGCGAGGTTATCAAAGCCTCGAAGAGAAGCGGTAAGGCAATTACGCTCGTAACGCTTCTTGAGGAGGTTCCCATCGACGCGGCGCGTTTCTTCTTTAATATGAGAGAAGCCAACACGCACTGTGATTTCGACCTCGACCTCGCGGTTGAGGAATCGTCCTCGAACCCCGTTTATTACTGCCAGTACGCCCACGCGCGTATTTGCTCCATATTCAGAAAAATGGACGCTAAGGGCGTTAAATTCGACGGATGCACAGAGGAACAGGCTGAACTTCTCACTTCGGACGAGGAAAAAGAGCTTATACGCCATATAGCGTCTCTTACCGGCGAAATTGAGAGCGCCGCAAAGGCTCTCGACCCGTCGAGAATCACGAGATACGCGATAGAGCTTGCGACTCTTTTCCATAAATTCTATAACGCTTGCAGATGTGACGTGGAGGACGAGAACCTCCGCACGGCGAGACTGTTCTTGTGCAAGTGTACAAAGGACGTAATGGCGAATATCCTTTCGCTTCTCAAGGTCGACGCGCCGGAAAGCATGTAAAAAAACAATTCACGGATGAATTGTTTTCAGAGAAGAGAGAAGAGAGAAGAGAATCGGTTTCGTTTTCTTCGAAAACGTTGATTGTTATAATCTTACAATGACAAATCCGTAAGGATTTGCACCGACGTTCTTCACTCTTCGCTGTTTACTATTCACCGTAATAATTCACATTGCGGTAAATTATCACTCCGAAGGAGGGCTTGTATGGCTGAAAATGAATCGCGCGCCGTCGCGCAGAATAAAAAAGCGTACCACGACTATTTCGTAATCGAATCGTACGAGGCGGGAATCGAGCTTTTCGGCACGGAAGTAAAATCCGTCCGTCAGGGCAAGCTCAATTTAAAGGATTCGTGGTGCAGTATAGACGACGGCGAAATATTTGCAAACGGCATGCACATTTCGCCTTACGAACACGGCAATATTTTCAACCGCGACCCTATGCGTCCGAAAAAACTTCTTATGCATAAAAAAGAAATAAATAAGCTTTACGGATTGACAAAACAGCAGGGATATGCGATAATTCCGTTGTCGGTGTATTTCAAAAAGGGCAAGGCCAAAGTTCAGCTGGGGCTTTGCAAAGGTAAAAAGCTCTACGACAAGCGCGAGGACGCCGCGAAAAAATCGGCGGCAAGAAGCATTGAACGCGCGGTCAGGGGCGAGAAAAACATCTGATTATTATTTACCGTACAGGTAAATAATATATGATATACGGCGTTGACTGTGCGCCGAAAATACGGGGATGAAAGGATTTCGACGGGGATCCGGAATTTCGGTAAGCGGGCAGAGAAGTGGGCTCTCTTTAAAATCCACAACGTTTAAATAATAAACGACAACAATAACACAGTTTTAGCAGCTGCTTAATTGCAGCCGCCGTTCCCCCCGGGAGTACCGCGGCTCGGACGGGAGCGTCATTCAGCGGTGAACGTGAACAGACACAGCGTTTCGTAATCTGTCATGCATAACGAAACTGCCCGAACGTAAGCCTGCCGACAGGCTCACGCAAGGGGAGAAAACAGTATATCGGCTACGCTCGTAGAAAGCCGGGAGGATGGGTTTTCGGACAGGGGTTCGACTCCCCTCATCTCCACCAAAATTGGCAAATCTTGTTGAAGATTTGCCGATTTTTACTCCTTCACCCTTCACCCTTCACTGAACAAACTTGCCGATTTTTTCGGAAAGTAATAAATACCGGCAAACCAGTACTCTGTACCACCTAAAACTTTACAAGTATTACGGCGTATGACAGCGTTTAACTGCGTCTTCAAACTTGACAGGCGCCGGCCTGCCTGTGTTTTCAATCCTTGTTAAACACAGCCATACTTGCAATCAGATGTAAACTTTTAGGCGTTACATAGTACTAGTGAAAAAGTATTTATAAATTGTATTATGAGAATTCGTTCTTTTTAAACGAGCGAAATATTTCCGATATGAAATACGTCTTCGGCGAATGAACGAATTTTATTTCACGTATTCGTCTTTTAATATTGAATAATAGACGCAGTTTTCGTAACCGTTATGTGTTTTGCATCTTTGTCTCAATGTTCCTTCTTTTATCATTCCCGCTTTCCGCATAACTCTTGCGGATTGAACATTGCTTTTTGCATGATACGCTTCAATACGATTATATCCTACCTTGATAAACCCGAAATCAATTACGGCTTTGACGGCTTCACAGATATATCCGTTTCCCCGGTATGCATACCCCAGACAATATGAGAGGCTTGCAATTTTTGCAATACTGCCCTCAGTCAGCATGTAAACGGTGCCTATCAGTTCATTTGACGATTTAAGATAAACGCCCCAATAATAAGTATCATCTTTTTTATATTCTTCCTGCCATTCTGAAAGCCATTTTTTTGTGTCCTCCGAGGTTTTAAAGCTCTCCCATGACATGTATCGGGAGACTCTGTCGTCGTTTGCAAAATTGTTATAAAATTGCAGCGCGTCGGCGGTGTTTATTTTCTTTAAATATAATCTGTCGGTGTTAATTTTGATTGTTCCAAAGTGGGCTAAATTATCCATAGTGTTCACCTTTGACCGTTTGTAATTTAAAATGTTATATATTGTTATGATAATATATTATCGTGAAAAACTCAACCCGAATATAAAATCCTCACCGTCATATTTTATTTATATAAAATAAAAATAAGGCGGGGCGAAAATCAAAAAATTCAAACATTTTTATAAAAAATTTTGAAAAAACTCTTGATTTTTGTTTAAATGTGTGCTACTATAAGGATGCAGACAGGAAGACCTGTCGGAGAGAGGTTCATATCCCCCGCTTCGGCGGCGACTCTCTCAAACTAAAACAGATCGGAGGGAAATATCATGATTTTTGACTGTAAGGCAAAGCTCGGCTTTGCACGGTTTGATTCGAGATGTTCCTCCCGCCTGCGGAGAGGACCGTTAAGGATTATCAGGAACCGCGCATGAGCCGAACGGACAAAAAGTTTCGTTACGGAGCATGCGCTTTAATTTTTAAATACGGCAGACAGTGAGTTTCGGGTTTTAAATTCTTAACCGATAACGGCGGAAAGGTTGATTGTCCGTGCGGTTATGAGAATAAATGAAAACGTTAAATTCAGAGTCTGACCGTGTGAGCGGAAAACCCCTTGATTTATACGGCAAAAACCGTATTTGATTACGCCGGTTAAGGCGTACGCGGACGGTCAGGGACGGTCGGAACAGATGTGCTGCCCCGCCGTTTCATGAAAAGGATCGGATAGGACGGATTTTAAGAAAGTCTCATAATTATAAAATACGGCGCACGGTATTTAAAGCCTTGTAATTTATGTAAAGTTTTACTCTCGGACATTTAAAGGTGCGCGCCGCACGCGAAAAACAGGCGATCCGTGTTCAGATTGATCACCGCAATGCATTAAGAAATAAAAAGGGGAGACAACCGCATGGGAGCCGTTTAAATGTAAAACGGAGAAAGCGATTAAGAGCGAAATTACCGAAAAGTAAAGAAGCAAAATTTATAGAAATGCTTCGCTTTTCGGATATCGAAAGAAAGTTACAGTAGAAAATCGCGCGGGTTTTATGTAAAACGGAGCCTTGACAAGTGAATATTACGATACAGTAAAAATGCATGTAAAGAATTTTTTTCGAAAGTAAATATAAAGTAAATATATAATATACACGAAAAATAAGATATACAGAAAAGCCGATTCGCCTCTCGGAGTAATATCCGAGGGGCGAACAGTAATTTATTATACGGCATAAACAAAATATGTAGGGGAAAGACATTGTCTTCCCGCATGAGACTTACGGTTTTATTAATAATAAATTTGCGTC
>ERZ808240.5061-NODE-5061-length-11024-cov-9.586289_pt1 | contig 11024 bp, 11 predicted proteins | sample MGYA00521084_ERZ808240 | MGnify/ENA primary metagenome ERZ808240 (study PRJEB31516, sample SAMN03275571) | gut metagenome | biome: mammalia-associated habitat; material: feces | host: Papio cynocephalus | place: Kenya | collected 2012-08-06 ... | reverse complement strand
TCTGAAGTTTTCAACTTCTTTCGTGTGCACTATTTTGCAACAGCCTCTTTGTTTTTATCCAATTACTGTTCTTTTGCCCAAAAGTCTGTTATCCTACATGAGGAGTTTTTTGTCTATTATCTGCTTTTTACAGGCCTGTTCAAGTTGCAGTGAACAGATTCACTTTTTATTTGCCCCAGACGGTCTCGGCGATCTCCTTGACCAGTTTGAGCTTATTCCACTGCTCCAGCTCGGTCAGCTTATTGCCGATCTCGCAGGAAGCGAAGCCGCACTGCGGGCTGAGGCAGAGACGGTCGAGCGGGACATACTTTTCTGCCTCGTGGATGCGGGCGATGACGGCATCCTTATCCTCCAGGCGTGGGGACTTGGTGGTGATAAGGCCCAGCACCACCTTCTTGCCATCGGCCACATATTTCAGGGGCTCAAAGCTGCCGGAGCGCTCATCGTCAAATTCCAGATAGAAGGCATCCACATTCTCCTGTGCCAGCAGGAAGGGTGCGACGGTGAAGTAATCGCCTTCGCTGGCCCAGGTGGAGTGATAGTTGCCGCGGCAGACGTGGGTGGTGATGGTCAGGCCCTCCGGGCGGTCTTCCAGTGCCAGATTGTTCAGGCGCAGGTACTCGGCAGCCACATCCTCGACCTTGGTGTTGGTCTCCTTGAGGAAGTTCTGATAGTGAGGATCACCGATCATGCCCCAGGTGCAGTCGTCGAACTGGATGTTGCGGCAGCCCACGGCATACAGCTCCTTGATGACGGTGCGGTAAGCGGCGGCAATATCCTGCAGCAGCTGCTCGTGGTCGGGGTAAACAACATCGGTATTCTTGCCGTTGTCCTCGCGGTAGAGCTCGGCCAGCAGCTGGGCCGGGGCGGGCATGGTCTGGCGGGCGATGCAGTTCTCATCCTCAAACTGCTTGACGAACTTGTAGTGCTCGACGAAGGGGTGGTTCTCACCGCTGATCTTTCCACTCACCTTGATGGAACCGTGGGGTGGTCTCTTCGCCGTGGAAGAAGTAGCCGTGGTCCAGCTCCACTTCGTCGATGCCGTGGAAGCCCCACATAAAGTCCAGATGCCAGTAGCTGCGGCGGAACTCGCCATCGGTGATGGCGTGGTAGCCGGCCCGCTTCTGCTTCTCAATAAGGCGGGTGATCTCTTCATTTTCCACAGCGGTCAGGGTGGCGCGGTCGATCTGACCGGCCTTGAACTGAGCACGTGCTTCTTTCAGGTGCTGGGGGCGCAGGAAGCTGCCCACAAAATCATAACGGAACGGAGATTTCAATTCTGCCATACGATAAAACCCTCTCTATACGTCAAATTTCTTGGTGTTCGTTGCTCGATGGCAATAGTATACCGTAACGATAGGTTTGTGTAAAATACCAAACGCAGGCAGTTTGATATAGTTTTAAACTATACCTGTTCCGTATACCTTTTCAGAATATCAATGTACAGCTTTCCAAAGCGTCCGGGCTGCACCTGCTTGTGGGTCAGATAGCCGATTTGCATGGAATCCTTCACCAGAAGGGGCACAGCCCGGATATTGGGGCCGTTGAGCGCCTCGCTGATGACACCGCTGCAGATCGTGTAGCCGTCCAGACCAATCAGAAAATTGAAGAGGGTCGCGCGGTCCCGCACCAGAATATCTTTTTTGCTGTCCAGTGTGCTCAGAATTTCCTCGGAGAAATAGAACGCATTGTGTTCGCCCTGCTCGTAGGAAAGGCGCGGATAGGGTTTCAGGTCATCCAGAGTCAGGGCCTTTTTCTGCGCAAGGGGGCTGGCCGCGCTGACGAACACATGGGGCTTTGCGGTGAAGAGCGGCGTAAAGAGCAGATCGTGCTCCCGGATGACTTTCCGCAGGACGGTCTCATTGTCATGGTTCAGGTAGAGGACGCCCACCTCGCTGCGCAGCTTTGCCACATCCTCAATGATCTCATAGGTCTGCGTCTCCCGGATGCGGAAATCATATTCCTCGCCGCCGTATTTTTTCAGCAGCTCCACAAATGCCTCCACGGCAAAGGAATAATGCTGTGCCGACACGCAGAACTGGTGTTTGACCGGGGCAGAGCCGAGGTACTTTTCCTCGATAAGTTCCATCTGGGCCAGTACCTGACGGGCATAGCCCATAAACTCCTCCCCCTCCGGAGTCAGGGCAGCTCCCCGGTTGGTGCGGTGGAAAATGGTCATGCCGAGTTCCTGTTCCAGCTCCCGGATGGAGTTGGTCAGGCTGGGCTGCGAGATATAATACTGCTGCGCTGCCCGGCTGATGGTGCCGGTATCGGCCACAGCGGTGGCATAGCGGAGCTGCTGCAAGGTCATAGCGAGTCCCTCCCGATGGCTTTTTTACCATCCTATCGCAGATGAAGGCAAAATACAAGAAAAATCGACAGCATCTTGCGGGAGCGTGCTGTTTGTGCTATCCTAAAAAAACAAAGCATCCTCAGGTGTCCGGGGCCGCTTGGCCGGCCGGAAGAATAGGGAAGCAGGTGCAACACCTGCGCGGGACCGCCGCCGTAATGGCCGAGTTCCGGTTTCATTTTGTGTCACTGTGCCTTGCATGGGAAGACGGGAAGCCGGGATGATGACGCCAGAGCCGGAAGACCTGCCTGTGGGATTCATACTGCTGTGTACCGGGCTTTCAACACCGGTGCAGGAGCGGGACCCGTGCTGCGGACGGACGAAACGTTTGCACGGCAAAACAAAGGCACCCAGCTGTTTTGGGATGTCTTGGAAGTGCACTGTGTTTTTTGTGCTTTGTTTTGACGACGGGTCTTTCTGCGGAGGAATTTGCTTCTGGCAGAAGGGCCCGTATTTTTTTGCAGTGCGTATCGTTGAAAAAGAAAAGGAGTATTTTCCCATGAGAAAACGCAATCTCTCCCTGACCTCGGCCCTTGTAGCCGCTGCAATGGTTCTCTCCATGAGCCTGACCGCCTGCTCTTCGGCTTCCACTGCTTCCTCGGCAGCCTCCACCGAAGCTCCGGCTTCTTCCGCTTCTGCGGTCTCTGAAGCTGCAAGCAACAGCGACCACTACCCCGTCACCATCACCAACTACAATTACGCAGGTGATGAAGTGACCTACACCTACGACAAGGCCCCCGAAAAGGTCATCGCCGTTTATCAGGGCTCCATCGAGACCATGATCGCACTGGGCCTGGAAGACCACGTCGTCGCTTCCTATGGTCTGGACAACGAAGTGAAAGACGAGTGGAAAGCCGGTTTTGAGAAGATGAACTACCACGATGATGTGTTTGCACCGGACAAGGAGACCGTCACCCTGCTGGACCCGGACATGATCCTCTCCTGGGGCTCCATCTTCAGCGATAAGAAACTGGGCGATGTGACCGACTGGAACGCCAAGGGCGTCGCCACCTACATGAACACCAACACCCGCCCCGGCGGATATGCCCGCACCCTGGAAAATGAGTACACCGATATCCTGAACCTCGGCAAGATCTTTGATGTGGAAGACAAAGCCAACGAGATCGTCGATGAGATGAAGCAGGAAGTTGCCGACACCGTTGCTGCCACACGGGGGCAGGATAAGGTCAGCGTCGCCGTTGTGGAGCCGCTGGGCGATTCCATCACCAACTATGGCTCCAAGACGCTGGCAGGCGACATGGTGACCCAGCTGGGCGGTGAACTGGCAAAACCGGATGGCAACGAGATGAGCAAAGAAGACCTGCTGGCCTGCGACCCGGATGTCATCTTTGTGGTCTACATGGCCTATTCCGGCGATGACCCGGAGACCGTCAAAGCCAACCAGCTGGCCGTCATTGAGAATGACCCTGCACTGGCAAGCCTGTCCGCCGTCAAGAATGGCCGCGTCAACCTCATCATGCTGGGCGATATGTATGCCGCTGGTCCCCGCACTATCAACGGCATCAAGACCATTGCCGCAGGCATGTACCCCGACCTGAACAAGTAAGATGAGCGAAAAAACATCTTCCCGCGGGCTGCTCAAAGGGCGGCCCGCCTATGTGCTGGCCATCATTTTTCTGCTCATCGCGCTGCCGGTGTCCATTCTGGTGGCTGTTACCTTCGGCACGATGAATCTGCCGGTGAGCAGCGTTTATACCGTCATCCGGTACGAGCTGGGGGATCTTCTGTTCCATCAGTCCATCCCCGCAGACTGGGCCCCGGGCACGCCGCTCCATGATGTGGTCTGGCTCATCCGTCTGCCCCGCCTGATTCTGGCGGCAGCAGTCGGTGCCAGCCTTGCCGTCAGCGGCGTCGTGATGCAGGCCATCGTCAAGAACCCGCTGGCCGACCCCTACGTGCTGGGCATTTCGTCCGGCGCTTCACTGGGTGCAACGCTGGCCGTGCTGTTCGGTTTCGGCGTCGCCTTTGGCACCAAGTATGTTGGCGTCATGGCCTTTCTTGGCGCACTCATCATTTCGTTTGCAGTCATCGCACTGGCAAATGTGGGCGGACGGGCAACCGCAGTCAAGCTGCTTCTGGCCGGCTCGGCCCTCTCGGCAGTCTGCGGAGCCTTTTCCAGCTTTGCCATCTATATCCGGGACGACGACCATGCACCCGGCCAGATCATCCGCTGGACCATGGGCGGCCTTGGCGCAGCCAACTGGCAGGACAACGGTGTGCTCGCGCTCGTGACCCTGCTGGGCGTGGGATTTTTCCTGACTCAGAGCCGCACCCTGAATCTGATGCTTCTGGGCGACGACAGTGCCATCACCCTTGGCACCGACCTGCACCGCTGGCGCATCGCCTATTTGGTGGTGACCTCGCTGATGATCGGCTTCTCGGTCTACAACGCAGGCACCATCGGCTTTGTGGGTCTGGTGGTGCCCCATGTGGTGCGCCTGCTCTTCGGCACTGATCACCGGAAAATGGTCCCCATCTCGGCACTGGGCGGTGCAGTATTCCTGATCTGGGCCGATGTGGCCTGCCGCACCATCATTCCCGGCAATGAGATGCCCATCGGCATCCTCACCAGTCTGCTGGGCGCGCCGGTGTTCATCTACCTGATGGCGCGCCGCCGGTATGGATTCGGAGGTGGCGACGCATGAAAATCGAGACAAAGGAACTGAAAGCCGTTCTCGGTGGGAATGAGATCCTGAAAGGCGTCGATTTCACCGCTGCCGGACAGAAAGTCATCGGTGTCATCGGGCCGAACGGCAGCGGAAAATCCACCCTGCTCAAGTGCATCTACCGGGTCCTGAAGCCGACGGGCGGTGCCGTCTATCTGGACGGCACTCCCATTCAGAAGATTCCCGTCCGGCAGACCGCCCAGCAGATCGCCGTGGTGGCACAGCACAACTATTATAACTTTGAGTTCACGGTGCAGGATGTTGTTCTGATGGGCCGCTCTCCCCACAAGCGGGCCATGGAGCGGGACAACGCCGACGACTTCCGCATCGTGGCCGAAAGCCTTGCGACGGTGGGGATGCAGGAGATGTCCGGGCGTATCTTCTCCACCCTGTCCGGCGGAGAACAGCAGCGGGTCATTCTGGCCCGTGCACTGGCGCAGCAGACGCCCTGTCTGATCCTGGATGAGCCCACCAACCATCTGGACATCCAGCACCAATTACAGATGATGGAGCTGGTACGCGGGCTGAACCGGACGGTCATCACGGCAGTGCACGACCTGAACATTGCGGCCATGTACTGCGATGAACTGTACGCCGTTCTGAACGGACACATCGTCGGCCATGGCACACCGGAGACCCTGCTGACTCCGGAGTTTATCCGGGATGTTTACCATGTGGATGCCCGGGTTCTGACCGATGAGGATGGCGTTCTGCGCATTCTCTATCGGCCTGCCGCCTGCATCCGCAGAAAAGGATCAAAATGAAAAAAATTGCGATTCTGTCCTGCCTGAAAGCCTGTCAGATCTGCACCGGAGCGTCCTGTCTTGCCGCATGGAGCAGCCGCAGCCGGAACTTTGCTCCGTATGCCGGACAGGATGCCGAGCTTGTGGCCTTCATGCACTGCAACGGCTGCGAAAAAGACCCGGCGACCGACCCCGGCATGCAGGAAAAACTGGAACGTCTGGCGCAGATCGGCGTAGACCGGGTCCATCTCGGCATCTGCACCCGCACAGAACAGGCTGACCGCAGCCGCTGCCCCCGCATCCAGAAAATCGTAGAACAGCTGGAAGCGCAGGGTGTTGAGATCGTGGAAGGCACCCATTATCGCAAGTCAAGAAATTATTGCAACATCAAAACAGCATGTTTGCGATATGCAATTCAACGTTGTTGCTGTTGCATTAAAAAGTTGAATTGCTATAAAAAGTCAGACCGGCCTTTGTACCGAAGGTCGGTCTTTTTTGCGCCGTGATATCAAATCCGTATTGCTGGCATATTCAAGATACGTTTTACCCATTCTGAAAATTCTTTTATAATAGCACCGCAGCCCGAAAGCGCTGCAACAAATTCCCATATCAAAAGGGAGGTTTTCCGGTATGGGACAACGACAAAGTGAGATCATCAAAAATCATATGGAGATCTACTGGCACGATTACGCGTCGGCCAGCAAGGGCGTCCCCATTACCAAGGCGGGCCTTGTGGAAAAGGCCTCTGTCATCGGCCGTACCGGACTGATGCTGCTGGAATGCGGCACCGGTGCGTGGCGTGTCCGAAGTTCCATGAACACCCTCTCCCGGGAGCTGGGCGTCACGACCACAGCAGACATCGGCCTGCTGTCCATCGAGTTCACCTGCTTCGACGGCGACCAGTGCTACACACAGGCACTCTGCCTGACGAACACCGGTGTGAACACCTCGAGGCTGAACCGGCTGGAACACTTCGTCAACGACTTCGACCGGGAGGGCAAGTTCATGACCGGCGAAGAGCTGCACAGCCACCTGGATGAGATCGAACGCATCCATGGTCTGTACTCGCCGGTCGCGCTGGGTTTTGCAGCGGCATTGGCCTGCGGCTGTTTCACCTTTTTGCTGGGTGGCGGCCCCATCGAGATGCTGTTCGCATTCTGCGGTGCAGGCATCGGCAATTTTGTCCGATGTAAGCTGACAAAGCACCATTTCACCCTGTTCCTCGGCATCACGGCTTCGGTCTGTTCGGCAAGTCTGGTGTATGCCGTCCTGCTGAAGCTGGCAGAAGTGCTGTTCGCCGTATCGGGGCAGCATGAGGCAGGCTACATCTGCTCCATGCTCTTCATCATTCCGGGCTTCCCCTTCATCACCAGCGGCATCGACCTTGCCAAGCTGGATATGCGCTCCGGACTGGAACGACTTGCTTACGCCATCCTCATCATTCTGGTCGCCACCATGACGGCCTGGATCATGGCACTGCTGCTGCATCTGCAGCCGGTGCAGTTCCCGGCACTGACCCTGACGGTCCCGGAAGAGATCCTGTTCCGGCTGCTGACAAGCTTCGGCGGTGTGTTCGGTTTCTCGCTGATGTTCAACAGCCCCCGGAATCTGGCCGTCTGTGCCGCCCTCATCGGTGCGGTGACAAACACCTTCCGGCTGGAGCTGGTGAGCCTGGCCGGTTTCCCACCCGCTGTGGCAGCTTTTCTGGGCGCGCTGCTGTCCGGTCTGATGGCTTCCCGCCTGAAGAATGCTGCGGGCTATCCCCGCATCTCCGTCACAGTCCCCTCCATTGTCATCATGGTTCCGGGCCTGTATTTCTACCGCGCTATCTATAATCTGGGCATCATGTCCCTGACGGACTCCGCCACCTGGTTTGCAAATGCCATCCTCATGATCGTGGCGCTGCCCATGGGCCTCATCTTTGCCCGCATCATCACCGATAAGACATTCCGTTACTGCACTTAACGTGCGTGTCACCTCTCTCCCTCTACAACACAAAGCGCAGAGAACTGTCTCAGCTCTCTGCGTTTTGTGTTTTGTTTTGCTGTGAAAGGAAAGGAATCGTTTATGGCGATTCATTCACCATAAACGATCTTGGTGGCAGTTTCGATGTGGCGTTCCAGCCGGTCTGCAAAATGCTCCAGCGGCAGGAACACGCCCAGCTCATCGTAATGGGTCCCGCCGTCTCCCAGCGAATCCTGTCCGTAGTAGACCACGGAGCGGGGCAGCGCGTGCTGCAGCTTCATCTGGATATCCCAGACGGTGGAATAGGCTTCTGCTTCGGTCACTTTCTGTTTGACCGTATCCGGCAGTTCGTAAACCAGCAGCAGGCCAAGGTGCTGGTTGTAGTGGTACTCCACTACGTTCATGCTGTCTTCGTCATAGCCATGGTACTTGCAGTAGCCGGTGGCCAGATACATCTTTACCTTATCCTGCTTTCTGAAGACGCGCACGAACCGCTCGTATGCCTTCTTGTTGACCGCGAACTGGTTGTCCGTCCGGAGCGCACCGTTCTCATCGGTCAGGATGACCGGGTTCGGCTGGCCGTCGGCATTGAACTTGAAGGGGATGAGCGCCGCATTCCGCAGCAGGTCGAACATGCTGTGCTGGCAGATGGCCATCAGGAATGCCGACAGGTCCTTATTTTCATAGGCATTGAACAGAGCCGCAGCAAACTGCTGTGCATTCAGTTCCGGCGCATCCAGTGCGTCTGCCATATCCAGTGAATCGTTGAACGTATCCATCAGGCGGCGGCAGGCTTCGGGATTTTTCAGGATCTCCCCGAACAGTGCCTCTGCTTTTTCTTCTCTCGGAAATATCGTTGCCATTGGGCAAGCCCTCTTTCTCTGAATTTCCAACCGTTATTATAAGGTCTGCGGAAAGAAATGTGAAATACCGGTTTTGTATCGATGGCATTTTATTGGGATATGAAAGAGACGCTCTCCGCCTGCTTGGATGCGGCCGAATGCTCCGGATTCGCTTTCGTCAGCATCTGCTGGAACTTCCGCGCCGCAGTATTCAAGGGGCGGTGGTGGTCGTAGACAAGGCAGATGGAGCGGGTGGGGATGATCTCCTGCAGGTGCAGCTGGACGATCTCACCCCGCTCCAGCAGGTCTTTCGCCATGGGTTCCGGCACGAAGGCAAGGCCCAGTTCACTTTTTACAAGGGTGAGCATCTGGTCGGTGGTGGCGGCCTCGGTATCGGGCCGGAGCACCGCATCGTGGTCGAGGAAGAACTGCCGGTAGAAGCTCCGCGTCATGCTCTCGTCGCTCAGAGAGATGAGCGGATAGCTGCTCAGCTCCTTCAGGGTCAGGTTCTGGCTGGCCAGGGCGGTAAAGGTCTTTCCGCCCACCAGCACCTCATAGAACGGCTTCAGCTCCACCATTTTCAGTCCCTGCTCCACCTCCGCCGGGGTCGAGATGATGGCAAAATCCACCTCGCCGTTTTTCACCGCCTGCACTGCCTGAGGCGTGGAGTGGTTCGAGATGCGGAGCCGGATGCCGGGGTATTCGGTGTGGAACGCCCTCAGCTTTTCGGACAGGTAGATATTCAGCGCCGTCTCGGTGGCACTGATGCTGATGGCACCATGTTCCAGCGTCGCGCTGGCGCTCAGCTCTTCTTCTGCATCCTGGATCTGCACCGCCGCTGATGCGATGCGGGAATAGAGCATCTCCCCCTCCGGCGTCAGGGTGACGCCCCGGTTGGAGCGGATAAACAGCACGCAGTTCAGCTGACTTTCCAGCCGGTTCATCGAGTGGGTGATGTTGGGCTGGTTGTTGCCCAGCACCCGCGCAGCTTTGGTAAAGTTCTGATATTTCGCCACATAATAGAAAATTTTGTAGTATTCCCAATCAACGTACATGGGAGTCTTCCCCTCTCTCATACCAAAATCACATTGCAGCCATGTGCAGGATACTTTTTACACATTCTTTTGCTGCTCGTATAATAGCAACTGCAATCGAAAATTGCAAGAGGGAATTTGAAAGTAATAAAGTTGATTTGAACGGAGGCAGTTTTTATGTCTGAGATCAAAAAGGTCGTGCTGGCCTATTCTGGTGGTCTGGATACGTCCATCATCATCCCCTGGCTGAAAGAGCACTACAACAACTGCGAGGTCATCGCCGTCTGCGGCAATGTGGGCCAGAAGGGTGAGCTGGAAGGTCTGGAAGAGCGCGCCAAGGCAAGCGGCGCTTCCAAGCTGTACATCGAAGACCTGACCGATGAATTTGTGGAGGATTACGTCATCCCCACCATGCAGGCCGGTGCCGATTACGAGGGCTATCTGCTGGGCACCAGTTTTGCCCGCCCCATTCTGGCAAAGCGTGTGGTGGAGATTGCCCGCGCTGAGGGTGCGGACGCCGTCTGCCACGGCAGCACCGGCAAGGGCAACGACCAGGTTCGCTTCGAGCTGGCCATCATGCACTTTGCACCCGACCTCAAGATCATCACTCCGTGGCGTGAGTGGGACATCCAGAGCCGTGACGAAGAGATCGACTATGCCGAGGCCCATCACATCCCGCTGAAGATCAGCCGCGAGACGAACTATTCCAAGGACAAGAACCTGTGGCATCTGAGCCATGAGGGCCTTGACCTCGAGGACCCGGGCAACGAGCCGCAGTATGACAAGCCGGGCTTTCTGGAGCTGGGCGTCAGCCCCAAGGCCGCTCCGGACAAGTCCGAGTTTGTGGAGCTGACCTTTGAAAAGGGCGTTCCCCTCACCCTGAACGGAGAAAAGATGAAGCCTTCTGCCATCATCGCCAAGCTGAACGAGATCGGCGGCCGGAACGGCATCGGCCTGTACGACGTGGTGGAGAACCGTCTGGTGGGCATGAAGAGCCGCGGCGTATACGAGACGCCCGGAGACACCATTCTGTACAAGGCCCACGAAGTGCTGGAGACCCTGACGCTGGACAAGCTGACCGCCCACAAGAAACGCGAGCTGGCCATCACCTTCGGCGAACTGGTCTACGACGGCCAGTGGTTCAGTCCCCTGCGCAAGGCCCTGAGCGCCTTTGTGACCTCTACCCAGGAGCATGTCACCGGCAAGGTGCGTCTGGAGCTGTACAAGGGCAACATCATCAACGCAGGTGTCTGGTCTCCGTACTCCCTCTACCGTGAGGACATCGCCACTTTTGCCGCCGGCGGCGACTATAAGCAGAGCGATACCACCGGATTCATCAGCATCTATGGTCTGCCCACCAAGGTGCAGGCCATTGTAAACAACGAAAAAGAAGGTAAATAAGA
>ERZ808240.5060-NODE-5060-length-11029-cov-4.712776_pt1 | contig 11029 bp, 10 predicted proteins | sample MGYA00521084_ERZ808240 | MGnify/ENA primary metagenome ERZ808240 (study PRJEB31516, sample SAMN03275571) | gut metagenome | biome: mammalia-associated habitat; material: feces | host: Papio cynocephalus | place: Kenya | collected 2012-08-06 ... | reverse complement strand
AGTTGCGAATCTGGCAGACTGCTAATTTACCAATCATATAGGCATCTTCTGTGCCTGCCTGGGTCAAGAGAATGTACTCTACTTCACCCTCTACCACAACTTTAAAAAAATGGCAGCCCGATAGCATCTGGCTTTCTGCCATTGATGTTGCAAATGATGCAACTGCTGCTTCTAATGCCTCTTCCGGCTGAAAGGTTGCAGCAACCTGCTTTCCCTTTTCGGTATAAAGAGCCAGTTCAATATGTGAAATGTCTCTTATCTCGTCTAAGGTTGTCTGAATTTTATGATTTGAAACCAAAATATCACTCCATTAGAAAAACTGGGTGTACATCATACGCCCAGTTTAATTTTTTTAGATACTTATTCTATTGTACCGAATTAGTTGGTAATTGTCAATTCTGTTTCTTTGTCGAATACGTGAATCTTCTCTGTATCAATTGCTAATTTGATGTGATCGCCTAAACGAGCTGGTGTTCTGGAATCAACTTTAGCTGTCATAGCTGTATCAGCTACGTTGAAGTATAATAATACTTCAGAACCTAATAACTCGTATCCAGTTACGTCTGTCTCGAATACTGCATCTTTGTGAGCTTCGATCTCGATCTGGGAATCTCCGATATCTTCTGGTCTGATACCCATAACAACTGTCTTTCCGTTGTATCCGCCATCGATTAATTTCTTAGCTTTTGCTGGAGGAAGAACAACAGATGTCTTCTCAAAGTTAAGAGTTACTCTCTCGCCTTCTACTTTACATACAGCATCGATGAAGTTCATCTGTGGAGATCCGATGAATCCTGCTACGAATAAGTTGTTAGGCTCATTGTATAATTTCTGTGGAGAATCAACCTGCATGATAACACCATCTTTTAATACAACGATTCTGGTACCTAATGTCATAGCTTCTGTCTGATCATGTGTTACATAGATGATAGTAGCTTTTAATCTGTTATGTAAGGAAGCGATCTCAGAACGCATCTGCACACGTAATTTTGCATCCAGGTTAGAAAGAGGTTCGTCCATAAGGAATACCTTAGGATTACGAACGATAGCACGTCCCATAGCAACACGCTGTCTCTGTCCACCGGATAAAGCCTTTGGTTTACGGTCTAATAATTTCTCAAGGTCAAGAATCTTAGCAGCTTCTTCTACTTTTTTCTTGATTTCATCCTTAGGAACTTTTCTTAATTTTAATCCGAATGCCATATTGTCAAATACAGTCATATGTGGATATAATGCGTAGTTCTGGAATACCATTGCGATATCTCTGTCTTTTGGCTCTACGTCGTTTACAACTCTGCCATCGATTTTTAATTCACCGGAAGAAATCTCTTCAAGACCTGCGATCATACGAAGTGTAGTAGATTTACCACATCCGGATGGTCCTACGAAGATGATGAACTCCTGATCTTCTACTTCAAGGTTGAAATCCTTAACAGCTTCAAAACCGTTAGGATAAACTTTACATACATTTGTTAATGATAAACTTGCCATTGGTGTAAATACCTCCTAATAAATTGTTCGTTTCTTGATATATTTACTATACATAAAAACAGCCAAAAACGCCATATGTTACCTACACAAAGAATCTGTCGATTTCTTGTAGGAACTCACAGTGATTTTGACTGTTTTTTGATTTCTTCGTCAGATTGCACTGATATTTCATCTTTTTCCGTCAAATTGACGAAGCAATCTGGCTGTATCTTTTATTCCATACATTCATTTCTGATTACAACTTGGAATAGCCAAATCCATTGACCACAGCATCCAGCTTAATTCCCTTTTTACAGAATGGACAGTCATCTGCGGAATAAGCCGCATATCCCGGAAGATCCTCTGCATGGAACACCGAGTGTACCGCAAAGCCATCCATCTCAGATACTGTGCTGAACACAGATGCCACTGCCTCGATCACGCCACCATAGTAACGGATTCCCTCAAGACTTCTGTGGATTGTCTTTCCGGTTGTGGTAGATGCAGATAATAAGATCACATGTTTTCCTGCGATACTTGGTTTGATATTATCACGGAATAAGAGCTGGTTATTGCTGTTCATCTCCGGCGAAACCACATAAATTGTCTCATGGCGGTTCGTAGATGCCATATCCTCTTTTTCAAATTCTTCTGCCAAAAACGCTCCGATCACTTCCGTGCCGTCCATACATACGATCGTATCCACATAGGAAACTCTTCCAATCTTCTGATGCAGCACACGGGCAACCTCTTTCGCCTCCTGAATTCTTGTCTTCAAGCTTGTGATATCAATGTAGTAATTGATATGGGAATGACTGGTTGCAAAATGTCCCGGAATTGCATGAATCGCAACCATGTTGCTCTCTTTTGAATAAAACTTTACCATTCTGCTTTCCATAATAAAAATACCTCCTTAACCCCACTATTCCGGCATTTTCCGGATATTACTTTCTTCCGGTAGAACCAAATCCGCCTTCCCCACGCTCTGTCTCATTCAATGCTTCTACTTCCTCGAACTCAACAGAAAGATACGGCATTACGACCATCTGTGCAATGCGCTCTTTTCCGGCGATCACACGCTCCTCATCCGTATCATTATGTAAGGCGATCATAAATTCTCCCCGGTAGTCAGAATCCACTACTCCGACACAATTCGCCGGGCGCAGTCCCTGCTTGGAGGCAAGACCGCTTCTTGCAAAAATCGCACCGAAATATCCTTCCGGTATTTCCATCGCAAGTCCTGTGCCGACCATCACTGTTTTGTGTGGCGGGATCACAGTATCCTCAGAACTTTTTGCATACAGATCATAGCCTGCCGCCTGACTGCTTCCCCTTGTCGGGAGTACTGCATCCGCATCAAGTTTTTTGATATTGATCTTCATTTACATCCTCCATTCTTAATCTTCCCAGCCAAGATTGCCATGTTCCATTTTCTTATCGCGGAGCATCAGGTCATTGACTGCCTCTTTTGCCAGCTTATCCTCAAATAAGACTTTGTTGACTTCCTCAATGATCGGCATATCCACACCGTATTTTTTTGCAAGGGCGATGGCTGCTTTCGCAGAGTAGACACCTTCCACGACCATTTTCACTTCATCCATTGCCTGCTGCATGGTGTATCCCTGTCCGATCAGCATTCCGGCTTTGCGGTTACGGCTGTGCTTACTCTCACAGGTCACGATCAGATCGCCGATTCCGGTAAGTCCGTTTAACGTCTCCTGTTTTGCGCCCATCGTCACAGCGAGCTTGTTCATCTCAAACATTCCTCTGGTGATGAGTGCCGCTTTCGTGTTATCCCCATATCCCAGGCCGTCTGCCATTCCGGCTGCAAGCGCGATCACGTTCTTTAACGAACCGCCAAGTTCCATGCCAAGCACATCCGGGCTTGTATACACACGGAAAACGTTGTTCATGAAAATGTCCTGGATTCCCTCTGCAACAGCACGTTTTTTTGCTCCTGCTACAACTGTAGTTGGAAGTCCGATTCCAACTTCTTCCGCATGGCTTGGTCCGCACATCACTGCAACCTCTGCCTGTGGAATCTCCTGCTCCACAATGTCGGTAAGCGGCATCAGTGTCTCTTCCTCAATTCCCTTTGCCACACACACGATGATCTGTCCCTCTTTCACAAAAGACGCCATGTTCTTTGCGGTGCTTCTTGTAAATACAGATGGCACTGCAAGGATCAGATATGCTTTACCTGAAACCGCAGATTCCAGATCCGTTGTAAATTCCATATCTTCCGGGAGTTTTACCCCCGGAAGTTTCTGTACATGCTCATGTTTTTCTTTCAGCATGGTAATCTCATCTTCCACAATCGACCACACTGTCACTTTATTTCCATTGGTATGCAGTACCTTTGCAAGGGCGATTCCCCAGCTTCCTGCTCCGATGATTGCAACATCTGCCATTCTCTTTATCTCCAAATTTCAAAAAAATTATTTCTGCTCCTGCTTTTTCGCACCGAGTTTATTCTCTGTGCCATTTGCAAGACGTCTGATATTTGCACGGTGCTGCCATACCCCTAAAATGGTAAAGCAGGCTGTCACTATGTAAAATTCCACACGGATTCCCATTGGTACTGTGATAATTCCGAGCTGTCCGTAAATAACCACCTGAATGAAAACACTGATCAGTCCGATGATCGAGCCGAGGGAAACATACTTTGTCGCTGCGCTGATGACCACGAACAGTCCCATACTGACTGGCGCAACAATTGGAAATACCGCAAGCACCATTCCTCCGGTACACGCAACTCCTTTTCCACCTTTAAACTTCAGATAAAATGGAAAATTGTGTCCGAGCACTGCTCCAAAACCGGCATACAGCTCCAGAAGAATGATATCTTCTGTATAAGTTTTTCCAAAGATCAGCTTGACGATCAGCACTGCTGCTACCGTTTTTAAAATATCACCGAGGCAGGTCACAAGTCCTGCCTTCCAGCCAAATGTCCTCAAGGTGTTTGTCGCACCGGAATTGCCGCTTCCTTTTGTGCGGATATCCACACCTTTCTTTTTCCCATAAAAATAACCTGTTTCAAATAATCCGCAGACGTAGCCGATTGCTACTGCAACTATCCTTGCGATGATCATTTTTCATTTTCCTTTCTCTCTCTGATAATAAATCGAAGTGCAGTTCCCCGGAATCCGAAGGTATCACGGATACGGTTCTCTAAATATCTCGTGTAGGAGAAATGCATCAACTGTTTATCATTTACAAAGATCACAAAGGTTGGCGGTTTTACAGAAACCTGCGTGGTGTAATAGATACGCAGTCTCTTTCCCTTATCTGATGGTGGCTGCTGCATCGCAACTGCCTCGGTAACAATTTCATTCAATACACCGGTTGCCACACGCATGCTGTTGTTCTCGATCACGACATCGATCGTCTCAAAGATCTTGTTGAGACGCTGTCCTGATTTTGCAGAGATGAAAATAATCTCCGCATATGGCATAAAGCTTAAGATGTCACGGATTTTCTCGGTATGGCGGTAGATGGTCTTATCATCTTTTTCAATCGCATCCCATTTATTGACTGCGATGATGATTCCCTTTCCACGGTCATGTGCGATTCCCGCGATCTTGGCATCCTGCTCGGTCACGCCCTCGGTAGCGTCGATCACAATAATACAGACATCTGCACGCTCCACAGCCGTGACTGCACGGATAATGCTGTAACGCTCGATTTCTTCTTTGATTTTATTCTTACGTCTTAATCCTGCGGTATCAATAAATACATATTCTTTTCCATTGTACTTAATATCAGTATCGATCGCATCTCTGGTTGTACCTGCGATATCCGATACAATGACGCGATCCTCCTGCGCCAGTTTGTTGATGAGGGATGATTTTCCAACATTTGGTTTTCCGATAATAGCGATCTTCGGACGGTCGTCCTCCTCGTCATCTTTCTTATATTCCGGGAAATATTTCACCACTTCATCTAACATATCTCCAAGTCCCAACATGGAAGCGGCAGAAACCGGGAACGGATCTCCGATTCCAAGATTATAGAACTCATAGACATCTGCCATGTACTTTTCAAAGCTGTCCACTTTATTGACAACCAACACGACCGGTTTGCCGGAACGGCGCAGCATATCTGCAACTTTGGAATCCGAATCCTGCAATCCCTGTCTGACATCGACAATAAACATGATCACGTCCGCGGTTGCGATCGCGATCTCTGCCTGCTCTCTCATCTGTGATAAAATAATATCGTGACTGTCCGGTTCAATACCACCGGTATCGATCATGGTAAAGTTATGATCTAACCACGACACTTCCGCATAAATACGGTCTCTTGTAACACCCGGTGTATCTTTTACAATTGAAATACGCTCACCTGCAAGTGCATTAAATAACGTAGACTTTCCTACATTCGGGCGTCCAACAATCGCTACGACTGGTTTACTCATTGATAAAACTCCTTTTCTTATGGTCTGCAAAACAAATGTACAGACCTGCTGAATCATTACTCTAAAACAATAACAACAGTTTACAATAAAAAAGATGGAATAACAATATTTATTCCATCTTTTTTTCCCTTTATTCTTTTTCGGCTCTCTCCGGCAGGAACACAAATCCGCAGTAGCCGCCAAGCGGCTGGAAACAGAGGATGATATACTTTCCACCTTTTCCGTTTTTTCTGGTTGTGCCTTTTATATAGTGTATCCGCCCGCTGATCGCAACTTCTTCCATCACCGTGACCCAGTCCATGGATGTCCTCGGAAGTATCCGTGATACACGCCGGCCCATCATCTCTTCGAACGTCATGCCCGTCAGTTCCTCCATGGCGTGATTGCAGTATTTCAGCTGGAATTTTCTTATATTCCCTGTCTTCTCCAACGGCAGGATCTCAAACAGCGCAAACGCATTTTCCAGCACATCCAGTGCCGAATACAGTTCCTCTTTTCCTTCCAGAAGGATCTCACCATAAGTCTTCCGCCCACGCAGTTCTTCCCTGATCTGTCTGTGTTCCGCCAGAAAGCGCACCCGCCCTTCTAACACTTTTCCATCCTTCATATGATAAGTGCAGCGCTCGATATGCCTTATCTCATCCTTGTTCACAAGTATTCCCCTGTTGATACTTATGAACCCGAAAGGTTCCAGTACTTTCTGGAATTCCCGGACCGGTGTAAATGTCTGGACTGTTCTTCCATCTTTCAGGCTGAGGACTGCTTTTCCACCTTCCGACTCAATGTATTTGATGTCCTTTGCTCCGAATGCCCTTTTTTTCATAAAATTCATTACTTTTTCACTCAATGCTTTCCTCCTTTCCTGCCTGTTTCCGATCTCCTCCTGATGCTGTCAGCGTCATACCTTAATCATAGATGGATTCTGCTTCCCAGCTGGTGATGGTTCCGTCGAACGCATTCATCTCAAATTCATACTTTACCTCTGCATGATAGGCTTCTCCCTCATACACATACACGCCATCCTCATAATCCTGGTGGATGTAGATATTTCCGGCATCAATGCCCGGGATCTTATCCATGACGGTCTGTCTGGCAGCCTCCATAGATATCCCTCCCGTGGCTGTCTGTGATGTACCGGCTGTGTTCTGCGAATCTGCTGTGCCATCTGCTGTGCCATTTGCTGTGCTATCCGTTGTTCCGGTACTGTATCCTCCTCCGATCACTTCTGAGTCTGTCGAGAGGATCCGTCCGTCCGATGCATCCAGTTCATAATCATACTCCACTCCGGCTGCAGTGAATCCAACCTCATATCTCGCCTGTCCGTCATCCCAGTCCTGCTTTACCGTGATATACTGGATCTGCTCCTCTGTAACCCCTGCATTTTCGGTTGCGATCTCCTTGGCTTTCTGCTCTGTGATCCCGCCACTTACCATAACTGTTGAACCTGCTGCTGTATTCTGTGATACTCCTGCTTCCGCTGTTTCACTGCTGTCTGTACTTCCTGCCTGTGCGGAATGACCGGCTGCGTCTCCTGCATCATTTGTGACACCGTTTCCCACGATACCTGTATCCTGCGTATTTTCTCCTGCCACTTCTATGTTTCCCTGGACACTCCTGGATTGATTTCCACATCCAACTCCTGTCCAAAAAGCCCCTATTAAAAGCAATCCTGATGCAAGTATTCTCATTCTCTCTCTCATTTGTTCCAGTCTCCTTTAAATCCTTCTGTCTTCCATTTCTGCAGGTTCTGCGCAAATTCCTGCGGTCCTGCCTTTATACCTTAAAGCTCTCTGTATCGGTCTTCAACCGTTCTGCCGCTGCTTCTGCCTGCTCTGTGTGCTCTGCCACCTCGGAGCATTTCCGCGTGATGTTCTGGATCCGTTCCGCCATGTCCGAGGTTCCGTCTGCGCCCTCACTTGCAGCCTTTGCCACACCTTCGATCGCACTCATCATGCCGTCCATGGAAGCGGTCAGTTCCTCGGATGTCGCACTGAAATCCGATACCAGTCCATCCACAAACTCGGAATCTGTATTATAGGCATCTGCCAGCTCTTCAAAACTGTCATAGCTCTCCTTTACATCTGTCGCCACAAAATCAAGCAGACGTTTCGTATCTGTTGTCAGCTGGTTTACCGCTTTCACCACATTGTCCGTGATGTCCTGGATGTTTGTCACGGTCTCTCCGGATGCGGCTGCAAGTTTCCTTATCTCATCAGCCACGACCGCAAATCCTTTTCCCATCTCACCTGCCCTTGCCGCCTCAATGGATGCATTTAAGGAGAGAAGGTTTGTCTGGTTTGTGATCTCCATGATTGACTGTGCCAGCACTTCGATCTGCGATACAACCTCCACATCCTGCAGTGCCTGATCGAGGCTTTCCGTAATCTCCTGGTGCACGCGCTGTGCACTGGCACGGTTCTCCCTCGTCTCATTCTTTGCATTGATGGCACGGTTGTGAATATCATTGACACGCTCCGCACCTTCCTGCGCACTCTCTGCAATGTTTCTGATCGCCTTGCTGATCTCCCCGGACATGGTGTTCATCTCGGCTGCTGTGGAAGCCGATCCCTCCATCCCTGCGGCAAGCTGCTGTGTGGCAGCCGATATCCCTTCCATTTCACTGTTGATCTCCTCCACGCTCTTCTCAATGAAGTCGATGCTTCCGCTCAGGGAGACTGCATTCCCTTTCACGCTGCCGAGATGCCCTGCAAAATTCTCCCGGATCCGGTGGAATGACTCCGCAAGTTTCCCGATACTGTCCCTGCGTTCCAGATATTCTCTCTGTACTTCTCTTGTCAGATCCCCCTCTGCCAGCACATCCGAATAACTGCATGCAAGGTCAAGGCTTTTTATGTAGTCCCGGATCCCTGCTGCCCCTGCCAGCACTGTGATAATGGTACCAGCCATCATGACAGCAGCCATTTTCATCATGTCCCCTCGTATGAATTCCTGCAGGTTCTCCTGCATCTGTGCCTGGCTCATTCCGTTTTGTGCAAGCCCGGCTGCATATGCCGCCACCTGTTCCATGCCGTATCCTGCATACAATACCGCCCCGGCTCCAAGCAGGATGACACACACAAAAACAATCTTGATTCCCTTATTGGTTTTATTCATGCTATCTGCTCCTTTCCTGTTTTCCTGCCCTTCTTTCCAGACTCTGTCTGAACAAGGATATCAGCGTCTTCCCATTCCGTGACAAACGCAAGGCATTCTTCTGCCGGGAGCGGTCTGCTGATCAGATATCCCTGCAAAAAGTTGCAGCCAAGTTCTTCCAACTGCAATGCCTGTTCCATTGTCTCGATTCCTTCCGCAGTTACCCATATATGGTTTCTCCGTGCAAACACGAGCAGCGTCTGCACGATCGGCATCCCCATTCTTCTGTTCCCGATGCCCCATACCAGTTCCTTATCCAGCTTGATGCTCTGGAACTCAAAATCCATCAGGCGGATGAAGTTCGATTCTCCCTTGCCAAAGTCATCCATCACAAGGTTGAACTCCTCATTCTGCAGTTCCTGCGCAGTTTCCAGCAGCTTTCGATTATCCGCTGCCTTTCCCAGCTCCGTCATCTCCAGCCAGATTTTCCCATGCTGCAGGCCGTACCGGTCAATGCAGCCACAGATCTCTTTCCAGGCTTCCGGATGCATACATGTCTGCGGGGACAGGTTCACGTTGATCCTTGTGATACCGTGTTCTGCAAACCTTGTGAACCATCTGCAGCACTCCCTGATCATCCACAGGTCGATCTCATGCACCCAGCCGTTTTCCTCTGCCTGCTGCACAAGAATCTCCGGATCCAGAAAACCGCCCTGCCCGTCCCCTGCCCGGAACAGTGCCTCAAGCCCTGTGATCCGGTGTTCTGCAACGTTATAGATAGGCTGGAAATATGCCTCCGTCCCAAGCGCCTTTATCTGTTCCCATGTATGGGCTTCCTCACTGCTCATTTGTCATCCTCTCCTTTCTCTTCCTTCCAGCTTCTGATGCAGGACTGTGTATCCATCCTGCCCCTTGTCTTCAGCGGCACGACCTTTCCCGGCATGCTGTCCGGCTTTCCTTCCGGGAAGAGCACCGGTGTGAGCTGATCTCCTGCGCTTCCTTTCTTTCGCTTTTCTTCTTCTATCCTCTCATGGTATCCGGTATGCTCCATGACGGCATCCGACAACATCTCGAATTTCTCCAGCAGGACATCATACTGGCGCTTCGTGAACTCCTCGCGGCTCTTTGCCCCATTTAGTTCCAGTCTGAGCGTATCCAGCTCCTCCTGCTCCTTTTTGTGTTCCTGCTCACAATCCAGCAGCAACTGCGTGATATAATCTTTGATCTGTTCCCGGTCATAACCACGGAATGCAGTCCGCACTCCTGTAAGCTCCTGTATGAAATCTCTCATCCTGTTTCCTCCTGTCCTTTCCGGTGACACACCTTCTATCCACGTGTCCTGCAGAACCCCCGGCACACCGGGATCTCTGCAGGACACGCCACCGGCTTTTCTGCTCCGGTGACGCACCTGCCTGTTTTTTGCAGGTTGGAAAATTTTTCTCACATATCTTCTGATCTGTCATGATCTGTTTTTTATACCTGTTGATCCGTTCTCCGCAAGGACATGTCTCTTTTATCTGTAATGTCTGCGCTGTCCGTACTTTCTCACACGGACATACATGCCGCCGAGTCCTGCCAGTGCTGCGAGCAGTGCCAGTGTCCAGATCAGCGGGCTTGCGCTGTCACCTGTCTTAGGTGCCGTTGTCTGTGCGGCATCCGCCACTTTAAACGTTGTGGAAGCGGTTCCTTCTTTTCCATTGATCTCAACCTTATGTTCTCCTGCCCCGAGTGTTTTCAGGTAGTCCTGACGGATCGTCACACTGCCGTCCGCACCTACGGTATACGCAGATGGGTCAAGGACTTTTCCATCCACCTTTACCTCTGTGATATCAGAGATCTTCTTGTCAACACCGATGACAAGGTCAGCGTTTTTGTCCTTTGTCCATGTGCTGTCTGCACCGGAAGTAACGTTTGTCGTGGTTCCTGCTGTGCCGGCTGTATTTCCGTTGTTTCCGGCAGCACTGTTATTATTGCTGTTGTTGCTGCTTCCGCTGTTGTTATTGTTTCCACTGTTGTTACTGCTTCCGCCATTGTTATTGTTTCCGCCGG
>ERZ808240.5058-NODE-5058-length-11031-cov-4.717292_pt1 | contig 11031 bp, 7 predicted proteins | sample MGYA00521084_ERZ808240 | MGnify/ENA primary metagenome ERZ808240 (study PRJEB31516, sample SAMN03275571) | gut metagenome | biome: mammalia-associated habitat; material: feces | host: Papio cynocephalus | place: Kenya | collected 2012-08-06 ... | reverse complement strand
AACTCGTGGTGGTTTCGATTCACGACCTCGACATTGCCTTGCGCCATGCCGACCGATTCGTCACCATCACGCCCGACGGCTTTCGCGACCTCGACAAGGCCGAAGTGGAGAAGATGACAGGCGCGGTATGACGGTCATGGAAAAGTTGTAAGAGTAGCACTTGACGTTTATGTGGAGATGAAACAAAAAAATCCCGAAGTCTTGGTTCTCAAGGCTTCGGGATTTTGGTTGGTATGCTCTGCCATGAACGTTGTCTGACGAGCAAGAGAGTTTGCGTCTGGTTATTTCTTTAGCTTGCCCAGTGCTTCGTTTGCCGCGTCAATGAATCTGTTTGAAAAGTTGGCTGTTGCTTCGTCTTGTTTCGTGGCGTTTTCCTTTAGCCATTCCACTATCGCTGCCAATGTATGTGAATCCTCATGCTCTACCAATCTGCCGACATTTCCCGAGAGACATTCCTGCATATAGGAGTTCAAGGAAGCAAATTCCTTGACGCATGCCTTTGTGTAGGTGGCAATGTCTTTTGTCATTCTTATGTTGATTAACTGCAATACAGGTTCGCAGACCTTCTGGTTCTTTTCCGTCAGAATGTGTAGTTTCTGTTCCAACAGCGTGATTCTGTTTTTGTCAAACGTATTGTCTTTTGACACGCTTGCAGCGAAACATTTTCGCATCTCATTGTAATACAGGAAGAAGACTCGATTGTTTATCTCTTCTGATGCACTCGGGTCAAGTTCTTGCAGATGCTCGATATAGAACTTTGCCTGTGGGCTATTCCAGTCTATAGTGTAACGCAAGAAAAGGTAAAGATTCTCCTTTCGCAACCGTTGTTCGGCAGACAGGGAAGAGAAATACTCTTCCATAACCTTCCGCCCTTCGTCATACTTGCCGCTTCGCATGAGAATATTAATGTAGAACTCCACGACTTGTGGGGTTCTCTCATTGGCTTTATAACGTTCGATAATGCGGCTTTCCGACAGTTCAGGGTCAGTGTTCTCATTGATACTGTTGATGAGCCTGTCTGCTTCCATGGCACCTACAAGTTGGAAGAGGCTTTTCCCTAATGTGTCGACAACGACAAACGTAGGGTATGCATGCACGTTAAACCGTTTTGCCAATGCTTTGCCATCTTTCTCTGCATTGAGTTGGAGACAGACGTAACGGCTGTTCATGTAATCGCCCAACTTCTTCTGTGGAAAGACCACCTTGCCCATCCGCTTGCAAGGTGCGCACCAATCTGTGTAGAAGTCGATGAATACATTTTTATGCTCCTTTTTTGCCAGGTTCAAAGCCTCAGTGTAGGAGACCTGCCTGAAGTTTGTCTGAGCCTGGACCGCAATGCTCATGATGCAGGCCAAGACAATTGAAATCGTTGTTTTCATGCTTGGTATCAATAGTTAGAGTATTTCCATAACACTCTGACGACCTTCAAACCTGTTTTCCACACTTCCCTTGCATGTGGGGTAATCTCTATGGAATTGACATTGTCGGCTATGGAATATTTCCTGACGATTCCCTTCTCGGAGTTGCTGTATGTGGCAACTACGAAATCGGTCGGTGTCAATGATGACTGGTGTTCCATTGCCAGATAGGTGATTTCGGCACCCATGTCGATGGACTTTACGTCATTCCGGTTGTAGTCGTAAGCATACAGCACATTGCCGACACTGTACAGGATAATCATCTGGTTGGAGAAGAAAGCATAGTGTGATGCTTTGGCAAAGTCGGTAGCCACGGACAGGTCAATCTTTCGTGCATAATGCTTTATCGGGTCAGACGTATACGCTGTCGGCGCAGTGAAAGAGTAGACATAGTAGTTGCCATCAGAGTCGGTCATCAAGGCGTATGAACGTCCGTCGTTGCCATAACCGTTTTCGCCATACACTATCTGCCGTACTGGAGTATAGTTGTTTTGGTCAAAATAGAAAGGCGACCCCGAATCGGAGGTAGGCTTCGCGCATTTCGTCGCACTTGACAAGACCTTGTGTGCGGGTTTCTTGAAACAGTGGTTGGTCATGTCGAAGAAGCAGACATACGACACGGACGAAAGAGCACCAGAATAGAAAGCCACAGGATAAGGCTTGAACAACACCTCGGTGTTGGTGTTGTCTCTGTTGATAGGATTGCCATAAGCCTCACTGAGCGACATGTTGCAAACGAAGATTTCGTTTTCGGTTATTATAACCCTTTGACGTGCGTTCCCGCTTAGGCTTATGCACTGCGGTCCCCATGTGCCTGGACAGATGTTGGCCAAATGGAAGGGGCGCTGCACGGTAGACAGGGTTGAATAGATGTTGGAGTCGAACGTCTTGTCGGGAATGACGTCGACGTGCTCCAGTCGTGCACTGTATTCCACTGGATACTGCCCGTCATTGGTCACTGCCCAAAGGGCGTTGAAGCCGTTGTCGCGATGGCCTGTAAATATCAAGTCTTTAGCGCCTTTGATTTGGGCGGAATTGGTGAATATGTCGTTTATCACCATTGTGTCCTTTCCGGCGGGCATACTTACGAAATCCATGCCCACCAGGCCGTCTGGCTTGTCGCCATAGAGATAGAAGCCGCGCACAAAGCGGCTGCCGGCATTGACCAAGGAAGAAGCTTCGTATTTGATGCCCGTATTCTTATCCTTGACCTGCAGATGGAGAGAGTAGGACCCTGGTGCGACATCCATCTTGTACTCCAAATTGCGGTTTGAACTGATTTTCTCGTGCTTGTGACCTGTTGTCGCGTCAGGCGTATAGCAGAAGAACCATGAGTATTCCAGCTTGTCTTCCGGAATGTTATCCAACGAAAAAGTCAAGGTTGGAGCAATGCGAAGTGTGTCAAAATAGGATGTGCAGTCATACTGCGACTCAATTCCGGAGATTGTTATCTTGTTGATATCTGTAACGATTCCGGAGCCTTCGTCCTCTACGCACGAGGACATGCCGCCCGCTACACACAATGCGATGAGTGCTGAATATATACTATATCGTTTCATGTTGTCGTGTTTTTCTTTATTTGTAATAATCTTCAGGTTTGGTGCCGGCACTCCATGCCGATGAGCCGCCCAGCGTGGTGACATAGCTGACGTACATCATCGTTCCGTCTTCGTCGATCACTGCCGTCTCCTTGCTCTTGGCCTGCTCCAGCAAGTATCTCGCGAACTTCTCGCTGAGAGCGTCAGCCCGGCTCATGGGCATGGTGGTCAATATGTTGTCATAATCCTCTATCTTGGTTCCGGTGACTTGCATCATCAGGCGCCACTTCTTACCTGAGAACGTTCCAAACTGGCGTCCCCACCAGCCTTTGGGCTTGGTAGGCACGTCATACAGGTAGATGTTGTGGAATGCGGCATTGTGGTTGTTTGCGAAATCCTTGTTGTCGTCAGGGTAGAATCTATTTGGGCTGTCTCCGTAATCGGTGTACAACAGTTTGAAATGCTCGTTCTCCACGAGCTTCAATTGCAGGAGCAGCGTGTCGCCCAACATCGCCTCGGTGCGGTGAGCCGTCAGTTTGATGGAGGTGGAAGTTTCTCCGGCCTTGATGACATACGACTGTTGCAATCCTTCATAGTCGCGTCCGTTTTGGGCAGTGGTGCTGTCGGGGTTGGCAATGACGCGGAACTCCCTGTCGTAATCCTTGGGATAGCCCGAGACGGCCACACCGACATTAAACTCCCTGTCGTCCTCCATAAGGCTGCCGAAAGGGACAGCTGTGAAATACTCATGCGCGCCCAGATTGGAACGGACGTCAAAATACAATGCGTCTTCGCCTTCATAAACCATTGTCTCCTTCTCGCAGCCGCTCATGCCGCACAGGAAGATGATGGCAATGCCTAAATGATATAAATAACTTTTCATGTGATTCAGATTCATTTAACTCGTTGATTCGTCTCAGTCTTCGGCAATGGCCATACATAATATTGCGGGTCCATGTATTCTGTCCAGCCATATTCGCTGAAGTCAGTTCCCGACAACACTTCCTCCATGGCCAACCGCTTGTAATAGAAGTAGAGTTGTCCTTCGCCGATGACTTCACGCATGAACTCGTCGGTAATATGCTGGCGTATTGTCTCTTCGTTGTCTTCTTCCTGAAGTTCAATGTCCACACAGTTCCTATGCGCGCGCACCTTGTTTATATATGCTACAGATTCAGCCAAGTCGTCAGTGCATTCTGCCGCCATGAGATAAATCTCGCTCATTCGTATCAAAGGTATCATATAGCGATAGGGCTTGGAGGTACCTGGCACGTCGGCATACTTCTTGAAACATATAGACCTCTGCGTTGCCGCGCCGCTGCTGGTGGTCTGCTCCAAGGTCTCCTCGCTCCAGAAGTTGGAGCCGCGTCGCAGGTCGGTTTCGTCGGAGAAGTAATAAGGGAGCTTGCAGGTTTCCTCGTTCATGTGCTCACCCTTGAATACGAGGGCATTGTTGATGGTCGTGGTGTTCTTGAAATATTGGTTATAAAGATTCACGCGGCTTGTGTTGTACAGTCCGAACATCACCTCTGTAGAGAATAGCAGGTCTGGAGATGTGGTACTGACCACCTCGGCGCGCGATGTCCAGGGGAATATCTGCCGTTCTTCGTTTTCCTTTATCAGTTCCTGGCAAACGCTCAAGGCTTGTCCTCTATCTCCCATCCACAGATAGGCGCGGGCCAACAACGCCTTTACGGCATAATAGTTCAGGCGATATTGCCTGTATCGCAAGTTGTTTGACTCATTGGGATTCTCAGAGTCTTCTGCCATTACACCGTTTGTACGTATTGGATCGTCTTTGAGAAGTTCGGCTGCGTCATTTAGGTCGCGTATTATTTTCTCCATTACCTCTTTGGCAGGCAGCAATGGTTGTATGGCCTTCGATTCAGATTCGCTGTAAGGAATGCACTTGGTCTCAGCCGTCTTTTCGCTGTAGATGGGACCGTAAAGGCGCATCAGGTCAAAATGAAGGAACGCGCGCAAGGCCAGTGCCTCTCCCTTTATGATTGGGTAATACGAAGCCTTGATGGCCGAACCCTTCTCGTTGACATGTGCAAGCAAGGTGTTGAGATTTGCTATTTGTGCATATTGGCGTGCCCAAAGCGTGGCGTTGGCCGACTCGAAAGACTTTTCCGAGAACTGGTATGTAGCATATTTGTAAAAGCTATGTTCGCTGTTTTGGCGGATGTCGTAATATTGCGCCATGACGTCGAGGACTGTCATGGTCATCGTCGTGGCATAGTTCTCATTGAGTTTATTGTACACTCCATTGAGTGCCATCATGAAGCCTTCGTTCTTTTCAAAGAGCTTGTCTTCAAGCATTCCGTCTTCCATGTCCACCGCTAACCAATTGTTGCAGGATGAGAGTAACGGGATGAGTATGCCAAGCAATATGAATTGTCTTATGTTTTTTATCGTATGCATAGTGGTTGTTAGAATCTGATGTTCATGGATGCGGATATAGCCCTTTGGAACGGGTAGTCGATGCCTCGCTCGTCTTTGATGGTCGACAGTCTGAAGATGTCGTTCATGTATACGCGGAATGAGAACGATGTCAGTTTGACCGCCTTCAGCCATTTGGCCCTTGTCGTCTCATATCCCAGCGATATTGACTTGCACTCAAGGGTGTTGTCGTCGGCAATGAAGCGGCTCGACATCTCTGTGTCGGAGACATCGTTGATGCGCTTGAACTTGGCAATGTCGCCTGGTTTCTGCCAGCGGTCATACAAGGCGCGCTTGTCTTGGTTGTATTGCAGGTCGCTGTCTCCCAGTCCTTCCACCTTGTTGAACAGTGCGGAAAGGAAAGCCTGACCGCCATAGCGGTAGCGGAAGTTTATGCCGAAAGAGAAATCCTTGTAGCGCAGCGTGGAACCGAAGTTGCCTTCGATGTCAGGGTTGGAGTCGCCCACGATGACCTCGTCTTTTGAGTTCCATTCATAAGTGTAGGAACCGTCTTTGCGCATGAAGACCTCGTCGCCGCGCATAGGGTCTATTCCCATGGACCTTACGGCCCACAAGGCTGTTGAGCTCACGCCGTCGTAATATCTCGACAGGGTTTGGTTCTCCTGTCCTTCTTTGTTATATTTCTCAAGCAGGTCGCCAATCTTGCTGTATGTTGTGCGGGTGTGCAGCAGATTGGCGTTGATCGTCCATCTGAAGTCCCTGTTCCGGATGATCTGGTAGGTTGCCATGAACGAGAAGCTGTTGTTGGTGGTGGCTCCGATATTCATGGGCATGGAAGATGTACCGGTCGAGGTTGGCTGTGTGACGGTCAAGAGTATTGGGTCGCTGTTCTTGTAGGTGTAGTCGGCGGTTACTCGCAGCCTTGATTTGAACAATTCCATGTCGAAACCGATGTTCTGTGTCTTTGTGCGTTGCCACTTCAGGTTCTTGTTGCCCCATTTGGTCACCACTGCTGCCAGGTCGAACATGTTCTGGTAAGTGGTGTAATAGGTGTAAACGTTGTTGGCGGTCTTGGCCTCGATGTTCTGGTTTCCCGGGTTCCCCAGTGTGTAGCGGAGCTTCAGGTAGTTGATGACATTGTTTCCCTTGAGGAACTTCTCGTTGTGCACGTTCCATCCAAGGCCGAACGACCATGTCGTGGAGAATGGGTTGTTCACCCCGAACACCGATGCGCCGTCGCTGCGGAGGTTGATGTCGAGCAGATATTTCATGTCATAAGAGTAGTTGCCGTTCAGATAGAAGCTGGCTGAGCGCGTCTTGTCTATGCTCGACGTGGGATGCTCGCCCTCAGGATATCCGTTGGAGAAGTTGGGGTTGGAGAACTGGTCGGTAATATATCCTATTGCGGAATATTGCTCGCTTGTGGAGTTGTCTTCATACAACTGTGCTCCGCCTATGACATTGAATGTGTGGGCGCCGTAGGTATTGCCGTAGCTGACAAGGAGACTACCGTCGTAGGATGTCTGCTTGTATGCAGTATGGTCGTAGGACCCTTGCTTCGTCGACTCCACGCCGATGAACGACGTCGCGTAGGGAGACACGAACACTTCTGACGAGCTTCTCGACGTGGAGAGTCCAAGCTTGCCCTGCACACGCATTCCTTGTATAGGGGTGTATTCAATGATGAAGTTGTTGGTCATGCTCAGGGCGTTGTTCTTGTCGTAGCTGTTTTGGTTGAAGTCCCACAATGGATTGTAGACCGACTTTTCCTCAAGCACCTTCAGGACCTCACCATTCGAATCGTAAGGCGACTCGTAAGGGTTCATCTTGGCAAACGAGCTGAAGGCCACGACGTTGTTGGGAGCGTTGGTGTGGCCGATTGTCGTCTGGTTGCTCAGGTTGAACTTGTCCACACGGTAGAGCAGGTTGATAGTGCCGTCGATGTTCTGTCGTTCAGATTTCTTCATGACACCTTGGTTGTTCTTGTACCGGAATGTCAATCCGTAGCGGAAATCCTTGTCGCCTCCCTCCAGGTTGAGACTGTGCTCGTGAGTGAATGCGGTGCGCAGGGGCATGCTCAGCCAATAGGTGTTCAGGCCGGAAGCCACGCGCGCCAGGCGTTTGTAATATAAAGCCCTGTTGGTGTCGTGAAGTATCTCGCCGTCGTCATCAAGAGCGCCATAGTGGCCTGCCAGCCGTTCAAACTCAAGCTTCTCGCCGGCATTCATCAGATTGTAGTCGCTCAGGTCGGCCCATGCCAGCTGGTAGTTGCCGCTGTAGCTGAAACGCAGCTTGCCGGCTTCGGGCTTCTTCGTCTCTACGACAACTACGCCGTTGGCCGCCTTCGAGCCATAGATTGCCGCCGATGCCGCGTCTTTCAGTATGGTGATGCTCTCTACGCGGTCCATGCTCAAGTCGGAAATGGTCTGGAGCGTAGACTCAAACCCGTCCAAGATAAACAAAGGCTGGTTGGAAGTGGAAGAATAGGTGTCAGACAGTCCTGTGATGCTGCTTGTGCCATTGATGGTCACGTTCAACGTGCCGTTCGGGTTAGAGCCCGACAGGTTGTTGTCGGTTATGGTGAACGAGGGGTCGAGCGCGCTGAGGCTCTGCAGCACATTTTGGTTGCCTATCTCTTTCAGCGATTCGGCCTTGTAAGTCTTGGCGGAGCCGGTATAGCTTTCCTTGTTGCGGGTGAACATGCCGGTAACCACGACTTCGCTTATTCCAACTGAATTTTCTTTTAATTTCACGTTGATGGTCTTCCTGTCGGAGCATGCTATCTCCTTGCTTTCCATTCCTAAGAACGAGAACACTAAGACAGGGTTCTTTGTCTTGGGCAAAACAATGGCGTAGTTGCCGTCGACATTGGTGGCAACGCCAAGGGTCGTGCCTTTGACCACCACGGAGACACCCGGCAAGGGGTTGCCTTCGCTGTCGGTGACATTTCCGGTCACCTTGGCCAGCTCGTTTTTCTGCTTGGGCTCGTTTTTCTTCTTGGATGGTTGGATCACTATGGCATCGTCCTGGATGTAATAGGTCAACGATGTGCCTGCCAAGCATTTATCCAGGATCTCATGCACATCGTCCGACGTAATGTCTACGGACACGTTCTTTTCCCTGTTAACAACCTGCTCGTTATACACAAACGTATAACCTGTCTTCTGCCGGATCTCCTTGAATACCTGTTTCAAACTTGTGTTGTTGTGCCTGATGGTCACCTTCTGTGCAAAGCTTGTCGATGAAACCGACAGACCCAACAAGAGCAGAAACGTCGTTGTAAGCCGTTTGATTCTCATACCTTTTTGTCGTTGTCATGCACGCCTTGGCATGCTGTTTTTATCACTGATGGTTATTTTATTAGTATTTTGTTTCCCTTGATGTCTATCTCCACCATTCCCGCGCGTTCAATCAGTTTCATAACCTTCACAAACGACTCCATGCGGCGCAGTTCCAGGGAAAAGCGTTTCTCTTTGGAACTCGCCTCCTTGAATGTGATTTCCACGTTATACCAGCGTCCAAGCTCGGTCATGATGTCTTCCAGGCGTGCGTTGTCAAAAAGAAAATATCCCCTGTGCCATGCCAGACGCGACTCTACATCGGTCTTGCACACGTTGATGTTTTCCTTGGCCTTGGGCGAGCACGTCGCCTCTTCTCCAGGGGTCAAGTGCAGGAGTTGTTTGCCGCTCTGTATGTCGACACTGCCCGACGCGAGAGTGGTTGTTTGTGGCTCGCCGTCATACGCGCGTATATTAAACTTGGTTCCGGTGACCTTTATGGTGTAATCTTTCAGCTCAACATAAAATGGCTTGTCGGTATTGTGGGCTACTTCGAAATAGAGTTCACCGCTTGCGCTCACACGTCTCTCGTTGCCATCAAACGTGCTGGGAAATCTCAGTGTGGATTCGGCATTGAGCCACACCTTGGTGCCGTCGGGTAGTTGAATCTCGTATTCCCCTCCCCTTGGAGTACGCAGTTCGTTATATCCCCAAGCGGTCGTGACGTTTGCCGTATGGCCGAAACGGACAGGACTGCTTCCGTTGTCAAGATATCGGCTCAATGCGAATTTCTTGGGTGACAGACTGTCTTGGTTGAGCGAAATGATCCTGCCGTCTGACAGTTCCAGTTGGGCGCAGGTGCTGCCTGGCAAGATTTCCGTTCTTGCAAGTTCCTTGCCTTGGTCGTCTCTGCCTGACAGGAAAAGCAAAGAGCTGGCTATCAATGCGGGAACTGCAAGGGAAGCGGCAATCTTCCAATGCCATGAGAAACGTCTCTTTTTGCCGGACATTCTCTGATGTAGCCCTTTCCATGCGTTTTCCACGGGATGACGGTCGAAGAACCTCATCTTGAGTTCGATGTTCTCACGGTTGCGGATCTTGTTGAAAAGCCGCTTGTTGTTTGGTGAGGAGTTGATCCATTCGTTCAATTCTTTCTGCTCTTCAGATGTTGACACACCACGCAGATGATTGAATATCAGCTTTTCTATTTCGGGATAAAAATGCATGTTTGCTTTCGTTTTGTATCTAAAACAACAAGTGTTGCTAATAGTGTGACACCGAAAACAAACTTTTTCAAAAAAATTACACGGTAAGCAGCAGGGCCAACAATAGTTTGTATTCACTGAGCTCCTTGCGGAGCACATTGTAGGCTCTCCATTTAATGGTCTTCACCGTGTTTTGCGAAATGCCGAGCGACTCTGCTATCTCGGCATTTGACTCACCGCCTAATGCCATCAATACTACTTCGTGTGCACGGTCAGATAGTTTGTTTATTGCCGCATACAGTTTTGCATGCACGGCATCTTCCAGTATGATGTTGTCTTCATCGTCTTGTAAGAATGAGACCAATCCTATTTCGTTTCGCTGTCTGACCGACAAGTGTTTAAGCCAGTTCAGGCATGCATTGCGCACGTTGATATAGAGAAAGGAGCGGACGGAGGCCAAGGCTTGAAATTCGTTGCGGTGGTTCCAAAAACTCATAAAGGCGTCTTGCACGAAATCGTCTGTCATCGTGTCGTCTTGCACGCAACGGTAAGCGTAGGCACACAAAGGGTGATAGTATAACCGGAAGAGGCTTCTGAATGCCTTATTGCTGCCGGCATGAAGTTCTGCTATTAATATGTCCTCTCTCAAAATGACTCCGATTATGACTAAATGGTTAACTGTGACCAAGATACGAGGCAAAGGTAGCAATAAAATGCGAAAAAAAGTTATAAAGGTGCGAAATTTATCTTCGCAAGTCACACAAATGGTCATTGCCTCAAATTTCAACCACTACGTGGCGAGAATTGTAAAGAAAAATAGCAAAATTTTAACATTTGAAAGCAGGTGCGTCCAGAGCGGAAAAACGGTTGAAAACTGCCCCTTGGCAGCACCGCAAGTGGGTTTTAGGCCATGTTTTTGTGACATATCAGGCAAAAGTCGTCGGCTTTACGGCGTGAAGGCGACGCGATCACGGCGTAAAGGCGACGCGATCACGGCGTAAAGGCGACGCTTTTTGGCGGAGTCGGCAAAGCTTAAAAAGTTGTAAAACCGCAACCTGTTGATAATCAGGTATTTGTTAAAATCGCTCAAGAATCGCGTTTTTGCGACCAAGTGGCGGCATGGTTGAAAAAAATCGATTCTCGGAAGACCTTTTGTAAAATATTATTGTCTGGTGCAGGGGCCGGTCTC
>ERZ808240.5056-NODE-5056-length-11034-cov-3.090536_pt1 | contig 11034 bp, 7 predicted proteins | sample MGYA00521084_ERZ808240 | MGnify/ENA primary metagenome ERZ808240 (study PRJEB31516, sample SAMN03275571) | gut metagenome | biome: mammalia-associated habitat; material: feces | host: Papio cynocephalus | place: Kenya | collected 2012-08-06 ... | reverse complement strand
GGGAGAAGAGGCAAAGTATCTGACTTTTGAGCCGGAACATTTGCTTTCGAAGAAACCAATGCAGATTGATGTGTTGGTCAAAAATGAGAAGAAGGTAAAAATCAGGAAAAATATTGGAAGGATTTTCAGGCAGCATAACATCATCGAGTATAAATCACCGGAAGATCATTTGAATATTGATGATTTCTATAAAGTCTATGGTTATACCTGTATTTACAAAACAGAAGTTGAAAAAGTAAACCAGATTCCGGCAGAAGAACTGACGATTACGTTTGTATGTTATCATTATCCGCGGCAAATGTTAAGAAATCTTCAAAACGAGAGAAATATGAATGTGAAAAATATCGAAAATGGTATCTATTATCTCTATGGAGATGCAATTCCAATACAGCTTATTATCGTACCGGAATTATCAATCGAAAACAATTACTGGCTGAATAAACTTCGCAACAATTTGAAGTCCGGTGGAGAAATTAAATTATTTATGGAACAATATGAGAAGAACAGGGATTCAAAATTGTTCCAGGCACTGGCAGATACCGTCATGCGTGCAAACTGGAAAGAAGTGGAGGAAGAAGGAAACATGAGTGATGTAATAAAAGAGATTTTCGCAGACCAATTTCATAAATGTGAAGCGGAGGCGAGGGCACAGGGCGAAGCGGAAGGCAGAGCGAAAGGTGAAGAGGAAGGCAGAGCACAGGGAAGAGCAGAGGGCGCAGCATCTAAAATGATCGAGCAGATCATGAAAAAGTACAAAAAAGGATGTTCTGTGGCTGAAGTAGCAGATATGCTGGAAGAAAATCCGTCAGTCATTGAGCAGATTTATGATGTACTTCGTCAGAACGCACCGGATTATGATGTGCAGAAAATCTATCAATCACTTTTGGAAAAAAATGCAACTCTGATGTGATTCAGGTAAGCAAAATATTGAAGCAAAAAAGGTCGTATCACGGCAATTCACATGCCGGATACGACCTTTTTTAGATTGCGATTTTGTAATTATGAGGTGACTCAATCATTCGTTTATTTCTTAAAATTCGCTCTTTTTCTTAAAGTTGGATCCAAAATTCTCTTACGGATACGAAGGGATTTTGGAGTAACCTCCAATAACTCATCGACATCGATGAAGTCAAGTGCCTGCTCTAAGCTTAAAATTTTAGGCGGAACTAAAGTCAATGCTTCATCAGCGGAAGAGGAACGTGTATTGGTAAGGTGTTTCTTTTTACATACGTTTAACTCGATATCCTCGTTTCTGGAGCAGGAACCGATAACCATACCTGCGTATACTTTTTCACCAGGTCCGATGAATAAAGTACCGCGGTCCTGTGCAGAGAACAGACCGTAAGTAACGGATTCACCGGATTCGAATGCGATCAGGGAACCAAGCTGACGGTAAGCAATATCTCCGCGGTAAGTATCATAACCATTGAAAATAGTATTGATAATACCATTACCTCTGGTATCAGTCATAAATTCGCCTCTGTATCCGATCAGACCACGGGATGGGATATTGAACTCCAGTCTTGTATATCCGCCGGTCAGAGGTTTCATATTGATCATTTCACCTTTACGCTGGCTCAACTTGTCGATAACAGCACCGGTATATTCATCCGGAACGTCGACATAAGCAAGTTCCATAGGCTCTAATTTTTTACCGCTTTCGTCTGTGTGATATAATACTTCGGCTTTACTTACGGCGAACTCATATCCCTCACGACGCATATTTTCAATCAATACAGATAAATGTAACTCACCACGGCCGGATACTTTGTAGCTGTCCGGGGAATCGGTCTCCTCTACACGAAGGGAAACGTCTGTATTTAACTCGCGGAATAAACGGTCTCTTAAGTGACGGGAAGTGATAAACTTTCCTTCCTGACCTGCTAATGGACTGTCATTTACGATGAAGTTCATGGAAAGAGTAGGCTCGGAAATCTTCTGGAATGGGATTGCAACCGGGTTCTCTACAGAACAGATCGTATCTCCGATATGAATGTCAGCAATACCGGAAATTGCTACGATAGAACCGATATCTGCCTGTTCCACGTCTACTTTGTTCAATCCGTCAAACTCATATAATTTGCTGATGCGGACTTTTTTCTTCTTGTCAGGATCGTGATGGTTGACTACGATCGCTTCCTGATTTACTTTCAGGGAACCATTGTCGATCTTACCGATACCGATACGTCCAACGTACTCATTGTAATCGATGGTACTGATCAGTACCTGTGTCGGTGCTTCCGGATCACCTTCCGGAGCAGGAATGTAATCTAAAATAGTTTCAAATAATGGTGTCATATCTTTTTTGCTGTTTACGAGGTCGTGGATCTCACGAACGGCGTAACCGTCTCTTGCGGAAGCAAAAAGGAATGGGCAGTCTAACTGCTCGTCAGAGGCATCCAGATCCATAAATAACTCTAATACTTCGTCCACAACTTCGTTTGGACGGGCTTCCGGGCGGTCTACTTTATTGACACAGACGATAACCGGGAGTTTTAAATCCAGAGCTTTCATTAAAACGAATTTGGTCTGAGGCATAACACCTTCAAATGCGTCAACGACAAGGATAACACCGTTTACCATTTTAAGGACACGCTCTACCTCGCCACCGAAATCAGCGTGGCCAGGAGTGTCGATGATGTTGATCTTTGTTCCTTTGTAAGTGATCGCTGTATTTTTGGAGAGGATTGTGATACCACGTTCCTTCTCAATATCGTTGGAGTCCATGACACGTTCAGCAACTTCCTGATTCTCACGGAATACACCACTCTGTTTTAAAAGTTCATCGACCAGTGTTGTTTTACCATGGTCAACGTGGGCGATGATTGCTATGTTACGTACGTCTTCACGTTTCTGTTTCATAAAAAATCTCTCTTTCTTCTGTGCGGAAAAGAAATCATCCGGAAATAAATCCTGTCTTTTCCTATTAATATAGCTTATAAATTAACTCGAACCCATATATTTTATCATAATTCTATGAGAACGCAAGTAGGCAGCAATAATTTTTTTCAAAACAATATAAAAAACTTATCGACAAGTTCCACGAAATTTTTTCTGGAAGAAAATGGTAAAACCATAGTTGTCAGGCAAATCACTGGTTGGTTCCGGTGATAAGAGGAAGGGAGAAAAAATTCATGGCAGATAAAATTTTTGAAAATAACCAGGTGTCAATTGTGGGAGAGATTGTTTCTGATTTCAGATTCAGCCACGAAGTGTACGGAGAGGGCTTTTATGTGGTAGATGTCGCAGTCAACCGGCTGAGCAACTTTATGGATTACATACCACTGATGATCTCAGAACGCCTCATTGACGTGAACGAGGACTATATTGGTCAGACCATATATGTTATGGGACAGTTCCGGTCATTTAACCGGCACGAGGAAAAAAAGAACCGTCTTGTTTTATCCGTTTTTGTGAGGGAGCTGGAGTTGTTAGATGAGATCGACGAGGATATCAAGACGAACCAGATTTTTCTGGATGGCTACATCTGCAAAGATCCGATTTATCGGAAAACACCGCTTGGAAGAGAGATTGCAGACCTTTTGATCGCGGTAAACCGTTCTTATGGAAAATCAGATTACATCCCATGCATCTGCTGGGGAAGAAATGCAAGGTTTGCATCCGGGTTTGAAGTCGGAGGGCATGTTCAGGTATGGGGACGTATCCAGAGCAGGGAGTATGTGAAAAAACTGAGCGAGACGGAGACGGAAAAGCGCGTGGCATATGAGGTTTCTGTGAGCAAAGTGGAATTTATCGAAGACGAAGAGTAGAAATTATGTTATTGGAATGAGGGATGGGTGAACAGTAACGAATTTATGGGGATGAGGAATCGTGCATTGACAAGGAAATAAGATGGTGTTATGATTTACGCAATGAAAATATTGCTTGGTAGAGGTCGCGTGCTTTATGAGTCGCTTTTTGGATGTATCAGGAACAGTTGATAAGAAGCAAAAGGAAAGTACGCCGAAAGGGTATGCAGCCTGAAGGCATATTACTTGGGCATAAAGTGAAGAACTTTATGACTGTCATCTGAATGGAGATCATTTGAGATGGGGAGCTATCAGATTCTAGGCAGTTTTGCAGGAATGCAGAATGCGTATAATTTTAGAATTTTGAGACCGGCCCGTCAGCCGGTCTTTTTTACTTTACTGTAGCAACATTTTTAACAAAAAAATTTGCAGTGCGTATAATGACGATAGGAGGAGAATGCAATGTCTATTTTTAAAGGAGCAGGTGTAGCGATCGTCACACCGATGAAAGAAAACGAAGAAGTCAATTATGAAAAGTTACAGGAACTGATCGACTGGCAGATCGATCAGGGAACAGATGCGATCGTCATTGCCGGAACGACAGGAGAGAGTTCCACACTGACGATGGAAGAGCACAGTAAAGTGATCAAAGCAGCAGTAGAATTTGCAAAGCACCGTGTACCGGTTGTGGCTGGTTCTGGTTCGAACTGTACAAGAGAAGCAATTTATCTGACACAGGAAGCAGAGGAAGCAGGAGCAGACGGAATCCTTGCAGTGACACCTTATTATAATAAATGTACACAGGGCGGTCTGGTACGTTATTATTCTGAAATTGCAGAGTGTACAAAGTTACCGATCATCATGTATAATGTACCTGGAAGAACCGGATGCAATATTCTTCCGGAGACAGCAGCAAAGATTTTTAAGGAAGTTGAAAATGTAGTAGCAATCAAAGAGGCGACAGGAAGTGTTGCACAGGCATCACAGTTAATGTATCTGACCGATGGTAAGATCGACCTTTATTCCGGTGAGGATGGAATCGTAGTTCCACTTATGGCGATCGGTGCGATCGGAGTGATCTCCGTATGGTCCAATGTTGCGCCTGCCAAAGTACATGGCATGTGCCAGAGTTTCTTCGACGGAGACTTACAGACAGCGATGAAGCTTCAGAGGGAGGCACAGCCGCTTGTCAGTGCATTATTCTCAGAGGTCAACCCGATTCCGGTAAAGAAAGCGTTAAACCTCATGGGAAGAGAAGTCGGAACACTTCGTTCTCCTTTGACGGAGATGACCGATGCAAATGCAGCCGTTTTAGCGGATGCAATGAAAGCATATGGCATTTTAGACTAAAAGGAAGAGACTGTCGTATTTTGGTGCGGCAGTCTTTTTGGATTTTTTTATAAACCATATCCAAAGATAAAACTCGAAAGGTGGATTTTTAAGTATGACAAAAGTAATTATGCATGGATGCAATGGAAAAATGGGACAGACGATCACGGCAATGTGCAAGGACGATCCGGAGATTGAGATCGTGGCAGGCATTGATCTGTATGACGGGATCAAAAACGATTATCCGGTATTTCCGAATATCTCCGTCTGTGACGTGAAGGCAGATGCAGTGATCGATTTCTCAAATGCAAAGGCAGTGGATGATCTGCTCATCTACTGTGAGGAAAAACAGGTGCCGGTTGTATTGTGTACGACCGGTTTATCTGAGGAACAGCTCGCAAAAGTAAAACAGATCAGTGAACATGTGGCAGTCTTAAAATCAGCCAATATGTCACTCGGCATCAATATGCTGATGGAACTTTTGAAAAAGGCGGCTTTAACACTGGCTCCGGCAGGGTTCGACATGGAGATCGTGGAGAAACACCACAATCAGAAATTGGACGCACCGAGCGGAACTGCACTGGCACTGGCAGATTCCATGAATGAGGCACTCGATGAGAAGTATGCTTATGTTTATGACAGAAGCCAGGAGAGAAAGAAGAGAGAGAAATACGAGATTGGAATTTCCGCAGTGCGTGGTGGAAATATTGTGGGAGAGCATGAAGTGATTTTTGCCGGACAGGACGAAGTGATCGAATTTAAGCACACGGCATATTCCAAGGCAGTTTTTGCCAAAGGAGCAGTGCAGGCTGCAAAATTCCTTGCAGGAAAACCGGCAGGATTTTATGATATGAGCGATGTCATTAAGGCGCAGTGATAAATAAAGTATAAGTCAGTACACAGAATAAAAACAGGATGGTGACGGATGGAACAGACGGATTTACGTTATTTAAAAAGTCTTGCAAAGCAGTATCCGACCGTGGCGGCGGCCGCAACAGAGATTATCAATTTACAGGCGATTTTGAGCCTGCCGAAAGGTACGGAACATTTTATCACGGATATCCACGGAGAATATGACCAGTTTCAACATGTATTAAAGAACGGTTCCGGGGCGATCAAGAGAAAGATCGAGGACGAGTTCGGGAGTGCCATCAGTCAGGCAGAAAAGAAAGCGATAGCCACACTGATTTATTACCCGGAACAGAAGATGGAGCAGGTGATAAAGACCGAGGAGAATATGGAAGACTGGTACAAGGTCACATTGTATCGCTTGATAAAAATCTGCAAAGGAGCGTCTTCCAAGTACACCCGTTCCAAGGTGCGCAAGGCGCTGCCAAAAGATTTTGCCTATGTGATCGAGGAACTTCTGACCGGAAGACCGGATGTATCCGATCAGGAGGCATATTATAATGAAATCATTCATTCGGTGATCCGGACAGGCAGGGCGGCAGAACTTGTGATCGCATTCTGTAACCTTATCCGCAGACTTGTGGTGGATCATCTGCATGTTGTCGGCGATATTTTTGACAGAGGACCGTATCCAAACCTCATTATGGATACATTAATGTCACATCATTCCGTGGACATCCAGTGGGGCAATCATGATATCTCATGGATGGGTGCAGCGGCGGGCAATCAGGCACTGATCTGTAACGTGATCCGCATTTCTGCAAAATACGGCAATCTGAATCTGTTAGAGGATGGATATGGAATCAATCTGGTGCCGCTTGCAAGACTGGCAATGATCCGTTATGACAAAGATCCATGCAGCTGTTTTAAATTGGATTACCGCGAAGAGGAATACGATGTCCGGGATGCAATGCTCGATGAGAAAATGCATAAGGCAATCGCCATCATGCAGTTTAAACTGGAAGGACAGATGATCGTAAGACACCCGGAATTTGGAATGGAGAACCGGTTACTGCTCGATAAGATCGACATCGCAGCCGGTACGGTTCTGGTTGAGGGAAAGAAATATCCGCTTCGTGATCTGAATTTTCCGACCATCGACTGGGAGCATCCGTATGAGCTTTCTGTGGATGAGGCAGATGTGATGGAACGTCTGACCGCCGCGTTTTTAAACTGTGAAAAATTACAGAAACAGGTGCGTTTCCTGTTTACTAAGGGAAGCTTGTATCATGTATACAATGGGAACCTTTTGTATCACGGCTGTGTGCCGTTGAATGAGGATGGATCTTTTACCAAAGTCAATATTTACGGCACGGAATATGCTGGAAAAGCGTTGTACGATGTGTTAGAAAGCTACGCCAGAAAAGGTTACTACGCGATTGACCCGGAAGAAAAGAAAAAGGGATCAGACATTCTCTGGTTCATCTGGGAAAACAAAAATTCACCGGTGTTTGGCAAAGATAAGATGACGACATTCGAGCGGTATTTTGTGGCGGATAAAGCGACACACATGGAACCGAAAAATCCGTATTACCGGTTATTGGAAAAAGAAGAGGTTGTAAATGCAATCCTCGCAGAGTTTGGATTGTCCGGCCAGGAAGCGCATATTGTCAATGGGCATATCCCGATCGAGGCAAAAAAAGGGGAGTCTCCGGTGAAGTGCGGAGGCAAGCTTCTCATCATTGACGGCGGGTTCTCCAAAGCTTATCAGCCAAAGACGGGAATTGCCGGGTATACATTGATCTACAATTCTTATGGACTTGTACTGGCAGCGCATGAACCTTTTGAGTCTGTGGAAAAAGCAGTTTCAGATGGAACAGATATCGTATCGCATACGATCCTTGTGCAGCATGTCGTGAGAAGGAAAACGGTTGCGGACACGGATAATGGAAAGGTGATGCGGGAAAATATCCGCGATCTTGAAAATTTACTTCAGGCATATCGTGAAGGAACGATTGTAGAAAATCCCTGAAAGTGTTATACTACATTTATCTTACCATAATTTAACAGGATAAAATATGGTCTGGAATAATATGATACCAAAGAAGGGAGTTTCTTATGAAAAAGAAAGTAACACAGATTTTATCCATTGCATTGTGTATGGTGTTATTGTTTGGAAGCACTGTCACGGCAAATGCAGCAAAGACATCATCGAATACAAGTGCATATCAGGCAGTATTTGATGCAGAATATTATTATAATTCCAACCCGGATCTTCAGGCGGCGTTTGGATATGATGCACAGAAGTTATTCAATCATTTTGTATCTTCCGGCATTTATGAGGGAAGATCAGGCTGCGCTGATTTCAATGTTGCAATTTACAGAGCCAATTACCCGGATCTTCAGGCAGCATTCGGCAATGACCTTGCATCCTACTGTGCCCACTATGCGGCAAATGGTGCGGCAGAGGGAAGAAATGCAACAACGCTGATCTCTGCAGGAGAGGGAGCACAGGCAGCGATTGTACGTGGTTCCTGCACAACAAAGTTTGATCCGAGAGCTTCCAGAGCAACCAACATTGCAGTGGCAGCTTCCAGAATCAACGGTGTGGTCATTCAGCCAGGGGAAGAGTTTTCCTTTAACAAAACAATCTTACCAAGAACAACAGCAAACGGTTATGTGGAAGCGCCAATTTATGTGAGTGGTAAACATTCCACAGGAACAGGCGGAGGTATCTGTCAGGTATCTTCTACCATGTATTCTGCAATGTTAAACGGAGGAATCCCGGCAACTGAGCGTCATCCACATTCTCTCCCGGTTCCATATCTTCCGGAGGGCAGAGATGCGACAATTGCAGGTAATTATTACGACTTAAGATTTGTGAATATTTATAATACGCCATTGCAGATTTCAGCAGTAGCAGATTTAAGAACCGGTACAGTCAGTGTGACATTGATCCAGCAGTAATTTATAAGAAAAATAAGAAAAGCAAAATACGAAACTTAAGTCCATTAGGTTTCGTATTTTGTTTTAAGAGGAATGGGGGATTACGATGAACGGAAAAACAGTTACGTTAACAATTCAGGGGGAGAAAAAAGAGTATCCGGCAGGAACAAGCTTTTTACGGATTGCACAGGATTACAGCGATGCTTATCAGGATGATATTGTTTTGGTATTGTACAATAAGCGGCTGCGGGAATTGAATAAGTGTGCAGATGGAGACGGAACCGTAGAATTTCTCACAACCGCAGACAAGACAGGAAAAAAGGCGTACCGCAGAAGCGTGACACTTTTAATGCAGAAAGCAGTCTATAATCTCTGGGGAAAAGAGAATGTATCGGTTCGTGTGAAGTATTCCATCGGACAGGGATATTACTGTGAACTTGTGAAGCGGGAGAACGATACAGAGGAAGTTGTGAAAGTATCTGAGACAGAAATCCGGAAATTAAAGAATGAGATGTATCAGATGGTAGTTTCCGATATTGAGATCCACAAGGAGAGCATCAATACAGATGATGCCGTGACACTGTTTCATGACCTTGGAATGACAGACAAGGAAAAACTGTTCCGTTATCGTAGAAGCTCCAGAGTCAATATTTATGAGCTTGATCATTACATGGATTATTTTTACGGATTTATGGTGCCGTCAACCGGATATCTGCGCTATTATGATGTGATCCCTTATGCGGACGGATTTATGCTTCAGTTCCCGGATAAGAATACGAAAGAGGTTGCACCGTTTGTTCCGGCAGAAAAACTGTTTCACACGTTAAAAACATCCAGAGACTGGGGAAAAATGCTTGAGATCGATACGATCGGAGCCTTAAATGACGCGATTGCAGCCGGAAAAACACAGCAGATGATACTGACGCAGGAAGCATTGTTTGAGGAGCGCATCGGAAGACTGGCAGAACAGATCGTTTCAGCAAAAGACCGGAAATTCATTATGATCGCAGGACCATCTTCCTCAGGAAAAACAACATTTTCCCACAGACTGTCCATCCAGCTGGCTGCAAAAGGACTGAATCCGCATCCATTTCCTCTGGATGATTATTATAAGAACCGGGATACCTGTCCGAGGGATGAGAACGGTGAACTGGACCTTGAGTGTCTGGATGCGCTGGATGTGGAATTATTCAATCATGATATGAATGAACTGCTGGCAGGAAAAACCGTGAATCTTCCTATTTTCAATTTCAAGACGGGAAAAAGGGAATACAAAGATAAGCTTATGACACTTGGAAAGGATGATGTGCTAGTCATCGAGGGAATCCACGGACTGAATGATAAGTTGTCCTATTCCCTGCCGATTGAGAGCAAGTTTAAGATTTATATCAGTGCGCTGACGCAGTTGAACATTGATGAGCACAACTGTCTGCCGACAACCGATGGAAGACTGATCCGACGGATTGTCCGCGATGCACGGACACGCGGAACCTCTGCAAAGGAGACGATCGCCATGTGGGATTCCGTGCGCAGAGGAGAGGAAAAGTACATTTTCCCATTCCAGGAAGGTGCGGATGTGATGTTCAACTCCGCGCTCATCTACGAACTGGCGGTTCTTAAAATGTATGCGGAACCATTGCTTTTTGCCATTGACAAAGACTGCCCGGAATATTTAGAGGCAAAGCGTCTGCTGAAGTTTCTCGACTATTTCCTTCCAATGCCGAGCGATGGAATCAACCAGAATTCCATTCTGCGTGAATTTATCGGTGGAAGCTGTTTTAATGTATAAAAGCAATTGAAAAAAGTTCTTGCGAAAATTGAAGGAATAGTGTATATTAAGGAGCGTCGCAAAGTTTTTGCGGCGTTCTTTCAGTTTTTAAAATAAGTAGGACAAATGATCGCGGCTGCAAGTGTCGAAAGACCGCAGGTGAGGAAAGTCCGGGCTTCACAGGGCAGAATGCCGGATAACGTCCGGTGGAGGCGACTCCAAGGAAAGTGCAACAGAAATATACCGCCACAGAGATTGTCGTGGGACAATTCTGCGGAAGTTGCGAAGCAACTTCGGATTCTGGCTATGCCAGAATCTGGTAAGGGTGGAAGGGCAGTGTAAGAGACTACCGCCTTCCTGGTAACAGGAGGGGCATATGTAAACCCCATTCGT
>ERZ808240.5055-NODE-5055-length-11034-cov-17.571272_pt1 | contig 11034 bp, 14 predicted proteins | sample MGYA00521084_ERZ808240 | MGnify/ENA primary metagenome ERZ808240 (study PRJEB31516, sample SAMN03275571) | gut metagenome | biome: mammalia-associated habitat; material: feces | host: Papio cynocephalus | place: Kenya | collected 2012-08-06 ... | reverse complement strand
TAATTTACGACTATACGTAAAATTGCATATTTCCCCGACTTTGTAAACACTATCCTTTTTTTAATAAAAATTTAAAAAATGAAAAACTTATGATATACTAATTGATGTAAGGATTTGATAAGATGGAAGAGATACTTAAAAGAATACATGAATATAGTCTAGAAGAGATAATGGGATCTCGTTTTGCAAGATATTCTAAATATATAATTCAAGATAGAGCAATACCAGATGTTAGAGATGGATTAAAACCTGTTCAAAGAAGAATTATATATGCTATGTATCGTGATAAAAATACATATGATAAACAATTTAAAAAGTGTGCTAATGCGGTTGGTAATGTCTTAGGTAAATATCATCCTCATGGTGATTCATCTGTTTATGAAGCATTAATTAGAATGAGTCAAAGTTGGAAACAAAATCATATTTTAATTGAAGTAGATGGTAATAATGGATCTATTGATGGTGATGGACCGGCAGCTTATCGTTATACTGAATGTAGACTTGCTAAGATAAGTGAAGAATTATTAAAAGATATTGATAAAGATACAGTTGTAATGGCTCCGAACTATTCAGATACCCTAATGGAACCTACCGTTTTACCAGCTAAGTTTCCTAACCTTTTAGTTAATGGTACAAGTGGTATTTCAGCAGGATATGCAACAAATATTCCACCACATAATTTAATTGAAATATGTGATGCTGTTATTAAAAGAATAGATAGTCCTAATTGTCATGAAGATTCTATTTTTGAGATAATAAAAGGACCTGATTTTCCAACTGGAGCAATCGTTGAAGGAATAGATGGAATTAAAGAAGCGTTTAAAACTGGTAGAGGTAGATTAATTATTACTAGTAAATATACTTTTGAAAAAAATAAAGGTAAAGAACAAATAATTATTACCGAAATTCCTTTTGAAGTAAATAAACAATTATTAGTTAAAAAAATAGATGATATTAGATATGATAAGAAAATAGATGGAATAACTGAAGTTAGAGATGAATCAGATAAAGACTCTTCAATTCGTATAGTTATTGATATGAAAGCTGGAGCTAATAAAGATTTAATATTAAAATATTTACTTAAAAATACTGAACTACAAACAACATACAACTACAACATGGTTTGTATTGATAAAAGAAGACCTAGATTACTAGGAATTATTCCTATAATTGATGCTTATATTGAACATCAAAAAGATGTTATTACTAAAAGAACTAAATTTGATTTAGATTTTGCTTTAAAAGAAATGCATATAACTGAAGGTTTAGTTAAAGCTATAAGTATTTTAGATGAAGTAATTGCATGTATTAGAGGTAGTAAAAATAAACCAGATGCAATTACAAATTTGGTTAAAGAGTTTGATTTTACTGAAGAACAAGCAACAGCAATAGTTATGTTACAATTATATAGATTAACTAATACCGATATAACTATTTTAAATGAAAAGTTAGATAATTTAAGAAAGATTATTAATGAACTTAGATTAATTTTAAGTGATGAAAATAAATTAAAATCAGTAATTAAAGAAGAACTTAGAAGAATTAAAAAAGAATATGGAATGCCTCGTAAGACGGAAATTAGAAGTGAAGTTAAAGAAATTAAAATTGATGAAAAAGAATTAATCCCGAGAGAAGATGTAATTGTTATTTTAACTAAAGACGGTTACATTAAGAGAGTTTCATTAAAGAGTAAATCTGATGATGAAGATACTCTTGTTAAACCAGGAGATTATGTAATTTCTTATTATAAAACTAATACGATTAATAAGTTATGTGTTATAACAGCTAAAGGAAATTATTTATATATTCCAATTCATGAGATACCAGCTTGTAAATGGAAGGAAATAGGCAAGCATGTAAGTAATATTGTAACTATTCCTTCAGATGATAGAGTAATATCTTCTTATGTTATTAATGAAGAACAAAGTAATCCGATTATTTCAATATTTACTAAGAATGGTATGGTTAAGAGATGCAATTTAAATGACTTTATTGTTTCAAGATATAATAAACCATATACAGCTATGAAACTTAAAGATGATGATGAAATAGTAAGTACTAGTTTAAATAAAGAAAATGCGATGATTGTTACTAGTGATGGATATTATCTAAATTATAATGTTAATGAGATACCAGTAGTTAGTCCTAAAGCAGCTGGTGTTAAAGGAATTAACTTAAAAGATGACTTTGTTGTATTAGGCACTACATATAACGATAGTGATGAATATCTAAATGTATTTACTAATCAAAAGACTGCTAAGAGAGTTAAATTAAAAGATTTAAGTTTCTTATCAAGAGCTAAGAGAGGATCTAGTTTACTTAAGAAAGTTAAATCAACTAAGTATGAAATCTCATTTGCGTTCTTAACTAATAGTAAAGATGAAATTGGATATATTACTGGAGAAGATACAAATATATTAAAAAATAGTGATATTCCAATAATGGATGTTCAATCAACAGGAAGTGTTTATACTAAATTAAATGTAAGTAATGTATTTGTTATAAAAAATATGAAAAACATAGATGATAATTCTTTTGCAGTAAAGAAAGAAGAAACAAGTAAAGAATTAACTATCGATAATTTCATTGATGATTTTAAATTATAGAATTATAAGACCACTTAATTAATATAATATATTAGGTGGTTTTATTTATGGATAAAAAAGAAGAATTTAAAGAATTTATTAAAAGTAAACCAGAACTAGTTGATTATGTAAAAAGCAAAGAATATACATGGCAAGATTTTTATGAAGTATATGATTTATATGGTAAAGATGAAAGTGTATGGGAAAAATATAGGGAAAAGAAAAGTGATAGTGAAAGTGATGATAGGAAGAATGCATCTATTACAGAACTAACTAATTTAGTTAAAAATATAAATATAGATAATGTCCAAAAATATATTAATAATGCTCAAAAAGCAATTAATGTAATAAGTGAGTTAACAGCTAAAAAACCAAGTTCTAATGTAGTTCAAACTGTTGCTAAAACACCTAGAGTAATAAATAAGTTTTTTGGTGATTAATGAAGGCAGATATATTAATTAAAATCAATGAAGATGCTAAGTTAAAAGAATATATAAATAATAATTCATATTGGTATAAATATTTAAATAGAGGACCATCTTACTATAAAGAGTTTTTTGATTCATATAAAGCTTTTAAAAAGAATGATAAAATAAATAAAACTAATAATATTTTAGAAACAGTTGACACTTTAAATAGTATTTTAAAAATATTAAAGTAAAGTAATTGACATACTTTTTCCTTTTTTGTATAATAAAAATATAAAGTAGAAAAGAGGAAAGATTATGAAAAAATTAAATAAGAAAGGTTTTACATTAGTTGAATTACTTGCTGTTATCGTAATACTTGCATTAATTATGGTACTTGTACTTCCAAACGTTATGGATTCAATGAATTCGGCAAAGCAACAAACATTTTTGCTATATGCAAACAGAATGCTTGATGCAGCCATGAGCAAACGTGCTTCAGATGAATTAGCAGGAGGCACTGTTCCAACTTGTTATTTAATTAGCACTTTAAATAATGGTAATACAAATAAATATAAAGGAAAAGTAACCATAGACAATGGTAAATATAAAATACAAATGTATGATGATAATTTTCAAATTGGATTTGCTAACAATAAAGATGCTAATACAGTTTATGATATAGCAGGAGGGGTAACTTCTGCAGATATTGAAACAATTAAAGAGAATTTAAAAGCCAACAAAAAAACATTATCATCAAAACCTAATCCAATCCCTAGTGTTTCTTGTTAATAAGCAATTTTACTATTTATAAAATCCAAGGTTTAAACTTTGGATTTTTTATGTTAATATAATATTGGTGATTAAAGATGATAATAGGCTCTCATGTCCATTTTAAAAATAAACAAATACTAGATAGTGTTAAGGAGGCAGTACAATATAATGCAAATACTTTTATGTTTTATACTGGTGCTCCTCAAAATACATTTAGATCTTCTATAAAGAAAGAATATTTAGAAGAGGCTAAAAAAATAATGGAAGAAAATAATATAGATATTAATAATGTTATTTGTCATGCACCATATATTATAAATTTAGCTAATAACTTAGATGAACATAAATATGAATTTAGTAAGGAATTTTTAAGAAAAGAATTAGATAGATGTGAAGAATTAGAAGTTAAATATCTTGTGTTACATCCTGGTTCAAGTGTTAAAGTTGATCGCAGGATAGCAATAGATAATATAGTAAAAGCAATAAATGATATAACCAAAGAAGATGATAAATGTATTATTTTATTAGAAACTATGGCTGGCAAAGGAACTGAAATAGGTTGTAATTTAGATGAAATAGCATATATAGTTAAAAACGTTAAAAATAAAATTGGAGTATGCTTAGATACATGTCATTTAAATGATTCAGGAGTAAACATTAATAATTTTGATGAATACCTAGATGAATTTGACAGACAAATAGGAATAAATAAAATTAAATGTGTTCACGTAAATGATTCTAAAAATGAAATTAATACGCATAAAGATCGTCATGAAAATATTGGTTTTGGTACAATTGGTTTTGATGCATTAATGAAAGTAATAAATAATCCTAGACTAAAAGATGTTCCTAAAATTTTAGAAACACCTTATATTGAGGATAAACCTCCTTACAAATTTGAGATAGAAATGATAAAGGAAGGAAAATTTAATCCTAATTTAAAAGATGATGTTATAAATAGTTAATATATTCACTAATTAACTTGTTTATTTTTTCTGCATTTTCTTTAGAAAATCTATTTTCATAGTCTTTAAAATTATATTTATATTTATCTTGCATAATTTCTTTATAATGTTTTTTAATAAAGTCATAAGTAAAATCTAATTCATCGTTAGATAATCTTATGTCTTTTTTTAGTGCAAAATTTAAAACGTCATCTTTTCTTAAATTATTCATATAAATATCAACAATATTCATAAAATCACCCTATATATTTTATGTTTTAATCCATAATAATATTATGAAAAATAAAATAATATATTTATTTATAATAGTTGTTTTAATATCAGTGTTTCAAATATATTCTTATAATGTAAATAACAAGTATGATACTGAAGAATATGTTTATGGGTTAACCGCGCCTAGAGGAAGAATTCTAGATGTAAATGGGAATATATTAGTTGATAATAAACATGTTAAAGTTGTTATTGCAAATACTTATGGATTAAGTGAGAAAGATATAATTGAAAGTTGCAATAAATTAAAAGATATTATTGATATTGAGCCTAGTATTAGCACTGATAAGTTAAAATATTACTATTACATAAATAATAAAAGTTATGTGGATAGTTTAGTATCTAATGAAGTTATAACTAAATATAAAGAAAGAAAAATTAGTAGTAAAGATTTATTAGAAGAAAAGATTAATTTAGTTACTGAAGAGATGATTAGCGAAATAGATAAAAAAGAAGCATATTTATATTATTTGTTTACAAATGGTTATTCTTATGAAGATAAAATAATTAAAGAAAATATTAGTGAAGAAGAATATATAAATATTAATCAAACAAAAATTAAAGGGATAAGAACTGATATTACTTGGGAAAGAACTTATCCTTATGGTGATACTTTAAGACTTGTGTTTGGAAATGTTTCTAGTAGTAAACAAGGCATTCCATTAGAATTAAAAACCCATTATTTAAACAAAGGATATAATTTAAATGATAGGGTTGGAATAAGTAATTTAGAATATATTTATGATGATTATTTAAAAGGAACTAAAGCTAAATATAAAAGGGAAAATGGTTATTTAGAGTTAGTAAGTAATTATGAAAAAGGAAAAGATATTGTTTTATCTATTGATATAAATATTCAAAATGAAGCTGAAAAAATATTAGAATCAGAGATGATTTTAGCTAAGAAAGCACCTAATTCAAAATATTTTGATAAATCTTATTTAATAGTTAGTAATCCAAATAATGGAGAAATAATATCTTTAGTAGGTAAAAAGATTAATGGTAATAATACATTTGTTGATTATTCTTATAATACAATATTAGATTCATATGCGGTTGGTAGTGCTGTTAAAGGAGCATCTATTTCCGTAGGATATAAATATAATTTAATTGATGAAAATTTTAAGGTAAAAGATGCTTGTGTTAAGCTGTTTTCACAAAGAGAAAAATGTTCTTGGAAAGATTTAGGATATTTAGATGATATCGAAGCCTTAAGAATGAGTAGTAATTACTTTCAGTATTTGATTGCGATTAAAGCAACTGGTAATGAATATGTAAGAAATATGAAATTAAATGCCAGCCATGAAGATTTTAATAAATATCGTAATGTTTTTAAAGATTATGGTTTAGGAACTTTAACTAATATTGATTTAAATAAAGAATCTAGTGGTGTTAAAGGAAACATTGTTTCAAGTGATTTACTTCTTAATTATTCAATTGGACAATATGATACATATACGCCTATTCAACTTGCTAGTTATATAAACACTATTGCAAGTGGCAAAAGAAAAAGAATGTCTTTGCTTAAATACGTTTTAAATAATGATGGTAGTATTTATTATGAAAATATAAATGAGGTATATAATGATGTACCAGTAAGTGATTATTATTTAAACCGAATTAGAGAAGGATTTACAGAAGTAAATAAAAGTGGAACAGGGTATTATTATACTAATCATAAGTTTACATCAGCTGGTAAAACCGGAACTGCAGAAGCTATGTTAGGCTCTGTTAACGTAATAAATACATCATATGTTATGTATGCTCCTTTAGATAAACCTAAATTTTCTTTAGTTATAGTAAGTCCAAATATTAAATATCAAAATAGTATTAGTTCTTATAAATATCCAATAAATGCCCATGTCGCTAATAAAGTTAGCGAGTTTGTTTATGATAATTTGAAATAAGTAAATTAAATTTCCTCTATTTAGCCAAATATTATATCGATATTTGTGAAAAAATAACAAAAACATTAAAAATAAATGTACATTTAATTATTTATAATAAATAAAGAAAATTACATCAATACGAACTTTTATAACAAGGATTTAACAAATAATGCTAGAGATATATCTGAATCTTTCGCAAAAGAAAATTATTAAAAATAAAGAAGATTTACTAAAAGCAAATCCCTATTTAAGCATATATAATATATTAATTGTTAAAAATGACTTTAATAAATCAAATAATTTTTAGTATCATGTTAAATATGGTTAAAGTTTATAAATATTTGCTAGCAAATATTTCATAATAGTGTTATTATATGTGAGGTTTAAAGGAAGTGTTATTATGAATTATATTAAAAATGTTTATTTGGAAGAAAAAAATCATAAATTGGTGTTAGAAGTTAATGATAATTTAATTAATTTGATTAAACCTTTTATAGGAAATAAAAACTTTGTTTATTTGGGTGAGTATCCTTTAGTAGTTCCTGATAGTTTAACTCAAACTAAATTAAATAAAAAAGGAGGTAAACATCAAAATACTGAATTTTATAATATTCCTCAAAATACATTAAGTGGGAAAGTTAAATTTAATAAGTATCCTGTTATTATGTATAACAATATTAAGTACATAGGTGTAAATAGTTTAGATGATAATAAACGTATTTGGATAGAAATTAGACCTGTTAAATGGCAGATAAATGAATCAAATTTAGAGTTTGAATCTAGTTTATTTATTCAATTTGCTGGTTTATTAAATGAAGAAATATTAGAAAATATTGTTATTGATATGTTTCAAGGAGTTAATAACTCTAATATAATTTATGAACTTGCTAGATTAAATGAACAAAATTTAAAAGATTTTAATTTATATTCATTACTAAATAATTCAAAGCTAAATTTTAATTCTTTAACAAGTGAAGAAACAATAATTATCGGCTTAGTGTTAGGCTTATTTAAAGGAAGAACTTTTAAATTTGAAGAAATAGCTTCATTATTAAATATTAATATTGAAGAAGTTTTATATAAATATAAAAACGGAATTAATAAACTAGAAATTATCATTAATAAAAGTTTAAGTGATGAAAATAAACGTATTGAAAAATCACTTATAATGAATAAATAAAAAATTATTATGAATTAATTAGAAAAGAAATATTAAATTAACAAGTTAACAAATAATATTTCTTTTTTGTTATAGGAATTTCATAATTAAAGAAGAATTTTAACAAATGTATGAGATTTTATTATATATTATTTAATTTAGACGTGGTATAATTACCTAAGAAAGAGGTTTTATATATGGCAAGTAGAAGTGAATTAAGAGAAAAAATAATGACTATTATTTATCAAATAACGTTATATAAGAATAATAAAATGAATTATAATGTTGATGAAGTTATTAAAGAAAATGTAGAAATAGATAATGAATTTGTTAAAGATATGGTTTATGGGGTAGTAACAAACTTTGATGAACTAACTAATATTGCCAATGAATATTTAAAAGATTGGACAATTGATAGATTAGATTTAACAGGTGGTGCTATACTTAGAATGGCTATATATGAAATAAATTATATGGATACACCTAATATCGTAGTTATTAATGAAGCTTTAGAACTTGCTAAGAAATATAGTGATGATGCAGTCAGAAAAATGATTAATGCTTGTTTAGATAGGATTATTAACGAGTAATGGAAAGAAGATATATTACAGTAGGTACTTTAAATAGATATCTTAAAAATAAATTTGATACTGATCCTAATATTCAAAAAGTTTATTTAAAGGGTGAGGTATCTAATTTTAAAGGACATACTAGAGGACATTTATATTTTACTTTAAAAGATGAAGAATCAAGAATAAATGCGGTTATGTTTTCTTTTAATGCATCTAAATTAAATTTTGTTCCTGAAGATGGAATGAAGGTTCTTGTTTGTGGTAAGGTTTCTTTATATCCACCAACAGGACAATATCAAATTTATGTAGAAGAGATGACTAATGATGGACTAGGTAATCTTTATTTAATGTTTGAGGCTTTAAAGAAAGAACTTAGTGAACTTGGTTACTTTAATGAAGAACATAAAAAGAAGTTACCAAAATATCCTAAAAAAATTGGAATTGTTACAGCACCAACTGGAGCTGCTATTAAAGATATATTAAGTACAATTAAAAGAAGATATCCAATATGTGAAACTTTATTATTCCCTTGCTTAGTTCAAGGAGATCTTGCTAAAGATGATATTGTAAGACAAATTAATAAAGCTAATGAGTATGATGATATTGATTTATTAATAGTTGGCCGTGGTGGTGGATCTTATGAAGATTTATGGGCGTTTAATGAAAAAGTAGTTGCTGATGCAATTTATAACTCTAGAATTCCTATAATAAGTGCGGTAGGTCATGAAATAGATTTTACAATTGCTGACTTTGTTGCTGATTTAAGAGCACCAACACCAACTGGAGCTGCTGAGATGGCTGTACCTAATATGAGTGATTTACTTAATTTAATTACACAGTACAAACTAAGAAGTACAAATATAATTAATACTAAAATAAAGAATTATCAAAATGTTTTAGATAAAATAAAATCATCTTATGTATTAACTAATCCACTTAATATTTATGAAATAAAAGAACAAAAATTATCTGATTTAATAGATAGATTAAATAATTATATTACAAATAAAATTGAAATTAATAAAACTAAATATGAACATTTAAGAAATAATCGTATATTATGTAATCCGGAAGAATTATTTAAAGAAAAATATCATAAATATAATTTAATACTAAATAAATTAGAATTACTTAATCCTTTAAATATATTATCTAAAGGGTATTCAGTAGTTTCTAAGGATGATGAAATAATTAAAGATAGTGATAAATTAAAAGTAGGAGATAATATTAATATAAGATTATCTAAAGGTAAAATAAATGCGAAAGTTGAAGGGATAGAATAATTATGGAAGATAGAAAATTTGAAGATTTAATGAATGAACTTGAAATGAATGTTAAAAAATTAGAAAATGGAGAAATTGATTTAGATTCATCTATTGAAACTTATAGTAAAGCTATGAAGCTAGCTAAAATATGTGGTGATAAATTAACTAAAGCAACGGAATCTGTTAATAAAATATTAATGGATAATGGAGAAGAAAAAGACTTTAAAGTGGAGGAATAAGAATGAAATATTGTCCTAATTGTGGTAATGAATTAAAAAGTAAAGATTCATATTGTTCAAAGTGTGGAACTAAAGTAGAAAAGAAAATAAAAGAAGCTAAAGAAGTTAAGGATACTAATAGTGAAGTTGATAGTAATTTTACAATTAATAAAAGAGATATAGCTACTCAAATTATTTTAACAGTTATTACATGTGGTTTATATAGTTTATATTGGATTGCAACTATTACAGATGATGTTAATATTTTAAATGAAGATAATAGTAATACTTCAGGTATTACAGTAGTTCTTTTAAGTATTCTAACATGTGGTTTATATTTAATTTATTGGAATTATGATACTGGAAGAAAATTATATGAATTAGGAAAGAAATATGATAAAGAAATAGTAGATAATTCAATTATATATTTAATTTTATCTATATTTAAAGCTGATTTAGTTAATTTAATTCTAATGCAAAGTGATTTGAATAAAATTGGAAAATAGGTTAAAAAAAGTAGTATTAATAAATATAGGATTAGTACTACTATTATTTTTATATTATAAAGTTTATAATACCTTTAATATTGGTATTCCATGTATATTTAAATTAGTCACCGGATTTGATTGCCCTGGTTGTGGAATCACAAGATGTTTATTTTCTTTAATTAATTTAGATATTCAAAGTGCTTTTAATTATAATGCTTTAGTAACTATTTTGATATTACCTTTTACAGTTTATTACTTCTACTTAAACTATTGCTATGTTATGGATAAACCAAATAAGATTAAAAATCTTGAACATAAAATTAGTTTTATAATTCTAATACTTATGATTTTATTTGGAATTTATAGAAATATTAATTAAAAACTTTGCCGTTAGTGTATAATATGTTGGGGATTAGTACCTAAAAAAGTACAATATAATTAA
>ERZ808240.5054-NODE-5054-length-11035-cov-16.715027_pt1 | contig 11035 bp, 5 predicted proteins | sample MGYA00521084_ERZ808240 | MGnify/ENA primary metagenome ERZ808240 (study PRJEB31516, sample SAMN03275571) | gut metagenome | biome: mammalia-associated habitat; material: feces | host: Papio cynocephalus | place: Kenya | collected 2012-08-06 ... | reverse complement strand
AATTATCAGAAACTGCCAAATATTTGGAGGACTTTTAATGGGATAAGCGATAAAATCATTTTCTTTTGCATTACTCTCCATATAATACAGCTCTTAATGAACTAATTATATAGGGAGTTAATATGTAAAACGCAGACACCTAAAACTACATCACTTATTACCCTTTATTACCTCAAAGACACGATGTTCTCCATCTTGAGACAGTCGGTTACCATACTCGTCAACAGGATTCAGATTTTCGTCTCGCCACTCTTCTCTGTTTAGCACTTTCGTAGCAATCCCTAAACACTCAAGACAATCCTTCGCTTCAAGAATAACATTCTTACCATCCTCCTCTGCTTTTTTAAAATGTTCAATGAAGCCACCATCAAGATCATTCACATACTCATCTGTATAATCATTCATCTCATTCCAATAACGCATGTTGAGGTCTTTCAATTCATCGACCATCTGCGTATTCGTGCCAATCTCACCAGTAAAAGCCTTTTGCAAGGTCTCCTTGAAAAGCTTATCATACTTTTCCTGACACTCTTTCTTGTATTCCTCCAATTCTTCTTTAGTAAATCCTTCCAACATTTTTTTATTGTATCTAATAGTTATTATTACATTTTCATACCACACATCAATTGAGTACTATTAAAAAAAACTATAAACTTGAAATTATCGTATACTCTGGCATTGGTTTTGAGAACGATGATTCTGCATCAATATTACTACATTGCTCTCTTACTATATCTCGTCTGTGAATAGCTGACTGCAAGCAATATACATTGAAATCATTCAAATCTAATTCATCTACTGATGTAACATGTGGGAAAAGTAGTTTCAAATATGCAGTTGCAACTCTTTTTACTGCTTTCGTATGTCGCATATCCGCCCCTTTAGGCACAACCACTACTTCATCTACAATCTGAGAATAGACAGACTCTGTACGTAAATGATGTAATACCTCTGAAAAGAACTCTACATTTAAAGTCCAATCATGCAATGCCATATCTACATTGATACGAGGAAGCAACCAACCCTCAATCATTCCATGGAAACGATCTAGTAAGGCTGATTCTCTAAAAACTTCTGGTAATGAGTCAAAATACCGATAGTCTAATGGCTGATTGTCTTGAGATAACAATATGTTACCAAGCAACATTAATCCACATTCTGACATAAATTCATAATTATCAACGGTAGCACGACCATACTCCAAATAGTTCTTCAAGAATGACTGCATCTCTGAATTATCAGAGAATGTAATGGATGATATTTCATCAAATGCCACAAGGTCATAAAAACGCATAATACCTGGAGCTTTTGTCGATTTGTCGTAAACCAACTTAGCACGAGATACCTTTCCACCACTAACTAGCCACACAAACTTTGAAAGATTGCCAAACACGTAACTTTTACCTGTTCCCTTTGGTGCAAGCTCAATAAGATTCAAACGAGGTTCAACAAATGGAAGCAAGCGTGTGACAAATTCCAATTTCTGCGTCATATTTTTAAAAGCAGAAGGCGTGTACTCCATTGCAGAAATCAAGACATCGACCCATTCTTCCAAGGTAAATTTGGAACGGCATTGGCGTATATAATTCATATCTAACTTCTGCATCGGGCGAAAAGGCTTGAAATTTACCATTTCCACATATCCTCGTTTATTCTCTTGAGGCATCATATAAACTATCTTCATTATACCCCATTTTTCGCCATCAATCAAGTCATCCGGGTATTCCTCAACCAAATAATCAGGAATCAGCGTATCACTTGCCTTTATTCCCATGTCTGGTATTTGAAACATAGTCTTATTCTGAGCCAAACTTGTCAAAACATCAAAACGAGTCAAGAGCGTCAAAGTCTCTCCTCTTCTCAGACGAGCAACAATGGCACTATTATCATTAGGTATGTGTTCATCCAAAAAACGAGCAAGTGCTGCTCTTTGAAATGTTCCTTCACTTGATATATGTGTAGAAATCAAATAGTCCTTGACGAAAGAAGGCAGATTTCTACCATTGAACACATCATAATTGGCAGGATTTTTATATACGGTAGCACTGCCAAATACTTCCTTGATTTTATTTCCAATTTCGCTCATAATTACAAAGTAAACATTTCATTTATATCTGAGTTATTGCCAATTCCAATGACTTTCACCTCTAATTGAATACTTGCAGCCTCCTTTGGCTTCACATCCAAGATGTGTATGCCTTCCGAGATGCCTTCCAACTTAACCAACCAATTGGTTCCCTCTCGCTTCATCTCATAAGCACGCCCATTGCATATAAGAGACACACCAATAGGCTCAGGGATGATAGATAGCCTTACGACAGGGTTAGACAACATGATTTCCGAATCTATCAATTTCACTTGATATACGATGTTGCTTGCCACATCTTTATTGGACAACAAAACAAATGGCACAAGTACCTCTTCTGGGGTACATCCACCATGAACCTCATGGGTTGGCACTTTAGCCAACGAAGAATGAGTAAGAGCTACTTTATAAAAATGCCCGTCTTTCTCATTCTTGTGTACCAAGTAATCATGGTCTGTTTCTGCCTCTGAACTTGTCTTGATGTAACGTCCCTCATGCTCAAATTTTCCATCGTATTTTTTAGATGGTACTTTTCTTGAAAGGCAACTCAATCCATGGTCTGAAACGATAGCTATTGTACATTTTTGCTTTTGACAAGTATCTATAATTTCATTTATAATATTCTTCAATACCATTAACTCCTCATTGAGAGTATAAAGATATTTGTAACCATGTGCATCGTGTCCTAACTCATCCAAAGCGCCATATTTAACTACATTTATTCCCTCAAATCGGTTGAGAGAAGTTGACGAAGGTATAGTAGTACGAGTAATCTGAGATTGAACGACTTTCAAACTACTACCTTTCTCTTCTATTAGATACAAGAGATAGGGTAAAAACTCAGCTCCAAGCCCATCTATCCAATATACTTTATCTGGGCAAAGCACAGAGTTGTGGCTAACATCCGCCAACACATCATGTGATTCCTCAAACGAATAATACCATTGATAGAATGTCTTGGATGTAGCATTCTTATCCTTTATGAATGTAGCTATCTCTTGAATGTATGCATCCTGTAGTTTTGCCTTTCTATATCCATGCAGATACTCGATACACCATTGGTTATCAACAGCAAAAGAAGATGGCTTCGTATCTTTAAGGTATGCTGCCAATTCTGGGTATACCGTTTTCACTGCCTCTTTTACGGCCTTGTTCTGTTGATTATGCGCATACCATCCCATCAGAAGAATATGCTCATAATCAAATACACCTGTACAAAGTTCCAAAGCATTGGAGAGATTATTGGAATCCAGGAAGATTTCCTTGGTACGTTCCAACAACCACTGCTGCTCTTGCTCGGTAACAAATGCTCTGAAAAAATCAGCATTCTCTTTGATAAGTTTGCGTCTTTCTTGCGCATACTCTGCCTTTTTATTCGCAGGCATCTCGTATAGAATGAGTGTAGCTACATAGTTAGGAAGTTGCCGTGCGTCATTCAAATCTGTAACAGCTTCCATACAGAGCTTCAAATAGGAGTCACATTCTCCGATTTTGGTGTGCTGTACATAATGATACAAAAGCCAACGGTGGAAAGAAGTAGTATCCTCTTTTACCCATTCTTCAAGGATTTCAGACACATTCAATATCTTCTTGTTGAATACGTCATGGACATAAGATGTGTATGAGAAAGACGAACCTTTACTATGTTCAAGTGAGCGCAATAATTCTTCCCAATATATTTTATCTTTCTCTTCATAAACAAAAGGAAAAGACAAATCCATGAATTTAGTCATAAATTCGTATGCGCTATCTATTTTGACAAAATTAAAGATGTTGTCTGGTTTAGAATACTTAAATTTGGCAGAAATCGGCAGAGAGGTGCAGACTATCCGCTCTTGTGGTGCCTGTACTTTCCAAAATTTCAGCCAATCTCGCAATGAGGTCAATTTGCATTGTATCTCATTTTGAGGTATTTCGTAGTTTTTGTATTTTGTAAAATACACCTCAACCGTTTGCTTTTCTGCATCATATCTCCAAACAGGCGCACTTTCACCTATTCGGGCAAAATGATTTAGAAAATCAGTGAAACGATTCTGAAGGCCTATCAATGGCACATAGATACGCTTTCGTGGGTTACGAACATCTTCCATCAACATAATGTCATTGAAAAATCCTCTAAAGTCATCATCATTGTAAAATCTGACAACTTCAGAGAAAGGTGTCACAAACGTAGATGTCTTACATGCCATCAAGGCATTCCTCAACATATCTTTTGTTATCCATTCGTCATCTTCCTCTATAAGTTCCTCTAAATCCAGAAAATCGACTCCAAACTTTGCCATTAATTTGGCTAATTTCTTTAGTTCGTCGAAATTATTAAGCATGATAAATCTAACGGCATATCGTTGAGCCAACATGTCGTTAGATTCCATATCATTTACTATTTCTGTCGAAAGTCCTTCGAAAGAATCAAAGACTTTAATTTTGTCAGACGTATCTATATGTACCATATTCTTTAACTACCTAAGTATTTGATAAGAAATTCGGAAACCTCAGGATGCTCCTCTATAAGGTCGAGTACTACCTTTTGCCACATCATACTTGGCATAGTCTGAGACTTCACGCAGTTCTTTGCCTGCTTGATGGTATCAGGAGCAGTATTCATTACCATAGCATAAGGTTCTGAGACCATATTAGGAACAGAGACATCATCTGGTATTTGAGGCTTAACCTCAGAAGGCTTGTTTCCTTCCTTGATTTTTTGGATGTAAAAAGCATTGACACAATCTTTCACATCTTCTCTCTTACGGAATGCTATCTCAGACTGCAAATGGCTTAGTTCTTCCTCTAGTTCATCCCACCATTCTTCCTTTATATCTACATTATTAATACTATTGATGAAATTGACAAATCCTTCACGATAGTTACTTTGTTTAGCCAACAACTTGTAAAGGTCAATTTGTTCTCCTTTTATCTCATTATATAACTCCTTAATCTTTTGTAATGTGTAACTATCCTGACTGAAAAGATATATCAAATCATTCAATGCTTTCTCACACTCAGGCTTTTCCTTGATAGCAGAACAATATAGCAAAGACCACAATGGATATTTTGCTATCTGCTTACAGAATTCCGTTATAGCCCAATTAGCATAGCGCAAACTTTTTAAGTCCGCCATATTGACACCCTTCACATCTTGAAGACAGAATACTTCACCTAGAATCTTAGACAAGTTCTTCTCCTCGGCAGAACCAAATCTAAGTAGCAACTTATTGCTTGGCTCAGAGATTCCCCCATCCCACATTTGGAGCAATGTTACTATCATATCTGTCAGCTTCTCGTCGCCTACAGGTTGAGATGTACTTGGATTAAACAAATCATCCTTATGTTTGCGCAAGGCAAAAGCCAAAGCTACATAATTAGCATGGTTAGGGAACATTCCGTATGGCGGATTCATCAAAGGAGCAAGAATTTCACTTAACGAAAATTTGTCGGTATATTTCTTTTTTGCTATTTCTATGAGCCCATCTACTGTTTGGCAAATGGTTTTCAGCCAAGAATCGCCTTGTTCAGCAGAATCCGTCAGTTCACAAGTATCCGTAACAAGATTGTTTTCGCCGTCCATGAATATTAATTTAGCAGGAATATCAGAGCCACTGAACTTCAACATTTCCTCCCTTGTACGTTTTTGAAGCATTTGGAGAGCCAACTTCTTATAATTTTTATTGGCAAAGAAGGTCAAAGACTCCTTATGAAGAAGTTTTACACTCTCCATACCTTGTGGGAATAATTGGACGCTATATCTCCTATTGATAACATTATATATATTGCCAAAGATGCCGTCAGAAGATCGTTCACCTTTATAATACAAGTTATAAGTGCCACCATTCATGCGGTTTTTCCACTTGATTACATACTCATTGGCAGCACGTTCCAACTGGCTTGCCTCATCATTGTCAAAATGAGAGCGACTTACATTAGCTCGCGCCACGGCATCTATAAAATGATTCTTCGCACTTTCCGTGAACACTTCAGACGGCATAACAAACAAGGTGTCAGGAAATTCCTCAGAAAATTCCTTTACCCTGTTTTCCATCATATCACGTGCCTCGTCGGTTACAGCAAACAATAATGCCACGTGCAGGAAGTTTGGCTTCTCCGAAGTGTATTTCTTTAATCTACTACGAAGAACTGACTCTGATTCCTCACAAGAATAAAATTGTGGTTCACATTTGCGCATAAGCGTTTCACCAACTAGGAATATCTTGCTGATTTCTCTCTTTGAAGCATCATTATATTTCAAGAAACTTACCGCATCCTTGAAACTCACCGCAACCTGCATTTTCTCTTTGGTCAACTCTGCGATATTGTAAGTTGATACAGAAATTTTGAATTCACCCAGTATGTCACGAGCCACAATATGACTTTCATCCAACCAATCGAGTATCCCTTGCATTTTATCCTCGCATCTATCAGCCGAAAATATATATCCAAGGTTCTTATCGTTAGGGGCATACTTTTCTGGTGTACCTTTAAACTTCATGCCAAGAGCATTCAACAAGAGAATTACTTTGAACACTCTCAGGTAATCATCGCCCATTTGGTCGACCTTATCCTTGTTGGAGTTATATACGTTGATGAAAGCAGCACACAACGGGTCATCCACAAACTCGGAATAAAAAAAGTCCCAAAGCCAGTCGGCTGTGAGCATCATCTTCAATTCGTAATTTGTAGCATCATTGATAAAGCATGCGAAGCCATTCTTCTCATCATTCATAAACTTGAGAACCGATCGGTTTGCCGACCCCATGATGTTTGCCATTTTGGAACATAAGAATGCCGTATATGGATGCAAAGGGAAGAGATTTTGTATATGTTCTCTTTCCTCATTAGAGTTACTTTCGCAAAGATAATTAAACACATTTGGATCTATGTTGTGTTTCAGATGCCAACTTGCAATTTCTAATCCACCCTTATCAGTAATGCTAAATGTATGGCGCAGAATAAGATAAGTGGAAATTTCATCCATTTTATAATCTACGCTATCATACCGATCACTCATCCTGGTGATATCTTTACCTTTAGCATCCACACTGGTACGCTCAGTACGATGTGAAATTAAGTACAAGAATACATTGTTCTTTTGTGATTTTTCAGCAATGTTCTGGAGGACGTTGATACGGTCACTTTGCAGCGTGTCCATCACACTGGTAAACTCATCCCAAAAGATAATCAAGCCATCGGCAATGCCTTCTTCCGCAATTTTCTTCTGCACATCCACCAACCAATCACTGATATTATCACTTGTCAAATAAGTCTTATCAGCAGCAAGGGCCTCTTCCAAATGCAAGAACACGTCTATATCATTGGCATTCAACTTTGCGACCAACTTATCATAATTGCTTGCCTCTGACGCCAACTCGTCATTGTTTTCCAACAGTTCTGGGATTCTCGACTGATGGCTTTCCACCCATTTAAGAGCTTCCGTAAAGTCAGAATCCACAACCATCTCATATCCAGCTTTGGCAAGAGCCTTTTTAGTTTCTCTCTGGAGAGACAGGCGGAAACGAGAAATGTTATATGCGCCCTCAACTCCCTTCAACACAACAGGAAAATAGCGTTTGTTCTTGCGAATAGCCTTTATTTGTTCTCTAAGGGCATCATTCGGAATACTATACAAATATCCTTCTATGCCATCGTATGGGTCACAGAGGATGTGACGCACAACGCTACTTGCATGACTCTTTCCTGTACCGAAAGTACCACGCACCCACATAGAGCGACGCTTGCTTATATCCGATGACGTTATTGCAGTTATGCTACGTGACAGCAAGTCACAAAATTGATTCGTAGGGATGAATGTCTGCCACAAATTAGGCGTTTCATCCGTCATGTCATATACAGGAAGAAAATCCTGCATCTTGATAAAGTCTGAATATCTAGTTGCCATAGTCTTTACTTTTTATTTGAGCATAAGTTTTAATATATCCTTTGAAGTAAGATCTTCTCGAAGAATAATGTTATCAAGCCCCATGTTTAATTCTGCTCTGAGTACATGGTTGCTTTCTTCCTGCAAACTCAACAACAACTTCTCCAAAGTCTCTCTACTAATGCCGAACTGGCGATAAATGCCCTCCTTCTGGTTCTCGTCATAAAACTCAGAAACAGTAAGCATATAACGCTTCTGACGCTCCGCATAACGATAAAGAGAGTATGCCACAGCAACAAGAGATATATCGTTGTGAGGGAGACGAGTTAAGACAACTTTTCCTGCTTCTTTTTGTATGGTTCCCATTGGAATTGATGCACCAAAAGGGCTTTCCTTAAAAGTATTAACAAATGCTTTCAAAGAGTTTTCTCTGACAGTAGCAGTATATTGAGGAAAATCATCTGCCAACATATTGTCCAAAACATCTTTTTTATATGGCTGTGCAAAACGACATTTTTCTATATACCATGCAAATAGTTCTGAATTATTACACAAGTTCGTCCAAATGATTTCCCAACACTTGTTCTTAGCTTGAAAATACACTTGAGACATCAGCTTGCCATCTTCAGTAACATCCTGTCCATTAAGGAAATTACTATCAACAAGCCATTTTTTAAAAACAGGGAGTTGCTTTTTTACATTAAGTCCGTGGTCTGTTGACTCGAAATACCCTTCAATGTGGTTAAGAAAAAATTCCAACCATCTTTCTCTTAATCCGAATGTATTATAACGGTTTATTGAACTCTTGTAATTATCCATATTATTTTTGTTTTGTATTCCTATAGTTTTCTTTATTGAGTTTGCTGTTTCACAACCTCTATCAATGAAATCGAGACATTTATGACAATGCACGCACTTTTCCGCATCAATCTTTACAATTGGTACTACAGATAACGCTCCAGTTGGACACTCTACTTCACAAACTTCACAGTGAACACAATAAGTTACTTTATAAAGAACTCTTTTCAAATGACTAACAAAGTCTATATCATATCCACAGTTAGTTATCGAGATTGTTTGTTCGTCTTTATTGCTATCCGATGTAAATTTATAATCATAGACGACTTTTCCATACTTTACACTACCAATAATCGTATTGTCCTTTATATTGGATGTAAATGCTCCTAAAGTTTTCATCCATTCCATAATGTTCTCTTTAGGATGAACAATCGTTGCAGTAAAATCAGACAGTGATGCCGTAATTGAAATTGAAGATGATGCATTATGCCTGTTTCCACCTGCACGCACTTTCCACTTGCGGTATTTTATATAATCATCTACGTTTTTGATTCCAGCTTTTTCTGTATTCTCTTTCAACTTATCAATGAAAGGTTTTGCTGTTTGAGGAAAAATGCGATTATCCATACAGTCACCTATCTCGGAACTAAGAGGGCAAACGACACAACCTACTCGATTAAGACCTTTTCTATATGCATAGTTTATTGGTAATTTATTGAACAGCAAATACAGCCAGATTTCCGTTGCATTCCACTCAAAAATAGGACGTACATTTATCACGTTACCATGTTTAACGCCTCGTCCAATTCGAGAATACTGTGAACGGCGCTCACTTTCTTCTGCCCGCACACCTTCAAAAGCCATAACTTTCGGTTGCTTTCCTGTACCATGTATTTCTTTCAATCTTCGGTAAATAGGAGCTGTTTTCATAACAGCACAACACCAACGATGAATTCTACTTGGGGAATCCAACTCATCCCAATAGTATAAAACATCTTGATGATTTTTAGTCATCTCAAATATAAGAGATGGATATTTTTCCTTATAATAGCGCTTGATTTCCTCATAAAGTTTTAGAGAAGAAGGAAGCTCATACCCAGTATTAGAATAGATTACAAAAATCTCTTCACTTGGTACTACACGGGTAACCAAGTCTAGCATAACCTGTGAATCTTTTCCTCCACTAAATGAAGCAATAAACATATCAATCTTACTGGTCAATATCGGAGCCTTACCCAATTCTTCCGCCTTACTTAACGGCATAACATCAAAACTGTCGCAATCTTCCTTTACGACAACATGCTCTTGCTTGGTCTTTTTCTTCAAATGAGCAGCAAGCGACAGAAAATCCACATCTGGATTTTCTGTTACCACTTTACGTATGTTCTTATATCGGCGATAAGTTTGATTGATGAAATCCATAGCCTCATGCTCAATGATAAACATCGTATCCTCATTGCGCTCACGAAGTTTCTCCATATCCACAGGAGATAGAGTCAAACTCTCAAAACCTTCTTGTGGAATAACTGTTGGAGCATCAAAAAGGTTGCCACCCTTTACTTCAAGCACAAACTGTCCCTTGAAAAAGTAGCGTCGGTCGCAAGCCCAAAGCAACGGTTCGTCAACATGAGGGTATATCCATCCCATCTTATTGAGTCCAAGCAAGTCAAGCTCTTCCCAAAAAACAGGACGTGGAGAAACATTCAATGCTTCTCCTGCTGACGACATGGTAAGACGAACACCATTGAATTTAGGCTCCCAAACTACTTTGAACATTATCTATACGTAACGGATTCTATCCCTTTTTGCTCCGATAGAATCCCATTACCGGAATGTTAATTGTTTCTTTTTAGGCCTCTATAAAATGGAAACGTGGGATTCTTCCTTGCCCATCCCACCACTCGAAGGCCTTCGCATTGCCCATAGTTGAAAGAGACGGACAATGCAGAAAGCCCACGTTATGGCATATAATGATTCCAAACGTATGCATATACCATAACACGACACTACAATATAGCTATTTGTAGTATCTATACGATAATGCACAGCAGGATATACGATATACCTACCGTGAGCATTCACCATTGTCACATCTACGTCCAACTATGGGTAAAGTTGCGAAGTTTACGAGTAGTCGCAGACGAACGTTAGTAAACGCTCTATTCCATAAAAGTCACACCCACCCGCTCAGCCCATCGGGGCTTCCTGCAAGATGAATGCAACTGCAAAGGTAACGATTATTTCTGAAATAAAAGAAAAGAATGCCTTTTATTTTCAATATA
>ERZ808240.5049-NODE-5049-length-11042-cov-13.528170_pt1 | contig 11042 bp, 8 predicted proteins | sample MGYA00521084_ERZ808240 | MGnify/ENA primary metagenome ERZ808240 (study PRJEB31516, sample SAMN03275571) | gut metagenome | biome: mammalia-associated habitat; material: feces | host: Papio cynocephalus | place: Kenya | collected 2012-08-06 ... | reverse complement strand
ACGGCCCGTTTGCGGTAGCGCACATGGCTGGCGTCGATCTCCCGGATGAGGGTGCTCATCTCCTCGAGAGCATCCCGCTGCTTCTGGATGAGGGCCCGGACGGCAGGCGCAGCCTCGCCGGGCGCGCAGTGCTCCACCCGGGCATAGTCCAGCGCCAACTGGGGCAGATAGCGGTTCTCGCAGTCGTCCAGCCCCTCTTCGAGGAAAGCCCGGTAGTTGAAGAGGTTGTCGCTGGTCTTGAACCGGTGATAGGCTGCGGCAACCACCTTCTCTTCGTACTGGTCGAACAGCTCCAGCACCTCCTGCGGGGTGCGGTTCCGGGTAAGGCGGTCGATGTAGTGGCCGATAGAGGCATTGAGGGCCCGCAGCGATTTGTTCAGGGCCTCGAGGTCGCCGGCCACCTCCCGCAGGACATTCTCGTAGGGGCTCTTTTCTTCGCCCACGTTCTGCAGCAGCTGCCATGCCTTGTAGAGCTTGCCGGTGTAGGTGACGACCCGGGGGTTCAGGATCTCCTCCAGTGCTTCCAGCAGCGGCGTCACCTCAGGCACAAAGGCCAGAGCGGGTTCTTCTTCGTAGCTGCCGGGCTGCTCGGTCAGCCAGCCGGTGCGCCGCAGCCGCAGCAGAAAGCCCAACGCCAGGGTGTGCGGGTCGCGGGTGGGCTGTTCGGCCTCGTCGCCCGCCTCATCGGCGTCCAGCGCCAGAGGCTTTGCCAGCGCGGCAAAGTAATCCTCCGCCCGGGATACGGCCTCGGCCCGCAGGATGCTGTAATCTGCCGTGTGGCGGCACTCCTCCCACAGCAAGAGCAGCAGCTCCGCATAAAATGCCCGGTTGGGCCCCGCCAGCGGGCGGAACAGCCGCGGGCTGACCAGTTCAAACAACTGCATCCGGATGCCCCTTTCTTCGATCAATATCGACTTCTATTGTACCACAGAGTTTGAGTTTTTACCATAAAACCGCAGAGTCCGGAAAATAAAAAAGCACGGGCCAGCACAGCGATGGTCTACCGCTGACTGGCCCGTGAGGCGCTCCCTTATTCCCAGGCCATTAAAAACAGCCTGACAATGATTAGCCCGATTCTAACACACGAAGATCACTCTGTCAACCGGATTGCTGAAAAAAGAAAGAAGGGTGAATGGATTTCTCCAATCTTTTCCTGAAATTACACACATTTTCCACGAATTTGTGATACCTTAAAGTCATAGAGAGCCTCCTGAGGGAGGCCGCTGGGTTTGCATAGCAGGCATCGACCCGGAGGCTGCCCGGACACAGTTTGTTGGGCGGCACCCTATGGGCCCAAAAGCCCGTTTCTGAAAATTTATTAGGCTGAGATCGATCCTATTACTCCTGAATACACAAACAGCCCCCGGAATGCAGGACTCCGGGGGCTTTCGTGTTTTTCAGGGGTCTTTTTTTCAGTATCCGCGCACCCGGAACCTCCGCTCCCAGGGGTCGGGGGTCATATCGCGGGAGCGGATGGAGGTGATGCTGATATAATCGCTGCGCTGGATGAGGGCGAATAGCTTGGGAAAGAGGGCAGGGTCGCCCTGCACTTCCAGAGAAACGGAGCCGTCGTCCTCGTTCTCCACCCATCCGGTCAGGCCGAGGCTCTGGGCCGCATAGCAGGCCCGGTAGCGGAACCCCACCCCCTGCACCTGCCCTTCGATGGAGTAGTGCCGCCGGACGGTGCCCTCAGGCAGGGCAGGCGTCGGACGGTCTTTTTCATCCTTCAGAAAATCGAACATAAAGCCTCCTGATGCTGTTTTATCTCACAGCAGGGCCCGCCGGAAAACGCTGAGCTTACAGCTCCTGATATGCGGTCATGAGGGCGGGGATGAACTGCTTCTTGCGGCTCACCACACCGGGCAGCACCCAGCTGCCATCTTTCTCCGGCTCCTTGTCGAAGCCGCTGCGCAGCATCTCCCGCGCATGGCGGCCGGTGCAGATGACTACGCTCTCTTCCTTGGGCACGTCGGTCAGCAGCATATAGAGGTCTTCCACGTTCTGCTTGCTGCAGGCTTCGTCCAGATAGGGGGTCAGCAGGGCCTGTGCGGCCTTCAGGTTCTTGCGGGTCATGTAGCTGCCCTGTGCCACGCCGAAGCGGACATCGCCGCACATGAACACCTTGAAGTCCTGCAGGAACACCTCTTCGGCGGTCTTGCCGTCCAGCTTCTCACCGGCCTCGAACATCTCCGAGGCAAAGGCGTCGATCTCCACCCCTGCGATCTCGGCCAGCCGCTTGGCGGCGGCGATGTCCACCGGAGTGCAGGTGGGACTGCGGAAGGCCAGCGTATCCGAGAGGATGGCCGACAGCAGCAGACCGGCGATCTGAGGCCGGATCTCTACGCCGTTCTCGTCGTACATCTGGGTGATGATGGTGGCGGTGCAGCCCACGGGCTGGTTACGGAAATAGACCGGGCTGCTGGTCTCGAGGCTGCCGATGCGGTGATGGTCGATGATCTCCAGGATCTCGGCCTGCTCAAAGCCCTCCACGGCCTGGGTGGCCTCGTTGTGATCCACCAGAATGATGCGCCGCTTGCGCAGAGCGATGATGTTGCGGCGGCTGACCATGCCGCAGTATTTGCCGTCCTCGTCGAGGATGGGGAAGTAGCGGTGGCGCACCTTTGCCATCACCCGGGTGACGTCGGCCACCGGGGTGACGAGGGTGAACTTTATGATGTCTTCCCGGGTCATGTAGTAAGAGACCGGGGCGCACTGGCTCATGAGCTTGCCGGCGGCGTAGGTGTCGCAGGGGGCGGTCATGATGGCGACGCCGGTCTCCTCTGCGATGCGCTGGATGGTGCGGCCTACCTTGGCCCCGTTGCAGATGATGATGAGAGAGGCTTCCTTCTCAATGGCACAGAGCTGGCTCTCGTAGCGGTTGGTCAGGATGACGATGTCGCCCTTCTCCACGCTGCTCTCCAGCATCTCGGGGGTGGCAGTGCCGATCTTGATGTGGCCGGTGGTGCAGACAGCGTTCGCGTCGCCCACCACCATGGTGCCGCCCAGCGTGTCGAGGATATTCTTATAGGTGGTCTGGCTCTTGGCCAGCACGCCGGTGTCGAACACGTCCATGTTGGCCGTGGCGATGTCCTTCACGGTGATGATGCCTTCCAGCTCATTGTCCGGGCTGGTGATGGGCAGGGTGTCCACCTGCTGGTCCCGCATGATCTGCCATGCCTTGCGCAGGCTGGTGCTGCCGGGGATGCCGGGCATCTCGCGGTAGTCCACGTCCCGGATCTTCGGGTTGACGTCGGTGCACATCCGGGGCGGCGCAACGCCGAACCGCTTGAGCACAAATTCAGTCTCCTGATTCATCCGTCCGGCCCGGCGGGCCTCGCAGACGAGGGAACTCGTTTTATTTTTCAGCTCCGCATAGGCGATGGCAGAGCAGATGGAGTCGGTGTCCGGGTTGCGGTGCCCGATGACCACGACTTTGTGAGCTGTCTTTGGCATAGATTCCTTCCCCCTTGTGGGTCTCTGGGTGTTCCTTCTTATCATTTTGTGTTTGTTATAAAATCAGCCAGAGGGCGGGCTTTCGTTGTTTCCGCTGCCCCTGCACGGCGGCGGGAGGGAGGCGGCGCTCTCTGGTAACTTTCATTGTAACACAAGATGGAGAGAGGGTAAAGTAGCGCAGAGGGGCTTGTTTCCTTAAAATTTTGCGAGAAACTTGTATACATCTCTTGAGTTTTGGGTGAGTGCGCTGTATCATAAAAGCATGTTTGCAAACAAGCCCTGAAAAGTCTTTTTGGAGGAGCGAATGACGAGCACAAAATTTGAGTCGAAGCCATTGTTTACCCGGCAGCAGCTGGTGGCGCTGCTGCTGCCGCTCATTGCAGAACAGGCCCTCAGCGTGACCATCGGCCTTGCCGATACCCTGATGGTGTCTTCCGTCGGTGAGGCAGCCGTGTCGGGTGTGAGCCTTGTGGACACCTTCAACACCCTGATGATACAGATTATGACGGCCCTCGCCACCGGCGGTGCGGTGGTGGCCAGCCAGTACATCGGCCACCGGGAAGAGCACAATGCCCGGGCGGCTGCGGCGCAGATCATGTTCATCATGTCCAGCTTCAGTCTGGTGGTGGCGGCTGTGGTCGTGGTGGGCCGTCACGGCATTCTGCGGGGCATCTTCGGCTCCATCGATGCCGATGTCATGAAGTACGCCGAGACATATTTCCTGCTGTCGGCCCTGAGCTACCCCTTCATCGGCCTGTATAATGCCGGTGCGGCCCTGTTCCGGGCGCAGGGCAACAGCAAGATCAGCATGCTGTCCAGTCTTGTGATGAATGTGGTCAACATCGGCGGCAACGCCATCCTCATCTTTGGCTTCGGCATGGGCGTCATGGGCGCGGCACTGGCAAGCCTGGTCTCCCGCGCTGTGGCCTGCTGCGCCGTCCTCTTCCTGCTGGAAAAGCCGGATTGTATGCTCCGCATCGCCGGGCTGTCGGCCCTGAAGCCGGACGGAAAACTCATCCGGCGCATCCTCCGGGTGGGCATCCCGGCAGGCATCGAGAACGGAATGTTTCAGATCGGCAAACTGTCGGTGGCCAGCCTGACCAGCACCCTCGGCACTGCTGCCATCGCCGCCAATGCTGTGGCAAATACCACCAGCACTTTCCTGAATGTTCCAGCGCAGGCGGTCAGCATGGCTGTGCTCACGGTGGTGGGCCAGTGTCTGGGCGCAGGAGAGAAGGAGCAGGCTGTCTGGTATGCCCGCCGCCTGCTTCTGGTGGCCTACTGTGGTGCCTGGTTCATGAACCTCTCCGCCTTCTTCTTCGCAGACCGCTGGGCCCTCTCCTGGTTCAGCCTCTCGCCGGAGGCTGCAGCCATGGCGCTGGAGGTCATGATGTCCTTCAACATCGCCTCCCTCTTCTTCTGGCCCTCCAGCTTCACCCTGCCCAACATCCTCCGCTCAGCCGGTGACGCCAGCTTCACCATGGCGGTCAGCATCGTCTCTATGTGGGCGTTCCGGGTGGGCTTCTGCTACTTCTGGGTGCTCCGGATGGGCGGCGGCCTGCTGAGCATCTGGGTGGGCATGTACCTCGACTGGGTGTTCCGCTCCCTCTGCTTTGCCATCCGCTTTGTCCGGGGCAGGTGGCTGGAACAGAGCGTCATCTGAAACTTCCTCTTGCTTTTTTCGTCCCGGAGTGGCAGAATGAGGGCAGAAATAATAAAACAGGAAGAAGGATATCAGATGCTTTTTTATCCTGCACAACTGGGTCTTGCCCATCTGGACAAGGCGACTCTGGAAGCTGACAAGAAGGCCTGCAAAAAGATAGGTCCCTGCGGCGTGGGCAAAAAGGCCCTCTACCTCAACAGCTTTTACATCGACCGCCGCTATTATCTGCCCTATGGCAGCATCAGCCGGGTGTTCAAGCGGGTGGCTATGAGCGAGGGCGGCTTCTCCGGCAAAGGAATGTTCGCCTCCATGGCCTACCTCGTGGTGGAGTACGACGGCGGCAAGCAGAAACAGTGCAACTTCAAGGATGAGCGGGACGTGGATGCCCTGCTGGACGTCCTGGCAAAAGAGCAGCCCCAGATCCCCCGCCTGAGCAAGAACGGCGAGGCCCAGATCGCCCGCCAGAAAGCCGAGAAAGCAGCCCGCAAGCTGCCCCAGCTCTCCAAGGAAGCGGAACAGACCGTGGGCCAGCTCAAGCGCGCTGCCGACTACCTGAACAAAAAGCCGGAGCTGGCAAAAGAGCTCAGCGCCGCCGAGCGCCGGAAGCGCGCTCAGCTGCAGAGCAAGCCGGTGTATAAATATGTGGCCCTCATCATCAGCCTGTTTGGCGTGGTGGCGATGGCCTACGGCATCCAGTGCATCATCAACCACACCGGAAACTATGGTATCTACTTTGCTCTGTTCGGCTTTGCGGCCATCTTCCTCTTCTCCAGCTATAATATGATGCCCACCGCCCGCAACAACCACAAGGCCATCATGAAGCGGGCCGATAAGGCTGAAGCCGCTATGGCAGAGTACATCAAAGCCTATCCCGGCGGAAATTTCCCGGTGCCGGACATCTATGCCCACCCCGTGGTGCTCAAGCAGATGACCGATGCCATTCAGGAAGGCCGTGCCACCACCATGCCGGAGGCTCTCGAGGCCGTGAAAGAGCGGCTGAAGGCGGTCAATGCCGACGTGCAGGTGGAGCAGGAGGAGTACGACGAGATCATCCAGATCAAGGCCATGTTCCTCAACCACGATTATCAGTAAATAAAAACACGATATAGGGAAAAGGACTGTCGCATTTCAATGGTGCGGCAGTCTTTTTTGTCATTTTATAGAAAATCTGTCAGGCTTTTTGCAAAAATTGCTGAAATTGAAAAAATGCAGTTGACAAAATATTACAGGGGAGGGGGTATAGTTTGAAGTGCAGAGAGAAGCAGAAATGCATTATCCTGCAAAACAAGAAAAACAGGGAGGAATCACAATGAAACTTTTCAAGAAACTTGCAGCGGCGGTAATGGCTGCGGTAATGTCCATGGCTCTGCTCACCGGATGCAGCGGCGGCGGTGGCAGCAGCGTGCCAGGAACAGGAATCGTTACAAGCTTTACACAGAAGGTAACGCTGGTCGAGGTCAATGATGAGCCATATAATGGGCTCTATACAGAGTATCTGACGACCAACGGCGAATGGATGTATACGGAATGGGTCACAGATACACAGACGCAGGCAAACCTTTCATGGAAGGGCGGAGATCTCTATGTAGTGAATCCCAAGAACAAGAAAGCGTATAAGGGACTCTCTGGTCATCCTTGGCAAACGGATGATACGGCGACCACGACCACCGGCACATGGGAATATAAGGGCAAAACGTACAGAACGGTGGAAGGTACGACTGTCGCAGATGGCTATAAGCAGACCCAAAAATATTGCTATGACGGTGCGAAGCTGGCCTATATCGTGACCGAGGGAATGGAAGAAGGGAAAACCACAAAGACGGTCGCGCGTGTTGATGAGTGGAGCGACAAGGCAGATGAGAGCAAGCTGGACATCAACAACTACACCATCGTCAACAGCCCGGATGAACTCTACTCCTGATTTTGATTTATAGTTTTCTACCCGGCAGGATGATGCCCTGCCGGGGCTTTTTTGTCTTGCGTCCTCTGTCGGCCCGCTCTATAATAAAAGAAGAGAGTATTTTGTCAAAACAGGAGGGTATCGGACAATGGATATGGTCACACTGGGTTCCACCGGCATCACGGTGAACAAAAACGGCTTTGGGGCACTGCCCATCCAGCGCATCTCGCAGGAAGACGCAGTGGCGCTGGCCCGGAAAGCGTACCGGGCGGGCATCCGCCTCTTTGATACGGCCCGGGCCTACACCGACAGTGAGGTGAAACTGGGCGAGGCGTTCGACGGCATCCGCGGTGAGGTGTATATCGCCACCAAGACGGCGGCGCAGAACGCGGAGGATTTCTGGAAAGACCTCAACACATCCCTCAAAAATCTGCGCACGGATTATGTCGATCTCTATCAGTTCCACAACCCGGCCTTCTGCCCGAAGCCCGGCGACGGCTCCGGCCTGTATGAGGCCGCACTGGAAGCAAAGCAAAAAGGGATGATCCGTCACATCGGCATCACCAATCACCGCCTGTCGGTAGCCCATGAGGCCATCGACAGCGGCCTGTACGAGACGTTGCAGTTCCCCTTCAGCTATATTTCCGGCAAACAGGAACTGGAACTGGTGGAGCAGTGCAAGGCTAAGAATATGGGCTTCATCGCCATGAAGGGCCTGTCCGGCGGCCTCATCACCAACAGCGCAGCCGCCTACGCCTTTGAGGCACAGTTCGACGGCGTGCTGCCCATCTGGGGCGTTCAGCGGGAGAAAGAGCTGGATGAGTTCCTCTCCTACATCGACAACCCGCCCCGGATGAACGAAGAGCTGTCTGCGGTCATTGCCAACGACCGGAAGGAGCTCTGCGGCGAATTCTGCCGGGGCTGCGGCTACTGTATGCCCTGCCCGGCGGGTATTGAGATCAACAACTGTGCCCGCATGAGCCTGCTGCTCCGGCGCTCTCCCTCCGCAGAGCACCTGAGCCCGGAAGGTCAGGCCAAGATGAAGAAGATCGAAGGCTGCCTGCACTGCAATCAGTGCAAGAAAAAGTGCCCCTACGGTCTGGATACGCCTGCCCTGCTGGCCCGCAACTACGAGGACTACAAGCGGGTGCTTGCCGGCGAAGTGAAAGTCTGATCAGAGAGACAAAAAAGGGGCCCCTGCATGGAAATTGCAGGGGGCCCCTTTGCTGTTTTATCATACGTCCGCTGTGGCGGGATGGGTGAAGATCTTCATGGTGTCTTTATAGGCATGGATGAAGTAGATGATCTCTGCAATGGCGGTCAGAGACCAGGAGCAGGGGTAGAGCAGGTAGAGGGACGGGATGGTGTGGAAGTAGGCGAAGATGGTATATACCCAGATGACCCGGAACACACAGGAACCGAGGATGACGATGATGGTGGGCACCACTGTCTTGCCCAGACCGCGGGAAGCGGCAATGGTGCAGTCCATGAACGCCGAGATGCAGTAGGCAAAGCCCATGACGCCCACACGCTTCATGCCGGCGTCGATGACGGCACTCTCCGTAGTGAAGAGGGCCAGGAACTCCCGCCCAAAGAGGAAGAGGGAGCCGCCCAGCACAAGGCCCACACCGAAAGAATAGGCCAAACTGATGAAATAGCTCTTCTTCACGCGGTCGGGCTTGCCCGCGCCGTAATTCTGGCTCATGAAGCTGGCGCAGGCCATGTAGAACGCGGCCATGGCGTCGTAGATCATGTTGTCGGCATTGGCGGCGGCAGAGTTGCCCTTGACCATGAGGGAGTCAAAGGAGTTGACACCGGCCTGGATGAAGAGGTTCGCAATGGCAAAGATGGCATTCTGGCATGCGGCGGGAACGCCCAGTGCAAGGATGCTTTTGGTCATGGCGGGGTCGAGGGCGATTTTATGGAAGTCCAGCGCGTAGCAGTCCTTCACCCGGGTCAGCGCCCGCAGCACGAGGAAAGCCGAGAGGCACTGGGAGATGGCACTTGCCAGCGCCACGCCCGCCACATCCAGATGGCAGACGATGACGAAGAACAGGTTGAGCAGGATGTTCAGCACACCGGCGATGCAGAGGTAATACAGAGGCTTTTTCGTCTCACCGATGGAGCTGAAGATGGCGTTGCCGAAGTTGTAGAGCGCCAGCGCCGGCATGCCGAGAAAGTACACCCGCAGGTAGAGCACGGCGCCGGGGTAGAGGTCGTCTTTGGTGTTGAGCAGGCGGAGCAGTGCCGGAGAGCCCAGCAAGCCCACCAACAGCAGCAGGATGCCTGCCGCCAGACTCACCAGCAGCGCGGAGTGGACGGTCTTTTCCACGTCTTCGGCGTGGCGGGCACCGTAGAACCGGGCCACCAGCACATTGATGCCGTTGCTCAGGCCGATGAGAAAACCGGTGAACAGGGTGACGAAGATGCTGGTGGAGCCCACGGAACCCAGAGCAGTGGAACCGGCGAACCGGCCCACCACGGCCACGTCCGACATGTTGAAGAGCACCTGCAGCAGGTTGGACAGGGCCAGAGGCAGGCTGACCAGGAGGATCTGTTTGGCCAGAGGGCCTTCGGTCAAAGTTTTGGTGGATGAACTCATTCTTTCTTTCCCTTTTTCTTAGAGCCGTGCCCGCGCACACCGGGGCACAAGGTCTATTATAAGGCAGTTTTCGGCTTTTGCAAGATGAAAAAAGAAAAGCACCACACCCCTTCGGGTGTGATGCCTTTTTCATGCGACCGGGAGGATTCGAACCTCTGGCCTTCCGGGTCGGAGCCGAACGCTCTATCCAGCTGAGCTACGATCGCACATTATCATACTGGGGAACCAGTACAATACAGTATAGCACAGTCGTGCCGAAAATGCAAACGAAATTCGTCAGCTCTTCCGATTCCGCAGCCAGATGCGGTAAAGACCATCGGTGATGAGGGTCTCACGGTAGTGGATGTGGGTGTGGCAGGCCTCCCGGATGGCCCGGGGCAGATTGCCGGTGGCGTAGAATTTGGTGTGGGGGCCGAGCTCGGCACAGAAACGGTCGGCCAGTCCATCCAGCATCCCGGCGGTGCCCAGGACGAAACCGTTCTGCAGGCAGGCAGCCGTATTCTTGCCCAATACCGAGGCTGGTGCCGGTGAGGAGAGGTCGATCTGCGGAAGCTGTGCAGTGTTCTGTACCAGCGCTGCCAGAGAGAGCTGGGGGCCGGGCAGGATGACGCCGCCCACCAGTTCCTGCTTTTCGTTGACCGCCATCAGGGAGATGGCAGTGTCTGCCGAGATGACCACCAGCGGCCCGGGGCCTTCGGCCAGTGCGGCCACTGTTCCACAGAGAAGTTCTGCACCCAGCTGGGCGGGATTATCCAGTCGGAGCCGGATGCCGCTTTTCAGCCCCGGCCCCACCGTCAGGATACGCACAGGGCAAAGCATCTGCAGTGCGGCCAGCACCCGGCCCGTCAGAGCAGGCACCACGCTGCCGAGAATGCCGCCTTCGATCTGCTCCGGAGCTGCGCCATGAAGCGAAAGCAGGTTCAGCAGCCGCAGGGCGTATTCGTCCACCGTAGCTGCCGGGTCGGTGTGCAGTCGCCCGCAGAATTTCAGGGCATCGTGTTCGTATCCACCGATAGTGATGTGGGTGTTACCGAGATTGACGGTAAGGGTCATGAGGGTGTCTCCTCCGTTGCTATATAATGTATATATAATATAACACTCTCTTTATGGCAATTCAACTTTTTGATGTGCTGGATCGCATATCGCGCAGACTTCTTGATTTGCAATAAATGCAGACTCCCCTTGCCAAGGGGAGTCGCTGCGGCCGTGGCCGCAGCGGAGGGGTAAGAGCCTGCCGGAAGATGAATTTTGACAAATCAAGAAAAAACTTGAAAAAATCCGCAAAAAAGTGTTGACAGAAAGGTGGGGATATGGTATTATACTTGAGCGCCAAGCGCTGAGACAAAAGAACGACTTCTGAAGCTCAGCGGGAAGCCTTTGAAAAGAACCAATAGACGTAAAGAAGTTCCGGTTTGTTCCGAGAA
>ERZ808240.5048-NODE-5048-length-11045-cov-3.217925_pt1 | contig 11045 bp, 8 predicted proteins | sample MGYA00521084_ERZ808240 | MGnify/ENA primary metagenome ERZ808240 (study PRJEB31516, sample SAMN03275571) | gut metagenome | biome: mammalia-associated habitat; material: feces | host: Papio cynocephalus | place: Kenya | collected 2012-08-06 ... | reverse complement strand
CGCCTGCACCCTGTGCGATCCTGCGCTTTCTGCTCGGATTGAGCAATGACGGATTCTGTCTCTCCTCGACTGTCATCGAGTAGATGATCGCCTCAGTGCGTGCCATATTCTTCTCAGCCGCTCCCTCATCGATCTCCGGCATCTTACCGCCGCCATAGCCCAAGAAGGTTTCAAAGGGGATGTCAAAGCCCTCCTTGGCGTACGGCTCACCGCACACCGGGCAGAGCTTATCCGGCATATCCACGCCGCAGCCATAGGAACCGTCCAGAATGAACTCCGTATGGCGGCACTTGGGGCAGCGGTAATGGGGCGCCAGCGCGTTTACCTCGGTGATCCCCGCCATATAGGCCACCAGCGAAGAGCCGACGGAGCCCCGGGAGCCCACCAGATATCCGTTTTCCAGGCTGCGCTGCACCAGCTTCTGGGCGCTCATGTAAATGACGTCATAGCCCCGGCCCAGAATGCCGTTGAGCTCTGTTTCCAGCCGCTTTTTCACAATGTCCGGCAGCTCGTCTCCATACAGCTCGTGGGCCCGGCCCCAAACCATGTTGTACAGATCCTCCCGGGAATTTTCCAGGCGGGGCGGGAACAGGCGGCCCTTGGGCAGCAGTTCAATATTCTCCACCGCGGCGGCAATGGCCTGGGGATTCCGCACCACCACCTCAAAGGCCTTTTCCTTCCCCAGATACTGAAATTCCTGAAGCATCTCATCCGTTGTCTTGAAATAAATGGGCAGAGACGCGTTGGCGTCCGGGAATTTTTTGGAGGCCAGCAGAATATGCCGGTAGACCTCCTCCTCCGGTTCCTGAAAATGGACGTCGCCGGTGGCGCAGACGGGCTTTCCCAATTCCTCGCCCAGCCTGACCACCGTCCGGTTAAAGTCCTTCAGCTCCTCCACAGACCGGACGGTTCCGTCCCGGAGCATGAACATATTGTTGCACAGGGGCTGGATCTCCAGAAAATCGTAGTAGGAGGCAATCCGCTTGAGCTCATCCCAGTCCTTGTGGGCGACAATCGCCTGAAACAGCTCTCCGGCTTCGCAGGCGGAGCCTACAATCAGCCCCTCCCGATGGCGGTTCAGCGCGCTTTTCGGAATGATGGGCACCCGCTTGAAGTATTTCAGGTTGGACAGGGAGATCAGCTGATACAGATTCTTCAGCCCCATCTTGTTCCGGGCCAGCAGGATGATATGCCGGGGGTGGCGGTTGACCTTCTTTCCCTGGGGACGGAGCTTTTCCATCTCCCGGTTGATTTCCTGCAAACGGCTGACGCCCCGCTCCCGGAGCATCTTCCAGAAGGGAATGAGCATATAGCCCACGGTAGCGCCGTCATCGGAAGCCCGGTGATGGTTGAACGCCGGCAGATCCAGCCGCTCCGCCACAATGTCCAGCTTATACTTTCCCAGATCCGGCAGCAGGTTCTGGGCCAGAATCAGCGAGTCGATATAGGTAGGATGAAATTCCAGCCCTGTCTTCCGGCAGCCCTCCCGGATGAAGCTGATGTCAAACTCCGCGTTATGCGCCGCCAGAGGCCGCCCGCCCACAAAGTTCAGAAAGCTGGTCAGGGCCTCCTTGAGCTGCGGCGCGTCTTTCAGCATATCGTCCGTAATGCCGGTCAGTCCGATAATCTCGGGCGTCAGCTTCCGGTTCGGGTTCACAAAGGTCTGAAAGCAGTCCTTCACCTCGCCGTGGCTCAGGATCACAGCGCCGATCTCCGTAATGGCCTCCCGCTTCACCTTCAGGCCGGTGGTCTCAATATCAAAGCAGACGATCTCATCGTCCAGATCGCAGTCCTGATCCCCGTGGACGGCAATGCGGTCATCCAGATTGTTGACGAAATAGCCCTCCATGCCGTAGAGAATCTTGATCTTTCCTCCGGCGGCCTTGGCGGCGTCCGGAAAGGACTGCACAACGCCGTGGTCGGTAATGGCGATGGCCGGATGTCCCCAGCGGATGGCTTCCTTTACCACGGACCCCGTGTCCGTCAGAGCGTCCATATTGCTCATGCGGGTATGCAGATGCAGCTCCACCCGCTTCTCCTTCGCGGTGTCCTCCCGCTCCTTGTGCTCTGCCGCGTTGATATGATAGGGATTGAGCTGAATGTCCTTCCCATCCCAGGTAGGCTCCATCTTACCCTGAACCAGCAGCCACATGCCGGGCTGAATCGCGCCGCCCAGGCTCTCCGCCTCCTTGGCGGTGAGATTTTTCATAACCGTGACGGAGTTGGTGTAATCCGTCATATCAAAGCTCAGCCGCCACATGCCGGGCCGCCGGGTCTCCCGGCACTCCGCGGCAAAGACCTTTCCCAGCACCGTGGCATTGCCCATTTTCAGGCTCAGCTCCTTCATGGGCACCGGCCGGCCCTTGATGGGATTCCCCATCAGGACTTTGGCGGACTTCTTCCCCTCCGGCGCGGCGGAAGCGGAAGACGGCGCCCGCCCGGAAGACGCCGGCGTCTGACAGGTCAGCCGGATGTCCACCTTCCGAAAGCCGTAAACGGCGGCAATCAGCTGCCGGATGCTTTCCAGATCCTCTTTTGTGACGGGGTTCCGGACTGTCAGCTGGAGCGTCATGGACAGCTCCGTCTGGTCAATGCGGGCGCCGGTCAGCACCGCGCCGGCCAGCTTCAGCCGCAGCTCTCCGGAGAGCTGCAGCTCTGTAAACATTTCAAAAAATGGAATATCCTTCGACATGATTCCCTTTCCGTTCAGCGACTTGTCACTCCCGGCGGCTTTTCCGGCGCGCCGGGCGCTCAGAGCTTGTCGATTTCCGCCATCAGGGCGTCTACAATCTTTTCCTGCGGCACCTTGTAAAGGATTTCTCCTTTTCGGAAAATCACACCGGTGCCGTCTCCTCCCGCAATGCCGATATCGGCGGCGGACGCCTCTCCGGGGCCGTTGACCGCGCAGCCCATCACCGCGACGGTAATATTCTTCCCGCAGTCCCGGAGCCGCCGCTCCACCTCCTCCGCAATCGGGATCAGGTCAATCCGGGTCCGGCCGCAGGTGGGGCAGGCAATCAGATTTACGCCTGTCTTTCGAAGTCCCGCGGCCCGGAGAATCTTCTGCGCCGCGTAGACTTCCTCCACGGGGTCCGCCGTCAGCGTTACCCGGATGGTATCGCCGATGCCCAGGCACAGCAGTCCGCCGATTCCCATGGCCGACTTGATGATCCCCATGGAGGGGGTTCCCGCCTCCGTCACGCCCAGATGAAGGGGATAATCTGTCCGCTGATGCAGCAGCTGATAGGCCGCCATGGTCAGCGGCACGTCCGAGCACTTCACGGAAATGCAGATATCGTCAAAGTCAAACTGATTCAGCAGACGGACGTGGCCCATCGCGCTCTCCACCAGCGCCTCCGCCGTAACGCCGCCGTATTTGGCCCGCAGTTCTTTTTCCAGCGAGCCGCCGTTGACGCCGATCCGGATGGGAATTCCTCTGCGCCGGCAGGCGTCCGCCACCGCCTTCACATGATCCTCTCCCCCGATGTTGCCGGGATTGATGCGGATGGCGTCCGCTCCCCGTTCCGCGCACATCAGGGCGTAACGGTAGTTGAAATGAATATCCACCACCAGCGGAATATCAATCTGCTCCCGGATCCGATCCACCGACAGCGCGGCGGCCTCGTCCGGAATCGCTACCCGGATGATCTGACACCCAGCGGCCTCCAGCTGTTTGATCTGAGCCACTGTGGCAGCCACGTCATCCGTCCGGGTATTGCACATGGACTGAATGGATACCGGAGCGCCGCCGCCCACGGCCACCTGGCCCACAAAAATCCGCTTGGTCATGGATATTCTCCTCCCTGTTTTCAGCCGGCCGGAATACCGGCCGGCTCAGCTTATCGAAAAAGCCCCTCCGGAGTTCCGCGCCCGCGGAGCGGCTTCTCTTGCCCACACCGGGCAATTCCACTTCCATGCGCAGCGGAAAACACCTTTTTCGGAGCAAGTGTCGAATTGCCAGCCATCAGGCGGCCAACCGAGACGCGGAGCAAAGCGCGGGCTTCTCGAAAAAACGGAAAAGCCGCCTTTCCGACAGCCTCAGCCGACCGGTGCTGCCGGCCCCGGCTCACTTTCTATTGAAACAGCTTGAATACATCGTGGAACGTAATCAGCAGCATCAGTCCCATCAGAAGTCCAAAGCACGCCCCATTCAGAGCGTTCTCATAACGGTCGGGAATCCTCTTTTGAAAGAGCTTTACGGCCAGTGTGTTGAGGAGCAGAAAAAAGATATGCCCGCCATCCAGCGCCGGAACCGGCAGAAGATTCATCACCGCCAGGTTCACCGAAATCAGCGCCCCGATATACAGGATATTGTCAATAGCCTGCCGGGTGTTCTCCGATTCCTTGCCGATCTCTGTAATGGTGGAGACAATGCCCACCGGCCCGGAGACGTCATCCAGACCGGCCTGGCCGGTGACCAGCATCTCCAGGCTCAGCCAGACAATACGGGCAAAGTCCACGGTATTCAGCCAACTCATCCGCAGCTTGCTGCCCAGCGTTGCCGGCTCCGTTTTCACAGACCGGTAAATCCCATAGCCGGTATACCGGCTGGCGCCGTCTGCCGCGGTATACTCAGACCACTCCAGATTCTTCAGCTCCACCTTTTTTCCGTCCCGCAGAACCACCAGGTCCAGCGGGCGGCCCTTATGAAGCCCCAGCAGCAGATCCACGTCGCTGTAGACGTAGACCCGCCGCCCGTTGATGGCGTAAAATACGTCGTTCTCTTCCAGAACGGCGCCGTTGTTCGCCTGGAACTCCGGCGCAACGCCGGAAACCGTCGGAATCAGGAACTGCTGCGCCCCGCTGTACAGAATCACCACGATGATGAATCCCGTCAATAAATTCATAAAGGCCCCGGCGGCAAAAATCACCAGCTTTTTCCAAAACCCCTGGTTGTTCAATGCCCGGGGATTGCTGGACTGCTCCTCCTCGCCCTCCATCGCGCAGAATCCGCCGATGGGCAGCAGGCGCAGGGAATACTGAGTCTCTCCCCCCTGCCGCTCCCACAGGCAGGGACCCATGCCGATGGAAAACTCATTGACCTGCACTCCGCAGGCCTTTGCCGCCAGAAAGTGTCCCAGCTCATGCACCGCGATCAAAAGGCTGAACAGCAGGACTGCCGCCAGGATATAAACGATGGTCATACGCAGAAAAACTCCTTACCGTCTTCCCTCCAACACCGCCTGGCGGGCCTGCCGGTCCGCCTCCAGAATCTCATCCAGCTCCGCTCCCTGCCGGACGGCCACCGCCTCCCGCGCGGAAGCCACCAGCCGGGGAATCTCATGGAAGCCAATCTCGCCGTTTAAAAACAGGCCCACCGCCGCTTCGTTGGCGCCATTCAGCACCGCGCAGGCAGTCCCGCCCTCCGTCGCAGCCTCCATGGCCAGCCGCAGACAGGGAAACGTCTCCAGATCCGGAGCCGCGAAGGTCAGCGGCGGGCAGCTCAGCAGATCCAGCGGCTCCAGCGGACTCTCCGCCCGCAGCGGATAAGTCAGCGCGTAGCGGATCGGCAGGCGCATATCCGGCGTTCCCAGCTGGGCGATGACCGCGCCGTCCCGGAATTCCACCATGGAATGGACAATGCTCTGGCGGTGGATCACCACGCTGACCTGACGCAGCGGAAGCTGATACAGCCGCATGGCCTCAATAACCTCCAGCCCCTTGTTCATCAGCGTGGCGCAGTCTACCGTGATTTTCGGTCCCATTTTCCAGTTGGGGTGCTTCAGCGCGTCCGCCTTCGTCACAGAGGCCAGCTGCTCCGCGGTTTTCCCGTAAAACGGCCCGCCGGAGCAGGTCAGCAAAATCCGGCGGACTTCCCGCCGGTCCCGGCAGCCCTGAAGGCACTGGAAAATCGCGGAGTGCTCCGAATCCACCGGCACAATCTCCGCTCCGCACCGGGCAGCCTCCGCCATCACCAGTTCTCCGGCGCAGACCAGCGTCTCTTTATTCGCCAGGGCAATCCGCTTTTTGGCCCGGATCGCGGCCATCGTGGGCCGAAGACCAACCATCCCCACCACAGCGGTGACCACGGTATCGCTCTCCGGCAGCTCCGCCGCCTCCAGCAGGCCCTCCATCCCGGCGGCAACCCGGATATCCGTGTCCGCCAGCCGGAGCTTCAACGCCTTCGCGGCGTCCCGGTCCGCCAGCACTGCCAGCGAGGGATGGAATTTCCGGGCCTGTTCCTCCATCCGGTCCACATTGGAGCCGGCGGTCAGCGCCGCCACCCGAAGGCCCAGCTGCTCCGCCACGTCCAGCGTCTGCCGTCCGATGGAGCCAGTCGACCCTAAAATGGAAATTGTCTTTGTCATACTCTCTTTTTACCGTACCAATTCAATCAGCAGCCAGACAAACGGAGCCACAAAGGTCACGCTGTCAAAGCGGTCCAGAATTCCGCCGTGGCCGGGCAGCAGCCTGCCGTAATCCTTCACGCCGAACTCCCGCTTAATCACAGAGAAGCTCAGATCTCCAATCTGGCTGATCACGCTGCCCAATATCCCCAGAAGCACCACGCCGGTCCAGCTCAGCGGGATATCCATAAAAATCCCGCTGACAAATTTGAACAGCGTCATCCCGATCACGCCGCCCAGCAATCCGCCAATGCCGCCCTCCACGGTTTTCTTGGGGCTGACATACGGCGCCAGCTTATGCTTTCCAAACAGCATCCCGGCGAACAGGGCAAAGGTATCGCTTCCGAAGGAAATGCACAGCGGAAGGAATACCAGTGCCTTCCCCATAGGCATCAGGCGCAGCAGAAGCAGGCATCCCAGCAGCAGCGGAAATACCAGACCCGCAAAAATACCAGCCGTCACATCCGCAAAAGGAATGGCACGGTCGGTTCCGTAGGCCAAAATGGCATTCACGAACAAATCCAGGATCAGAAGTCCCGCGATCGCCGCGAGGACCGCCGCCGAAACGGACAGCCCCAAAGTGTCCGGCGTCCTGACCCGGAAATAGAGGCCCAGCGGAACCGCCGCGGCGGCAGCAACCACCGGGGAAATCAAACGCTTCCCCTTCTCTCCCGCGGCGGCATGCATCAGCTCATGGGCGCCGATGGCGCACATGGCCATCAGAAGCAGGACCGTGGCCCAATCCGGCGCCCAGATCAGCACCAGCAGCAAAAATGGGATGCCGACCACCGCAACCATTACACGTTGAAACATGGAATCACCCTTTTTCTGGACGGTCCGCCGCCGGCTTCCCGCCGGCGGCGGAAGCCGGGCGCACGCGCCCTGCTCCCGTCACGATTTCTTGACGCCGCCGAACCGGCGGTCCCGTTTCTGGAAGGCGATAATTGCCCGGTCCAGCTCCGCCTCGTCAAAGTCCGGCCACAAAACGTCTGTGAAATAGAACTCCGAATAAGCGCACTGCCAAAGCAGGAAATTGCTCAGCCGCAGCTCTCCGCTGGGGCGGATAATCAAATCCGGATCCGGAATCCCGCGGGAGTCCAGATACCCGGAGAACATGGCGTCATCCAGCTCATCCGGCTGTCTCTTTCCCGCCGCGCAGTCCGCGGCAAACTGCCGGACCGCCCGGAGGATCTCGTCCCGGCCGCCGTAATTCAGGCAGACATTAGCCTGAAAGGCGTCCTTGCTGAGATGCTCCGTAATTTCGTCGGTCTCCCGGGCCAGCGCCCGGAGCTCCGGGGAAATGGGCGTCATATCCCCGAAAAAGTGAAGACGGATATTATCCCGCTCCATGGTATCCACCGCCTCCAGCAGATACCGCTTCAAAAGAGCCATAATGGCCCCCACCTCATCGGCGGATCGCTTCCAGTTCTCTGTGGAAAAAGCGTATACGGTGAGGTAGTTCACACCGAGATTCTTGCAATAGGTGGCAATCTTCCGGAATGTCTCGGCCCCCGCCTTATGTCCGGCGGTCCGGGGCAGTCCGCGCCTGGTGGCCCAGTGCCGGTTCCAACCAAGGAAAACGGGGTTGGGGCGGGGCGGGCGCCCCCGACCCCCCTGCCCCGCCGTATCGTTCCGTTCGACGGCGGCCATCAGACTGCCATCAGTTCCTTTTCTTTATTTGCCAGGAGCTCTTCCACCTTCTTGCAGCTCTCATCGGTCATCTTCTGCAAGTCCTTCTCCGCCTGCTTCAGATCATCCTCTGTGATCTCAGAGGCCTTTTCCTGCTTCTTAAAGGATTCCATGGCGTCCCGGCGGATATTCCGGATGGCCACCTTGCCGTTTTCCGCATATTTGCGGATCTGCTTGACCAGCTCCTTCCGGCGTTCCTCTGTCAGCTGGGGAAACGCCAGGCGCAGGGAACGGCCGTCATCCTGGGGATTGATTCCCAGATCAGAGGTCTCAATCGCCTTCTTGATGAGCTTCACGGCGCTGCCGTCCCAGGGCTGAATCACCAGAGAGCGGGGGTCCGGGGAGGAAATCGAGGCAATCTGCTGAATCGGGGTGGGGACGCCGTAATAATCCACTGTGATACGGTCCAGCACCGCGGCGTTGGCCCGCCCGGCCCGCACAGACGCGAAATCAGCCGCCGTGGAGTCGATGCTCTTTCTCATTTTGTCCTCATAGACCTTGTAAGCTTCCTTCAACATGACGATTACTCCTTTACGATTGTTCCGATTTTCTCGCCCCGCAGCACGCGGAGGATGTTCTCAGGGTCTTTCAGCGCGAACAGCAGCACGGGAATATGATTGTCCATGGACAGAGAGGTTGCGGTAGAGTCCATCACCATGAGGTGCTGCGCCAGCACCTCGTCGTAGCTGATGGTGTCGTATTTAACCGCGTTGGGATCCTTTTCCGGATCGGCGGAATAGACGCCGTCCACATTCTTCGCCAGCAGGATCACGTCGGCGTTGATTTCCGCCGCCCGCAGCACGGCGGCCGTATCGGTGGAGAAATAGGGGTTTCCGGTGCCGCAGCCGAAGATCACCACGCGGCCCTTTTCCAGATGCCGGATCGCCTTTGAGCGGATATAGGGCTCCGCGATGGCCCGCATCTCCACAGCCGTCTGAACCCGGACGTCAATTCCCTTCTGCTCCATCACATCGGCCACGGCCAGGCAGTTCAGCACTGTCGCCAGCATTCCCATATGATCGGCACGGGTGCGTTCCATCCGGCCGCCGCCGTCCTTGACGCCCCGCCAGAAATTGCCGCCGCCGATGACGATTCCCACCTGAACGCCCATGGCTTGGCACTGCTGAATCACGTCGCAGACCTTGCCGATCACATCAAAATCCAGCCCGGAATGCTTTCCGCCCGCCAGCGCCTCGCCGCTGATCTTCAGCAGAACCCGTTTATAAACCGCTTGATCCATTGGATTTCCCTCCAGAAAAATTTTTTCCATGCGGCAGCCGCTGCGCCGCGCCGGGATCCGGCTCCTGCCGCGCGGAATCTTCATCCGCAGAACACGCCGCCTGCGGCGGCAGGAACCCAGTTTCGTTCTCTGTTATTGTACCGTATTTTCCCTCTCTTGCATAGAGGAAAATGAAAACTTTTTCTGAAAATAGGGGAAGGCGCCTTCAGGCGTCTTCCCCTTTTCTTGTCAAACAGCCTCCGCCAGCGCGCGGATCAGCTCTTCCCGTCCGGCTCCCTTCTCCGCCGAAAACGGAATCAGCACTTCCTGCGGCTCCAGCTCCAGCGTCTCCCGGATCAGGGCCAGAGCCGGTTCGATCTGGCTCTTTTTCAGCTTATCCAGCTTATTGGCCACGATCACAGACCGGCAGCCGCTGTCCCGGAACCAGCTGTGCATGGTAACGTCATCCGCCGTCGGCTTATGGCGGATATCCACAATCTGCACGCCCAGCGTAATGAGCCCGGCCTCGTCCTGAAAATAGGACTCCATCAGCCTGCCCCACCGCTCCTTTTCCGCCTTGGAAACCCTGGCGTAGCCATAGCCCGGCAGATCCACGAGATAAGCCCCGCCTCCTACCCGGAAGTAGTTGATCTGCGTGGTTTTTCCCGGGGACGCGCCCACATAGGCCAGATTTTTCCGCCCTGCCAGGCGGTTAATCACAGAGGACTTCCCCACATTGGACCGGCCTGCAAAGGCAAACTGCGGCAGGCCGTCCCGCAGGAAGTCCTCCCGCCGGGCGGCGGCCCGGATAAATTCTGTCTGGTTAAAATTCAGCGCCATCGGTTTCCTCTCTTCCTGATTATTGCCGCAGCGCGGAACCGTCCGCCCCCGTTCTGGCCGGAACCGGCGCAAACGCCGCGGCGGAAGCTTCCTCCCGCAGAACGGACTGCTTGGGCGCGGCCAGCGGGACCAGCGCCTCCGCCAGAACCTCGTCCACGGAGGTGACCGGCACAAAGCGCAGCGCGGCGCGGACCGTCTGGTCGATCTCTTCCAGATCCCGGACATTGTCCTTCGGGAGGATGACCTCCTGCACGCCGTTCCGCAGGGCCGCCATGGTCTTTTCCTTCAGGCCGCCGATAGGCAGCACTCTGCCCCGTAAAGTAATTTCACCTGTCATCGCCAGATGCGCCTTGATTTTTCTGCCCGTCAGAGCGGAGGTCAGGGCCGTGGCAATGGCGATGCCCGCGGAGGGGCCGTCCTTGGGTACCGCGCCCTCCGGGAAGTGAACGTGAAGATCCTTTTTCTTATAGAACTCCGGATCAATCCCCAGATTCTCCGCCCGGCTCCGCAGGCAGCTGAGCGCCGCCTGCACCGATTCCTTCATCACATCGCCCAGATTGCCGGTCAGCTCCAGCTTCCCGGTTCCGTCCATGACGTTGACCTCGACTTCCAGAATCTCGCCGCCGGCTTCCGTCCAGGCCAGACCGTTCACAACGCCGATTTCCTCCTTCTCCGTATGCAGAGCCGGCGGATACGGCGCTGCGCCCAGTGCCGTGTGCAGGTCTTTTTCTGTAATGGTCACACGCTTTACATCGCCTGACAACAAAGCCATATCAGCCTTTCGGCACAGCTTGGCGAGCTGCCGCTCCAGCTGTCGGACGCCGGACTCCCGGGTATAGTCCCGGATGATGGCGCGGATTGCCTCGTCCCCCACCCGGAGCTGTGTCTTTTTCAGGCCGTGCTCCTTCAGCTGCCGGGGCAGCAAATGCTGTTTGGCAATCTGAAGCTTT
>ERZ808240.5047-NODE-5047-length-11045-cov-3.615833_pt1 | contig 11045 bp, 8 predicted proteins | sample MGYA00521084_ERZ808240 | MGnify/ENA primary metagenome ERZ808240 (study PRJEB31516, sample SAMN03275571) | gut metagenome | biome: mammalia-associated habitat; material: feces | host: Papio cynocephalus | place: Kenya | collected 2012-08-06 ... | reverse complement strand
ACGGTCGATGAAAACGGCGAGAAGATGTCGAAGTCCAAGGGCAACGGCATCGCTCCGCAGGAAGTCACCGACAAATATGGCGCCGATGTGCTGCGCCTGTGGGTCGCTTCCACCGATTACTCGGTCGACGTGTCTATCGGTGACAACATCCTGCAGCGCACCTCCGATGCGTACCGCCGCTTCCGCAACACGTTCCGCTTCCTGCTGGGCAACCTCGACGGGTTCGATTTCCAGCGCGATGCCGTGTCGCTTAGCGAGATGCGCCCGGTTGACGTGTGGGCTATGCTTCGCTTGAAGCAGCTGCTCGCCGATGTGGAGCGCGGCTACGACGAATACCACTACCACCAGGTGTTCCGTGCGCTGTACGACTACGTGGTCGGCGACTTGTCGGCCGTGTACATGGATGTGGTGAAAGACCGCCTGTACGCCGAGGCGCCGGGTTCGGTCGCGCGTCGTTCGGCCCAAACCGTGCTTATGAACATCCTCGAGGTGCTCGTGCGCGTGATGAGCCCCATTTTGTCGTTCACCTGCGATGAGGTGTGGGAGCATTATCCTGAAACCGAGCGCAATCGCGAAGGCCGTCCGATCAGCGTGCAGCTGGCAGGCTGGCCGACGCTCGACGACTTCACGCCCGCGTTGCCGCAGGGAGAGGCCGCCGATGCGGTGATGGCAAACTTCGCGTGCCTGCTTGAGGTTCGCGATGCCGTGACGAAGGCCATCGAGGAAGCGCGCAATGCCAAGATCGTGGGCAAGAGCCAGGAAGCCGTGCTGAGCATCACGGTGCCCCAGGCTGCGGCCGACGTGCTCGCCGGTTTCAGCGCCTCCGACTTGGAAGAGCTGTTCATCGTGAGTCATGTCGATGTCATCGTCGGCGATGTGGAAGAGGCGCAGGTTGTCGTTTCGGCCACCGACGCGCCGAAGTGCCCGCGCTGCTGGAACCATCGCGCGCTCGGCGGCAATGCTAACCACCCCGAGGTGTGCGAGCGCTGCGGCGACGTGCTCGATCAGCTTGCGTAAATAATCTCGCTCGGCCCGCGCAAGCGGGCCATATGCGGCGGGCCGGGGGAATGCTCTTCCGGCCCGCCGTTGCGTCATAGGAAGGTTCATGTGACAAACGATATCGTGAAATCGAAGAATTCAAAAACCCCGTGCGTCATCGCGTTCTCGGCGGTCGCCGTTGCGTGGCTTGTGTTCGACCGCCTGACGAAGATGTATTTCGAAGACGCCTACGAGCTTGGCCAGGCGGGCTCGAATTGCGGCCTGTTCCGATTCACACTGGTGCACAACACCGGAGCCGCTTGGGGCATGTTCGGCGATTCGACGTTCATGTTGGGCATCACGTCGACCATCGTGTGCGTGCTCATCGCGCTGGCATTCGCTTTTTGGGAAAAGCTCGCTGGGCACGTTCCCACGGCATTTGAGACATGCGCCCTCGCACTCGTGTTTTCAGGCGGGCTGGGCAACGCGTTCGACCGCTTCGCGCAGGGCTATGTCATCGACTTCATCGATTTCACGTTCATCGACTTCCCGGTGTTCAATATCGCCGATATCGGTGTGACCTGTGGCTTCGTGCTGCTTGTTATTGGATATTTGCTTGCGACGCGCAAGGAGGCCGCCCATGTCTAGCTATGCGCGCGACATCGTGCCCGAGCAGTGCGCGGGCATGCGGCTCGATGCCTACATGGCGGCGCAGGGTCTGTATCCCACGCGCAGCGCAGCCGCAAAATGCATCGCCGACGGCTATTGCGCCTTGAACGGCAAACTGCCGCGCAAAAGCGCCTCTGTAGCGGCGGGCGACGTGCTTGAATACGAGACGTATGAAGACCCACACGCGCCCGAGCTGGTGCCGGCCGATATTCCGCTCGATATTCGTTACGAAGACGATTACCTGCTGGTTATTTCGAAGCAGGCGGGCCTGGTGTGCCATCCAGCCGAGGGGCACTACGGTGACACACTGGTGAACGCGCTCATCGCGCATTGCGGCAAGGAGAACCTGTGCGACGTGCAGGGCGAGCAAGACCGTCTGGGCATCGTGCATCGCCTCGATCGCGATACCAGCGGCCTTATGCTGTGCGCGAAAACCAACGAAGTGGGCTTGGCGCTTATGGAAGACATTCGTCTGAAGAACGTCGACCGCCATTACCTGGCGCTCGTGCAAGGCTGGATTCCTCTGGATACGGGCATCGTCGACGCGCCCATCGCGCGCGGCAGCCGTGACCGTCTGCGTATGGAAGTGTCCGACCGTGAGGACGCGCGTCCGTCCATCACCACGTTTACGGTGAAGCGCCGATTCGAGCCCGGCAAAAACGACGATGGCTTCACGCTTATCGACTGCAAGCTATTCACGGGCCGCACGCACCAAATTCGCGTGCATATGGAATACATCAAGCACCCGTGCGTGGGCGACCCGGTGTATGGCTGGAAAAAGAAAGAGAACCTGGGGCTTGATCGCCAGTTTTTGCACTCGTATCGCCTGGCATTCACCCATCCCGTGACGGGCGAGCGCATGGAATTCGAAGATACGCTTCCGCCCGATTTCCAGCAGGTCATCGACGAGCTTGATGCGCGAGAATAATTTGGCTTGCGGCTCCCTCGGCGGACTCGGTCGCCAAAGGTCGTCTGAGTTCAAACTTGTTCTTAATTTAAAAGTTAAGCGAAGCCAGGTGAGCGCATAGTGAGCGCAGCGAACGGTAGCGAACCGTGGCCTTTGGCGACCGAGTCCGCCGAGGGGGCCGCGGATGCGTTGTGCGGTTGAAACGGATCAAGGGCGCGCCCCTTTGGCCTTATTGCCATCGAGAAACGAAAAAAGACGCATGATGCGTCTTTTTTCGACAAGCTGAAAGCGATGGGTAAGCGCTCGCTTCCATATATATGAGACTCGGCCGACGCCGAAGCGCCAAGGAGTGGCCGAATCGAGCGAAGGGGATGCCCCGCGCAGCACGCGGCATGCGCGGGGCAGGGAAGAAGCGTTGAAGCTCGGCGATTAGCGGCCAACCCAGTTCGGGGTGCGCTTCTCGGTGAAGGCCAGCGGGCCCTCGATGCCGTCTTCGGTCTTCTCGAGGAAGCGATAGGCACCGTCGCAGTAGCGCATCGCGTCTTCTTCAGACATCTGGTCGGCGGCATGCACCAGGTACTTGGTCCACTTCAAAGCCAAGGGGGCATTCTTCAGAACCTGCTCGGCCAGCTCGATTGCCTTGTCCATGACCTCTTCGGCCGGCACGACGTAGTTGATCAGGCCAAGTTCCTTGGCCTCGGGGGCCTTGATTTTCTTGCCCGTGAGCAAAAGCTCCATGCAATCCTTGCGGTTGATGTCGCGGGCCAGACGCACGATGCCGCCCGTGGAGGCGATGATGCCCAGACCGACCTCGGTGCAGCCGAACTTGGCGTTCTCGGCGGCAACGACCATGTCGCAGGATAGGGCGATTTCCATGCCGCCGCCAGCCGCGGAACCGTTGCAGGCCGCGATGATGGGCTTGGAGCACAGGCGTGCCGTGATGCCGCCGAAGCCATGCTCGGTGACGGTCTGACACTCACCGCCTTCAGAGAGCTCGGAGAGGTCCTCGCCGGCGCAGAAGACCTTGCCGGTGCCCGTCACGATAATCGCGCGTACCGCCTTGTCTTTCTCGGCGTGGTTCATGATGTTTTCCATGGCGTCAGAAGTCGCGCCGTTCAGCGCGTTGGCGACCTCGGGACGGTTGATGCGGATGATGAGCAGTCCGTCCTCGCGAAGCTCGGATACGACGGTGTCGGTTCCGTAGTAATCTGCCATAGTTCCTCCTCCTTGTTGGGTGCCTTCAACAGAAGGCCAAATACGCCCCGTTGGCATATTTACATGGTTTGGCGAAGCATTCGGCTTCTTCGAGGTGCGTTGCCGACCGATTCACGCATACGTCCGGGGTGGCCGTCCGCTGCCGAAATCCCCGTCGTTTCGGTCGGCTTCGCACATCGCGATTCCAACCTTAGGTGCGCGGCGGCGGCCGCGGTATCGCTTGAGGTGGAGTAATTGAGGTTTAAGCGCAAATTGGGTGCATCCCTAAAAACATAGTATGCTGGTCAAATTTCAGAATCTGTTGGTCAAATAAGGCGCACCATCAGCGGAAATTCACAATCACGAGTATAATCGCCGAATTGATTAACTCGCGTCGAGCAAGCTGGCGGAAGCGTTTCCGGCGTTGGGTGATGCATGCCAGCGCGTGCATGTTCGCCGTGTCGCGATATGAACTGTTCTTGAAAGTGTTGCAGGGGAGGCAATGCCATGGATTTCATGCTGAGCGATGCCGATCGCGTTCTGATATCTCAGGTGCGCGAATTCGGCGAAACCTATTTCGACGAGGCTTCGGTCGCGCAATGGCGTCGCGACATGGGTCTGCCCGACGAGGTGGTGAAGGCGTTCGTCGATCTCGACTTCAACGGCTTCGGCGTAATTCACCGTCGCAACCATGTTCACTACGACATGCTTGCTCAGGTACTCGTGCTTGAAGAGCTTTCGCGCGTGTCGGGCGCCACGCTGCCGTTTCAAAACGACTTTCTGCAGTTGCAAATTCTCGAAGCGTTCGCGAGCCCCGCTCAAACCGACCCCATCCGTTTGGAATATCAGAACACCGGGCGCTTGGCCTTCGCATTCGCCGTGTCCGAGCCTAATGCGGGCTCCGATACCATGGGCATGAAGACGCACGTGCGCACCGTCGACGGGCAGTTGGTGCTCAATGGCGAGAAGATGTTCGTGAACAATGGCGAATACGCGCCCGCTTTGCTGGTCGCCGCAATCGATGACGACGAGCCGACTGAAGGAAAGCACCCGGCCTTGTCGATGTGGATGATTCCGCGCACGGCCGCAGGTGTTGAAGCTGTGCCCGAGAACAAAATCGGCCAAGAGATGCTGCCGTTCGCGCATATCCAGTTCAACAACGTGGTGCTTGAAGAATCATGGCGCCTTACGGGGCCGGCCACGGGCTTCAGCCAGCTGCTGGGCTTTTTCGAATACGGGCGCGTGTTCGCGTGCGCGACGGCGCTCGGCGAGGCGCAAGCCGCCATGGACGATGCCGTGAAATGGGCTCGCGAGCGCATGGCGTTCGGCACTCCTGTATCCAACTTCCAACAAGTGCAAGAGATGCTCACCGATATGGAAGTGAAGCTGACCAATATGCGCCACCTGGTGTATAAGGCGGCGTGGGAATTCGACCACGGCGTGCATGAACGCCTTACCGTTGCCATGATGAAGCGCTATGTGCCGCGCGCCGCTACCGAGGTGGCGAGCGACGCCATGCAAATCCTGGGTGGTCGCGGCTATACCACGCACGAGCGCATCTCATCCATCTGGCAAGACTGCCGCGGCTTCCAAATCGCCGAAGGCACCGACCAAATCATGGTCTATATCGCCGCGCCGCTCATCATGCGCAAGTATGCCGAGGGCGTAAATTAAGGCCTTTTCACGGTTCATATCTATATAAGGAGGGACGTTCGCTTCCCTCCTTTTTCTGTTTGGTCACTTTCTAGAAAAGTGTCCGTCAATTTCAAGTGCCTCATGCAAAAAGAGGGATAAGAAACTATCCAACTTTCTTATATTTGTGGGAAATATATAGTCGTTATTTATCGGTTTCGGGTCAAAAGGACGATATTGACCCTAACAAGATGTGACGATTTGGAGGATTATACTTAGCGAATTTGTTCTTGGATCGGCGCTTTCGGGTGACATCTAAGATTGCCACTCGCCTTCAGGGATTCTGGCCCCCTTAAGGCGAGTGGCGCAATCGTCTGGTCTTTCATAAGGAGGAAAGAAATTGGGCGAAACGGCAACTTACACGGATAAGATGAGCGTGCGTCACATTCTCATCATTATCTCGGGCATCATGATTACGTTCGGATGCTCGGCTCTCGTCTTCTCGACGTGGAGCGCATTCCAGGCTTACGTCCCCGATCTGCTGGGCGTGCCTACCACTCAGTGGGCGCTGTACATCACGGTGCTCTACCTGGCCGAAGCTTTCTCGGCGCCGTTCATTGGCAACCTGCTTGCTAAGACCGACATCCGCATCGTGCTTTCGGCTTCCGCTGCGCTCGTCGGCGTTGGCTTCATCCTGATCTCTTTGATCAAGACCATCTGGATTTTCTACGTTGCGGGCCTCATGATGGGCCTCGGCGAGGTTGGCCTGTTGTGGCTGGCTGTTCCTACGCTGTGCAACAAGTGGTTCAACCAGAAGTCCGGCACCATCATCGGCGCTTGCATGGCCTTCACCGGCATCGGTGGCGCCATCTGGCTGCAGGTCTTCAATGCCCTCATCGGCTCCGGCATGGATGTCTGGACCATCTACATGATTTGGGGCGTCGCCGCTCTGGTCACTTCTCTGCCGTTCACGCTGCTGTGCATCCGCTCCACTCCTGAAGAGGCCGGTTGCCTGCCTTATGGCAAGCCTCAGACCGCTTCCGGCAAGCCTGCTGGCGTTGATGCTTCCAAGGCTATGAAGTCTGCCGCGTTCTACGCGATGTTCCTGCTGGCTGGCATCATCAACCTGCTGACCATCGTTGCCCAGCAGTTCCCGAAGTACACCAAGTCCCTCGACGACGGCACCGGCACCTTCATCGCCGTTGGCGTTACCATGGCTACCGTCATGATGGCTTCGCAGGCTATCTGCAAGCTCGCCCTGGGCGTGTGCGCCGACAAGAACTCCAAGCTTAGCTTCTTCGCCGCTTGCGCTACGGGCATCATCGGCGTGCTGCTGGTCTGGTTCGGCACCGGCTCCGCTATGATTCTGTACGCCGGCTCCGCTGTGTACGGCTTCTTCTTCGCAAGCTGCGTCGTTCTGGTCCCGATTCTGGTTCGCCAGCTGTTCGGCCAGCGCGAGTATCCCCAGATTTACTCCCGCATCTCCATGTTCGTCAACATCGTTGGCGCCATCGGTGCTCCGTTCTGGGCGTTCTTCGGCGACATGAGCTACAGCATCCTGTTCACCGTTGCTATCGTCCTCATGGTCGTCGTCCTGCTGCTCGGCATTTTCTGCTTCAGCAAGATGAAGGGCCTGCAGGCCGAGTGGACCGAGTAAGTTACAGTATCTGCTGAAACATACCGCTCAACGAAAGGACCGCACTCGAAAGGGTGCGGTCCTTTTTTTGCGCTTAGGGATGAATTCGGTATGGCTTAAAAGCGGGTTAAGGCAAAACGAATCAAGGAAAGTGGGTTAGGTGGGTGGATTAAAAGGGCTGCACCATTGACCTGAAGTGCGAAGTGCGGCCTGTCTAGTGCTTGCTGTCCCATTCGAAGCTGCGGGTGAATTCGATGAAATTCTCAACAGCCCTCGTTTTGTAAGCGGCTGTTTTGAATGTGAGGCATACCTGGTGAAAATCGTCGTCGACTTCGGGCAGATGCTTCGTGATGAGTTCGCGGAAAGGGGATAGACCGATGGTCTTCAAAGCTAATCCTACTGTGCCGGGCGTGCTTTCTACCATGCTGCCCAGGGTAATTTCGTCATTCGCGTAGGTATGTGATGCGGTAAGGCCGTGGGTTTTCATGAGAGCCGCAACCTCGGCTCCGATAGGTGTCGCAGGCGGGTAGGGGATGGTGTCGCGGGCGGGCAGGGCGGCGAGTTTCAGTTCTTTCGCCCATGCCAGCTTATCGGAACGGTGCACCACGGCTACCAGTTGTTGCGTCAGCACGGGAACGAACGTGAGGTTGGGCTTGTTGGCGACGTATGCAGTGAACGCCAATTCGTAACGGTTTGATTCGAGGTCTTCTATAAGCGGCTGCGTAAGGCCCTGGAACACGTTCACTTGGGCCTCTTTGCCGTATTGGTCACGATAACCCTTGATAAGTGCAGGCAGATAATCGCCCTGAATGGTGTAGATCGCACCCAAATCGATACTGCCGGTAGGCGATCCTGCGTGCTCGTGTGCAAGCGCTATGCCCTTCTCAAGGGCATTTACGGCCTGTGTGGCGTAGTCATAGAACTCCTCGCCATATTTCGTCAGCTTGATCTTGCGCCCCTCTCGCTCGAAGAGGGGAATGCCCAACTCTTTTTCCAACTGCGATATGGAATTCGAAAGCGTGGGTTGCGAGATGAACAGCTCTTCGGCCGCATGGGTGTAGTGCTTCACTTCTGCCAGCTTGCGGAAATAATACAGCTGCGAAAGATTCATAGCGCTTCCTTTCCATGGTGGGCGAGCGCGTAGGGCGAGGCGCCGTTCCCCGTTCCATTGTGCCTCAAATCATTACGTCAGACAGAAATTCCGATAAAAAATGGGACGTGAATGGGACGGGGATTGTTCCCCGTCCCACGTTAACGCGTATAAATTGGCTTAAGACGCGAAACAGCCGCCCCGAAAGGCGGCTGTTTCGCACAAGCTGTAAAGGTAAGCGCTAAGGCTTTCGAAGGATTAAACGTCCACTCACCAGAAAGGAATAGGTCGAGTGAAATGCGGCTTAGTCGAAGGTGTATTCGATCTTGCCGCCATGGTTCTGGCATTCACGCGCGATGGTGATGCGCTGGACGCACGGGGCGCCCTCTTCAAGCCACATAGCGCGGCAGTCGCGGTACAGGCGCTCGGTCGGGCCGTAAGGGCTGTCCTCGAAGTAGCCGTCGCCGCCGAAAATCTCGAGCATCTCGTCGGAAACCAGCTTCACGGTATCGATGGAGAACAGTTTGCAGATAGCAGCCTTCTCGGTGACGTACTCGTTGTGAGGATCCTTGTTGAAGTCGCGAGCAAAGTCGTAGATGGCGCAACGCAGAACATGAATCATCTTCTGCATGTCGGCAATCTTGGCCTTGATCATCTGACGGGAGGCAATCGGCTTGCCGAAGGTGATGCGGTCGTTGGCGCGCTTCAGAGAAATCTCGAGCATGCGCTGGGACATGCCGAGGTTCGACATGGCAATGTGCACGCGGGAGACAGACAGGGAGTGGATGGCGATCTCCATGCCCTGACCCTCTTTGCCAAGCAGGTATTTCGGCTCGAGCACCACATTGGTGAACTTCAAGCCCGCGTGTCCTGCGCCGCGGCAGCCCATCATGTGGGGCATCGGCACGATCTCGAAGCCAGGAGCATCGTTCGGAACGAGGAAGCCGGAAAGGCGGGTATCCTTGTCGTCGTCGGGGTTGGTGACTGCGATGACGTAAGTGTAGTCAGAGCAGTCGGTGTGGGAAATCAGCCACTTCTCGCCGTTTAGAACATAGTTGCCGTCAGCGTTCTTGATGGCGGTAGTGTGCAGGTCGGCGCCCGTGCCGCCGCTCTGCTCGGTAATGGCGAAGTTGCAATAGACGCTCTTGTCCTGGAACTTGTTCATCAACTCGGCCTTGACTTCGGGCGTGCCGTAGTCGTCGAGGATGCGCCAGTTCATGTCGGCGGCATGATGCAGATGCATGCGCATTCCGCCAGGGCCGCGAGAGAACTCTTCCTGGACACGCAGAATCTCGAGTTCGTCGAGATCCCATCCGCCGTACTCAGAGGGGAGATAGAAACGATACAGGTCGTTCTTCTTGGCGAGTTCGTAGAACTCTTCCGGGAAGGTGTTGGTAACTTCGACCTCTTTCTGGATCTCTTCGAAGGGACCCTCGACAAGCTCGCGAACCTGCTTCAGATACGCCTCGAATTGCTCGTCGGTGATTTTGGCCTTGGGATTCATGAAACCTCCTCTAGTCGCATGACAATCCTTTTTCCTCCGGAACCTCTTGGCTCCTTACGAGACCTATTATGCGAGCGGTGCAGACGGGAGTCCAATTCAATCGCTTTTCGTATTTGAGCACGTATTATTTGAAAACCAAATAATACAATTTCGAGCTTCAAAATACGTTTATCAGGGGATTTGATTGCGAAAATGTAAAGTCGTCGTAGCGAAGGCAAGAAAGTTTAGGGAGCCCTTTCATTTCTTTCATATAATAGAAGCGTTGCGCGACGAACAAAGAAGGGGATCGTCGCATGGAAAGAAGGGGTAGCAGTGAACTTATCGCAGTTGTATTACTTCCGTAAGCTTTCCGAATTGCAGCATTACACGAAAGCGGCCAAGGAGCTTTACATCACGCAGCCCGCGCTGTCTGACGCCATTCGTTCCCTTGAAAAAGAACTCGGCGTTCCGCTGTTCCAGCGCGAGGGGCGCAATGTCAAGCTTACGCGTTACGGCAAAGAATTCTCCGCTTACGTGCACGATGCGCTTCGCGAGCTCGATAAGGGCATCGCCATTATGCATGAATACACCGGCAAGCTCGCGGGCGAGCTTTCGGTGGGTGGCTTGTACACCATTACGGGCGACTACCTGCCTACCTTGATTCGCGCGTATCACGACAATTTCGGGGAGGCGGTGAAGTTCCGCGTGTCGCAGGGCTTCTCGCTCGATTTGATTGCCGGCCTGAAAGACGATAAATACGATATCGTCTTCGCCGCCAAGAAAGACAACGAGCCCACGCTTTCGTTCGAGCCCGTCGTTGCCCACCAGCTCGTGGTTGCCGTAAGCAAGCAGAGCCCGCTGGCATTCCGCCGCGTGTTGCAGCTCGAAGATTTGAAGGGCATGCAGGTGTACACGTATCGCACAGGCACGCCTATTGGCGACGAGGTAAACAAGCTTGTCACGCGCTATGGCTTGCAGGTGCATCAAGATTATGATGACGAAATCACTATGGGCGGCATGATTTCCACGGCGCAGCCCAACTATTGCGCTTTGCTCACGAATACCATCGGCTTGAAGCCCTTCAACAACCTTGCGCTTATCGCGATCGACGAGAACGAGGTTCCTCGAGAGTTCCATTCCGTGTATATGGTGTATAAGAAAGAGGAATTCAAGAATCGCGCGCTCGAGAGCTTCATCGATTTCACGAGCGGCTTCGTATGTCCCAAAGGCGTTCTTCCTGATACCGATAATCAAGAATCGGGGCCTGCGGCACCTGCGGCGGACATCATCATGTAACAAAAAAGAGAACCGGCTGCACGTCGGTTCTCTTTTTTTGGATGTGCATGTAAATATGAGTTATTTGATTTGATCCATATTCAGCATGGAAATGCGGTCCATGCTCATGCGCACGATTCCCAAACCCTTGATGTTGGCGTAGAACACGAAGCCGCTCTTG
>ERZ808240.5046-NODE-5046-length-11045-cov-4.934577_pt1 | contig 11045 bp, 11 predicted proteins | sample MGYA00521084_ERZ808240 | MGnify/ENA primary metagenome ERZ808240 (study PRJEB31516, sample SAMN03275571) | gut metagenome | biome: mammalia-associated habitat; material: feces | host: Papio cynocephalus | place: Kenya | collected 2012-08-06 ... | reverse complement strand
CCCCGGAGACGATGGCGCCCGCATGCCCCATCTGCTTGCCTTCCGGAGCGGTGAACCCGGCAATGTAGGCGACAATCGGCTTGGTCATATGTTCATGCGCCCATGCCGCGGCCTCCTGTTCCGCGCTGCCGCCGATTTCGCCGATCATCACGACGGCCTTGGTGTCCGGGTCGTCGTTGAACTGCTGCAACGCCTCGAGCAGCGTCGTGCCGACGATCGGATCGCCGCCCACTCCAAGGCATGCGGTGAATCCGTATTCGCTGAGCTCCCCCATCAGCTGGTAGGTCAGGGTACCGGACTTGGACACCAGTCCAAGGGGACCGCGCCGCACAATGCCGTCCGGAATGATGCCCAGGTTGACTCCAGGGCTGGCCGGATCGTCGGATAAGGTGATAAGCCCCGGGCAGTTCGGCCCGATGATGCGCACACCATGCTGCTGCGCCAATGCCACGCAGTACGCGGTGTCGGCAACCGGTATGCCTTCGGTGATGACCACGATCAGACCGATCTCCGCCTCGACGGCCTCGACGATGGCGGACTTGGCGAAGCGCGGCGGCACGAAAATCACCGACGCCTTCGCACCGGTTGCCGCCTTGGCCTCCGCGACGGTGGCATACACGGGGATATGCGCGTCCTCACCGTTACGAGCACCGGGATAGACGACTTCGGTGCCCGCCTTGCGCGGATTGACGCCACCGACGATATTGGTGCCGGTTTTCAGCATGCGCGCGGTATGGGTCATGCCCTGGTGGCCGGTGATGCCCTGAACGATTACGGGAGCATTATGCTCAATGAACAGTGCCATCTCAGCGTTCACCTTTCTGTTCCGCGGCGAGCTTGGCCGCCAGTTGCGCAGCCTCTTCCATGGTCTCGGCAACGTGAAGACGCGGGTTGTCGGCGCTCAGAAGGATACGGAGACCTTCCTGGGCCGCGTTGCCGTCGAAGCGCACCACAATGGGCTTGGCGGTGTTGATCTGTCCAAGCGCCGCAAGAATGCCCTCGGCGACCTGCACACAGGAGGTGATGCCGCCGTATACATTGACGAATATCGAAACGACCTGCGGGTCGGCAAGCACGATATCCAGGCTCTCGCGCATCACTTCGGCGGACGCGCCGCCACCGATGTCAAGGAAGTTGGCCGGTTTGACACCGGTCCCCTGATCCTCCCCGGCGCCCGACACCGCGTCGAGCGAGCTCATGACCAGTCCGGCGCCGTTACCGATCACACCGACTTCGCCATGCAGATGCACATAGTGGAGCCCGTGTTCGCGGGCCTTCTGCTCATAGGGGTCCGAGACGATGGGGTCTTCGAAGCGTTTCCAGCCATCGTGGCGGAAGGCGGCGTTATTGTCGAGGGAGATCTTGGCGTCCAGGGCGCAGAGGGACTTGGACGACTCGTCGTCGTCCGAACCGCCGATTTTGGCCAGCGGATTGACCTCGACCAGCGTTGCGTCATTGTCTTTGAAACACTGCCACATTTTGAGGAGGATTTGGGCGGCCTGCTCTACATTGGCGTGGTAGAAGCCGATTTCCGTGGCCATTGCCCGGGCCGCCTCGATGTCGAAGTCGCCGAGCGCGTCGATATGCAGACGCTTGACGTCCTCGGGATGCTGCTTGGCGATGGTCTCGACTTCGGTGCCACCGTGGGCGGTTGCGAGCACGTCGTAATCGCGGGAGGTGCGGTCGACGGAGATGGAGACATAGTACTCGTGCAGGATGTTCTTCGCCTCAGCCACCAGCACTCCGGAAACCTTATGCCCGTGAATGGTCATGGGCAGGATCTGCTCGGCCTCCAGGATGGCCTCGTTGCGGTCATGGGCGATTTTGACCCCGCCGGCCTGCCCTCGATGACCGATTTTCACCTGGGCTTTGATCATGCAGGGGTAGCCGATCCGGTCGGCGGCCTCGGCCACATCATGGGAGTTCTCCGCGAAGATGGCCTTCGGGGTTGGAATGCCCTGCTCCTCAAGCAACTGCTTGGCTTGATATTCGTAAAGATCCATGGAAAAAACGCTCTTCCTGAACGATTGATGTTCTGAGGATGAAATACGTCATCTCAGTATAGACGTGCCAAAACGGTTCCTCGTCAAGGTACCGCTATCTGATATGAGCGTCGCCGCCCGTCTATGCGGGCATTTTGGTCAAGGCGGTGATCGGGTAATCGCCCAAAGCGGAACGGCCGTCAAGCCCCTGCAGCTCCATGACGAAGCTGAATCCCGCGACAATGCCGCCGGCCTGTTCAATCAGCCGCGCCGCCGCATGTGCGGTGCCGCCCGTGGCGATGAGGTCGTCGACAATCAGCACACGCTGGCCATTGCCCACGGCGGAGGTTTCGATCTCAATGCTGGCGCTGCCGTATTCCAGGTCATACGACTCTTTCAGGGTCCGGGGAGGCAGCTTGCCCGCCTTGCGCACCGGGACGAACCCCTTGCCCAAATGAGCGGCCAACGCAGGGCCCATCAGAAAGCCGCGCGCCTCGAGACCCGCGATAAGATCAATCTGACCGGCCGGCACCGGCAGTGTCCGCTCAAGAGCCTCCAGCATCAGCCGCAGTGCCTTGGCATTGGTCATAATCGGCGTGAAATCACGGAAGAGGATGCCTTTTTTCGGGAAATCCGGAGTCGTGCGGATCAACGAAGCGACGAATCTCGCATCGTCCGCTCCGAGCACGTCAAGTTGTTCAATACTCAGATCGTTGGTTGGTTCAGACATGATGATGGTTGCTTCACTGGCTGTGGTTGGACTTACTTGGTCTGGGCGGAGCTTTCGCCGTCAGACACCTCGGCGACGGAAACATCGGATTCAATGGGCTTCTGGGCCACGCCGTCATCGGCGGAGGCGGAGGCGACGGAAGCATCCGTGGCCTGGGTCTGCTGATCGGCCTGATCCTCAAGACGGTTGCCGTATTCGTCGACTTCGTCATCGTGGACATAGGCGGGAACGATCGGGGGCTCGGTAATCGCCTGGATGCGCCAGCGGGACCGGGATCCCTCCGAATCGATAACGACCTGTTCCTTTTCAAGATCCACCTCGACGACCTTGCCAAGCATGCCGGAATAGGTTGCCACTTCCTTGCCGGGAACCAGGGACTCGCGGAAATCATTGACCTTGGCCTGCTGCTTCTTCGCCTTCTTCGATTGCCACCACATCATGCCGATCATAAGCACGAGGATGACGATCATAAACAGCGACGTGGGATCGAATGACATGAAATTCTCCTTCATATGGGCTGAGAGAACCCGCGAGGGGGGTTCCGCGGCGTCCTGTTCCAGCAGTCCAGACTAGAACAGCGTGGTGACATCATCGTTGGGCTGCAACCCCAAATGTTCCCATGCTTTTCGTGTGGCCACGCGGCCCTTCGGGGTGCGCACCAGAAAACCCTCGCGCACCAGATACGGTTCGCAGACGGTTTCGACGGTTTCGGACTCCTCGCCGACCATGGCGGCAAGATTGTTGAGGCCAACCGGGCCTCCGTTGAAATTGCGCACTATGGCGTTGAGCACGGCAATGTCGAGACGATCCAGCCCTTCGGCGTCGATTTGGTACAGCGCCAGAGCCGCCTGCACGTCTCGGGAGCCCACTTCGGGCAGATCATGCACGATCGCCCAGTCACGGACGCGCCTGAGCAGGCGATTCGCGATACGGGGTGTGCCGCGGGAGCGCAGCGACAGCTGTCTGCTGGCGTCTCCGACGAGCTTCAGCCCCAATACGTCGGCCGAGCGTTCGACGAGTTTTTCCAGTTCGCCATGCGGATAGTAGTCCAAATGGGCGGTGAAGCCGAAACGGGCCCGCAGAGGCGACGGCAGCATGCCCTCACGCGTCGTGGCGCCGATGACGGTGAACCTCGGCAGGGTGAGCGGTATGGATGTGGCGCCCGGCCCCTTGCCCACCATGACGTCAACGCGAAAATCCTCCATCGCGATGTACAGCAGCTCCTCCGCCGCGCGCGGCAGGCGGTGAATCTCGTCGATGAACAGGACCTCGCCGGTTTCCAGGGAACTCAGCACCGAGGCGAGATCGCCGGCGTGTTGAATCGCGGGGCCGGAGGTGACGCGTATCGGCACGCCAAGCTCGTTCGCCACGATCATGGCAAGCGTGGTTTTGCCAAGGCCCGGAGGGCCGGCCAGCAGAATATGGTCCGGCGGCACACCGCGCTTGCGCGCGGCGTCAAGAAACAGCTGCAGCTGCGCCTTCAGCGTGGGCTGCCCGATGAACGAGTCAAGAGCCTGGGGACGAAGCTCCTCGTCGCTGACTGTCTCGTCGCCCATGGCGTTGCCCGCCACCATACGCAGCGAATCCTCATTCGCACCGGTGTTGAGTTGTGCCGGTTCATTCGCGAACGCCATGATCACCGCCCCCTATCAAGCGATGCGAGTGCGAGTTTCAGCACCCTGGGCACGTCCTGCGCATCGAGGGGCAACCCGAGATGCTCCTCGTCGCAGACCGTTGCCACCGCTGATTCCGCATCGCGCTGCTGCCAACCGAGCGACACCAGTCCCTGAACGCACTGCAGCAGAGCCGGATCGGACGTCGTCCGCTCGTTGCGTCCGGTCGTCTCCGACATGTCGAGTTTGCCGGACAGCTCGAGAATGATCTTCTGCGCCCCTTTTTTGCCCAGCCCGGGAGCCCTGGTCAACGCGGTGGCGTCGCCATCCGCCACGGCTTGGGCGAGCTGCTTGGCCGTCAGCGTCGACAGGATCGACAACGCGACCCGCGGGCCGATGCCGCTGACCTTTTGCAGCTGAGCGAAGAGGGAGCGTGACGACTTGGCGAGAAACGCGTACAGCGTCAATGAGTCCTGCGACACATTCAATGACGTATGGACGGTCACCTGCTGGCCGGCATGCATCGAGGCGAGGTCGGACGACGGCATACGAGCTTCGAAGCCGATACCGTGCACGTCGATAATGGCCACGTCCGCGTCGATCTGCGCGACCGTGCCGTTCAGCATGCCGATCATACAAGACTCCTTAGTTAGAACATCTGTTCGACTACCTTACATGCCGCGGTCGACGTTTTTCCGATGACGCGCCTTGGCAGCCTGCTGGGCCGCCAAAGCCCACTGCTTTTGCGCTTCGGTGAGATGCTCCTCCCTCTCGCCGCCCTGCAGGGCGCCCCCGGGCCGCAACGCATGGCAAATGGCAAGCGCCAAGGCGTCGGCGGCGTCGGCGGGCTGCGGCAAGGTGTTCAGACCGAGGATGCGCGCCACCATGCGTTCCACCTGGATTTTCTGCGCCTGACCATTGCCGGTGATCGCCAACTTCGCCTCGGTGGGCGTGTGCAGGGCAACCGGAATCCCCCGTTGGGCTGCAGCCAGCATGGCCAGCCCCGCCGCCTGTGCGGTGCCAAGCACCGTATTGCGGTTCGCCTGGGCGAATACGCGTTCGATCGAAACCGCATCGGGAATGAAGCGGTCCATTTTCGCGCACAGCCCGTTATAGATGGCCTTCAGCCTCAGGTCCTGCGACATATGGGGGTCGGAGCGCACGACATCGACGTGAATAAACGAAAGCCGGCGTGATGCGCCGGCTTCCACCACGCCGACTCCGCAACGGGTAAGCCCGGGGTCAACGCCAAAGATGATCACGCGATGTCACTCCGCGTCGAGCTGCTCCATAACTTCGTCGGAGGCGGTCCAGTTCGAGTAGATGTTCTGCACGTCGTCGAGGTCGTCGAGGTTGTCGATCAGCTTGGACACCTTGCGGGCATCCTCAAGATCAAGCTCGACCTCGTTCTTCGGAGCCATCACGAGATCCGCGGAGTCAAAGTCGACGCCTGCGTCCTCAAGGGCCTTGCGCACGGTATGCAGATCGGAGGGATCGGTCATCACGGTGTACACATCGCCGTCATCCACAACGTCCTCGGCACCGGCCTCGGCGGCCTTCTCGAACAGATCGTCAAAATCCACACCTTCCGAGGGAACCACGATCTGGCCCTTGCGCTCGAAGTTGAACGACACGGAACCGGAGGTGGCGAGGGAGCCATTGCCCTTCGTCAGGGTGGAACGCACCTCGGCGGCAGCGCGGTTTCGGTTGTCGGTCAGGCACTCGATGATCAGACCGACGCCGGCAGGGGCATACCCTTCGTAGACGATGTCCTCATAGTTGACGCCGCCGGCCTCCTCGCCAGAGCCGCGCTTGACGGCGCGCTTGATGTTGTCGGCGGGCATCGAAGCCTTCTTGGCCTTGTAGATAGCGTCATACAGCGACGGATTGCCATCAGGATCACCACCACCCATTCGGGCAGCGATTTCAATGTTCTTGATCAGCTTGGCGAACAGCTTGCCGCGCTTGGCGTCGATAGCGGCCTTCTTGTTCTTGGTAGTCGCCCACTTGGAATGACCGGACATAGTGCTCCTAGCAAAGTCGGAAATACTTGCAAACGAATCAGATTGTAGTCACGCTCGTTGACAACACCCGGGCATAGATCCCAAGGACACGGTCCGCGACCGTCTTCCAATCATAGCAACGCGCACGCTCACCACCCCGGGCCGTCACCATGGACCGCATATGCGAATCACCCAGCAGCCGCGCAACCGCCCGAGAGCAGTCGGCGCCGTCCCCCAGACGGAACAGAAGGGCATCCCGCCCCCGCTCGCTCACGTCGGAGAACGCCTTGAGATCGGAGGCGACGACCGGGCACCCCGCGGCCATCGCCTCGGCCAGCACAATGCCGAAGCTCTCCCCGCCGATCTGCGGCGCCACATATACACTGAGCGAACGGTAGAAGCGGGCCTTGTCGGCGTCGGACAGGCGCCCAAGAAATTCGAACCGGCCGGCAACGCGGTCGCCATACCGTTCGAGGACGGCGCGACCCTCGGCCTGGCCGTCGCCCGCGCACAGGAACCTCGCCCGGGGAAACAGCTCAACCAGGTGGCTGGCGGCCTCGGCAAACACCGCAAACCCCTTGCGCTCCTCCCCCATGCGTCCAAGAAAGCCGATGGTCGGCGCCTCGGGAGTCCCCAGCCAATCGGGATTTCGAGGCGCATCCGCGAAGAACCGGTATCTGATGCCATTGGGGATGACATGCGTCGGCACGTCGTCGGGCAGATAATGCCGGGCAGTGTCGAGCGCGGCTTCGCTGACGCAAATCGCCTCGCGCAAATTGCCCAGATACAACTTGAGATACCGTTCGAAAAAGCGCAGCGCCTTCGGATACCGGTCAAAGGCCGAATGGAAGGTCGCCACATACGGGCATGGGGTGAATCCCGCGATAAAGGGCTTATGACTCAGACTCGGCGCCTCAGGCTCATGCAAATGGAGAATGTCGAAATGCCCCTGCCGCACCCACATGCGCGTTTTGAGGCCGGCAAAGCCGAAGTAGCTCAGACACGCCCTCGAACCGTTATATGGTATGGAGAACGACGTGCCCGTGGTATGCACCCACAGCGGCATATCGTGTGTGCGTCGACCGGGCGCCAGGATCTCCACGCTATGCCCCCGCTCGATCAGCTCGCCGGCAAAATCGCGGATATGGAACTGCACGCCGCCGGGCGTCTCAAACGAATACGGGCTGATGATACCGATCCTAAGCTTGCGTCCATGCAACGGATCGCTGGTTGCTTCCTCATACGACATGGGCATTACTCTACTTGACCCGCAACGCCATGCCGGACATCCGCGCCGCGAGGACCCAATCCGGCACGTCCGAAAGCCGATCCATATCAAGATCCTCCACAAAAATGGGTTGCAGCATATGCCAGTCCTCCGGGTGGGCGGCGATGCCCCGGGCCCACACATCCACCCATGCCTGCGTAAGCTCCCTGACGGCTCGCGGGCGCGACATGGAACGATACGGTTCGACATCGATCGGACCGCTGACCTCGCATAGGTATCCGACGGGCGACGCGGCGAGACGGCGCCTCTTGCCGCTCAGCCGCTCACGGTGCATATTGACCACGAACAGCGGCAAGCCCGTCTCCAACGCCAGTACCGCCGGGCCGGCCGCCACGCGGATCACGGAATCGAACGCCCGCACGAACACCCCGCGCCGGCTCAGGTCACGGTCGGCGAGCAGGGGGACCAAGGCGCATTCCGGCCGGCGAAGAACCTCAACCAGACGATCCGTCAACCCTTCGGTGCCAGTCAGAAGAACATGCATGCCAAGACGCTCACGGATGGCGACGAAGGCGGCCAGCAGCTCCTTATCGTCCAGCCGCTCCGCCACCGTGGTCACAGGCGCCACGGCGGAGCCTCCCCAGAACCCCGCATAATCCCAGTTGCCCTGATGGCCCATGGCGATCGGCGCGGACCGGCGGGAGTCGCGCACCACATGCCGCAACTGTTCCAGCCCATCACCGGTTCCCCGAATACGGGCCCGCAACGTCGCGTTGCCCCGCGCGCCAACGGACAGGGCCTCGCTGAAATAGGCGAAATACGAGCGCATCCCCGCTCTGGCCAGCCGACGAACCGCCCGCCGGTCACTCGCCTCATCCGAGCCGCCCCCCATCCGACCCACCGAAGTGGCCGAACCGGCGGTCTGCCTGCCATGACCCGAAGCGAGCACATGGGCCAGATTGCGCTCCAACTGCGCCTCTCCCCCTACGCGCAGCAGCCATGCACAGTCGGCGGCCAGCATGAACATTCGCCGCAGCACGCATTCGGGAATGAGCCGCGCGTGCCCGACCACCCAAATCAGCACGCGGTCAAGCACGCGCCCGCCCATCGACGGGCTCCCGCATCTGCCGCCAAACCGCATGGATGCGCTGCCACACCGTAATGACGCCGAGCAATGCCAGCACGACCATGCCGACCGTCAGCCAGATGTCCGCATGCGTGGCGCCGGCAAGGGCCATGGCCACCAGGATGATGACCAGCCGGTCGGATCGGGTGGCGACGCCGTTCTTCGCTTCGAATCCCACCGACTCGGCGCGGGCGCGGGCATACGAGGTGACGAAGGATGTCATCATGCCGAGTAGCGCGGCAAGCATGCCGATCCACGCCACGTAGTCCGGTGCGGAAAGTCCGGTACGCACCCCGTCGATGATGGCACGGAGGAAATGGACGACGACGCCAACCAGCACCGCCCAGTCCGCGATACGATCAAGCGTGGAATCGAGGAATGCGCCGAATTGCGTGCCGCCGGTGGTCAACGCGGCGACCGAGCCGTCCAACGAGTCGAAGATCACCAACACCGTTATCACAATCGCCCCGGGCAGCAGCCATCCAGTCAACCCGGTGAGCACACCGGCCACCACCGTACCGACGGCCCCGGCGACGGTCACCATATTGGCGGACACCCCCATGCGCACAAGCAACTCGGCGATGGGATTGATGATCTGCTTCCAGGGTTTGCGCAATTTCTCGAACACAGTTCACCACGATAGCAAAGCTCAGCCGATGTGACGGTCCAACGGCAAGCCGAATTGCGGGGCGAGACGGTCGAACTCCCGCGCATACGCCGTCCGCTGGTCGGACAGCAGAATGGGCATGGTGCGCGTCTGCGCCACGATCGGCATGAAATTCGCGTCCCCGTTCCAACGGGGCACCACATGCTGATGCAGGTGCGCGGCGACGCCCGCCCCCGCCACCTCGCCCTGATTGATGCCGATGTTGTAGCCATCGGGATGCGAGACGGTTTCCATGACCTTCATGGCCAGCGTGGTGGCTTTTTCGAATTCGAACAGTTCGTCATCGTCAAGTTCGGTGACGAATCCCACATGACGATACGGGCAGATCATCAAATGCCCCACATTATAGGGGTACAGGTTCATGATCGCGAACACGTGGGTGCCGCGCCATGCAATGAGTCCATCCTCGTCGGATCTCCCAGGCCCTGCGCAGAACGGACACTCCCTGGTCTTTGGTTTGGTCGGTCGGTTCTCGTCGTTGCGCAGCACGTAGGTCATACGCTGCGGCGTCCACAGGCGTTCCACCGTATCCTCCTGCGGTGGAAACTGCGCGGGATCATCCACCCGCACGTCGTCGTCGCTCATCGGCTCTCCTCATATCGGCTACGCGAAAGGCCGTCCCCTGCCATGAGAACGGCCCTTCGCATCAATTACTCGAACCGGGGACTCCGGCTCCCCGCATCCATCTCGTCACTTGACGTCGGAGGCGGCTTCCGACGGCGCGGTCACGGCGTTGAAATCATCCACCGAATTGACCTGCGCACGCTTCTTGATCACCTCAAGAATCTTGGCCTTGGCCTCGTCTACCGGCACGCCGTTCAGCTGACTGCCATCGCGGAAGCGGAAGCTCACCGCATTGTTATTCATATCCTCTTCGCCGACGATCAGCACGAACGGCGCCTTGGACTTGGAGGCGTTGCGGATCTTCTTGCCGAAGCGGTCGGCGGAGTAATCCACTTCGCAGCGCACCATCTCGTCCTCGAGGGACTTGATGAAGCCGGCAAGATGCGGCACGACCTCATCGGTCACCGGCACGCCGAGCACCTGCACAGGGGCGAGCCATGCGGGGAATGCGCCGGCGTAGTGCTCGAGCAGCACGGCGAAGAAACGCTCGATGGAACCGAACAGCGCACGGTGAATCATCACCGGACGCTGATGCGTGCCATCGGCGGCGATGTACTCGAGCTGGAAACGCTCGGGCAGGTTGAAGTCGAGCTGAATGGTCGAGACCTGCCAGGTGCGGCCGATGGCGTCGCGGGCCTGCACGGAGATCTTCGGGCCATAGAATGCGGCGCCGCCCGGATCGGCCACGAGGTCGAGATGGGATGCCTCGGCAACCTCGCGCAGCGTGTTGGTGGCCTCCTCCCAGATCTCGTCGGAGCCGACGTACTTGTGCTCGTCCTTGGTGGACAGCTCCAGATAGAAGTCGGTCAGGCCGAAGTCCTTGAGCAGATTCAGCACAAAGGTCAGCAGGTTGGTCAGCTCGTCCTTCATCTGCTCGCGGGTGCAGTAGATATGGGAATCATCCTGCGTAAGACCGCGCACGCGGGTCAGGCCGTGCACCTCGCCGGACTTCTCGTAGCGGTACACGGTGCCGAACTCGAAGAGACGCAGCGGCAGCTCACGATAGGAGCGCTGGCGCGACTTGAAGATCAGGTTGTGCATCGGGCAGTTCATCGGCTTCAGGTAGTAGTCG
>ERZ808240.5045-NODE-5045-length-11046-cov-12.072969_pt1 | contig 11046 bp, 8 predicted proteins | sample MGYA00521084_ERZ808240 | MGnify/ENA primary metagenome ERZ808240 (study PRJEB31516, sample SAMN03275571) | gut metagenome | biome: mammalia-associated habitat; material: feces | host: Papio cynocephalus | place: Kenya | collected 2012-08-06 ... | reverse complement strand
TTTGTGCATTATGCAATAAAAAGAAGAATATTTATTGGTTATAATTTATGATATTTCCGTCTTTTGCAAGAAATATAGTATTTTAATGTTGACTTATACTAAAAATCGTATTATAATATTAACATATTGAATTAAACTGACAAAAAAGTGGTTGTTATTTAGTTGCAGTGCCTCCTGTTTGGACTAAATTTCATAAAGATACTGATGTTATAGTTATGGTATTTTAAAAAATTTAATAAGATTTGATGAAAATACGTCATAAAATATCAAATCTTTAGTGGATGTGATACTTTGATAGAGATAAAGAACATATTTGTGACAAAATTAATAAAGAAACTAAATTAGTTAAACAATGCAACGCATTGAAAGCAATGTTAATAAGTAAGTAAATAATTTTTTTGAATATCTTATATAAATGAGGTGATTTTTATGTATAAATATTACATACCGGTAGGAATAGGAATTATATTTAAAGGAACAATTGATGGTATGTATTCTATGGGATTACTGAATAATGATTCAATGCCATTTAATAAGTTCGGGATATTAGCCATGGCAATATTCTGTTTAATAGGAATTATAGGCACTGCTAATGATAAAACGTTAAGTAAGGATGAAATAAAAAAACGCGTAATAATTGAATTGTTAATAATTATACTTGGGTATTTTATCACGAAAGTGTTAACATGGATTATAATAATCTCAATTATAGTTTTATTCATTGCAGGTCCTGCACGTTGTATAAACTTTTTTAATGGATTGTCCAGTAATATATCATCAGTTGATAACTACCAAAAAGAACAAGAGGATTTAAGTGAAAAAATAGAAAGATTACAAAGGAATATTGAGTCTGTAACAGACAGAAAAGATTTTAAAATCAACAGTGATGGTACAAGATTTAAATTTGATGGTGATGATAAGTGGATTAAAGTAAGCAGAGATGGCAGTATGTTTGAAGATAGAGAAGGGAAATGGCATAAATGGAGTTGATAGTATGGAAATAAAAAATTATGAAGAACTTGAAATGGAGATAGTTAAGGAAAATAATCGTCTGGAGTTGTCTAAAATGCTTATGGCAGCTGATAACCAGCTGACTCAGAGATATATAGATAAAATTTCTGAATTTCCTGTAGCCGAAGCTGATAAAAATGTAAAAAATGTTTCAGGAATAAGAATGTTTACATTCTCTAAAATAATACTTGATGCTAAGGAAGATACAAAAGATAAACTTATAAGCGTTTATAAAAATGCATATAATCTGAATATTTCAGTAGCATTGATAATAGAATCAGATGAAAATGGTATTGTTTTCAGTATTGCAGGAAGATGCAATAAAAATCCATCTCTTGCTGAAACATTAAATAATTCCATTAAAGCTAATTTTTCAGGAACAGAAACTACGATGCTTGAATCTGGTGAAATAAAAAAGCACATCGAAAAAATAAATGAAAATAAAGCCAATGTTGTTTCTGTTTCAATTATACCTTCAGAACGTGATGATAACAAAGAAAAGTTTGTTCAGAATATTGAAAAATTAATTGATGAAATGCAGGGTAAAAAGTGGAGTGCCATATTTCTTGCAGAACCGGTACTAAGAAGTGTTTTACAGCAGCAGAAAAATGGGTATGAAGGACTTTATTCTGCACTTTCACCATATTCAAAGCATTCATATTCATATGGCAATAATAAAACAACTTCTGTTAATACTTCCATTACACGCAATCTGACAAAAACTGTCGGAAAAAATATTACAAGCACTCGTTCACATTCATCATCAAGTACTTCCGGAAGTACTTACGGAGGTGGTTCAAGCAGTGGAAGCAGCTATAATTATAGCGGATATGGTTCAAACAGTGGTTCAAATTCAAACTGGTCAGAAAGTGAAAGCTATACAGATGGATATTCATTCGGAGAATCAATTGCTGAGAACTTCAGCGAATCTGATGGAACCGGTGTGAACAAAGGAGATAGCAAATCTTCAGGTACAACAGAAAATACAACTATAAACTATGAAAACAAAAGTGTAATAAATCTTATGAATATTGCTGATGAACAAATAAAAAGAATTCAGCTTTCAAATTCTTTAGGTGCATGGGATACCAGCTGTTATTTCATGTCAGATGATGCTGCTGTTGCAATGGAAGCAGCAAGCTCATGTATGGCATTGTTTTCAGGAAATAATTCGTATATTGAAAATTCTCATATAAATATATGGCAGGAAAGCAGACAGCAAAAAGATGAGATAAGAAAGATTCTTGATAATATCTGTTATCTCGTTCATCCACGCATGGAAATTCATCAGGAAATAAATAACGAAAAAGAATTTATTACACCAACAAATATGCTTACCGGAAAAGAACTGCCAATAATTCTTGATTTGCCGAATAAATCCATAAAAGGCGTTACAGTTATTGAAATGGCCGAATTCGCACGTTCAATCACATACAGGGATTCAGAGTATGTTCCTAAAAGGACAATTGATTTCAGTTCTGTATATTTTAAAGGTAAAAAAGAAAATGAAAGAGTAAACTTTAATATTGATTTATTTCCATCACATTTGCTTATTACCGGAGCAGCTGGTACAGGTAAATCATATACAACTTATAACCTTCTGTATTCCTTGCTGAAAAAAGGAATAAAAATGTTGGTTATTGAACCGAAAAAGGGAGAATATAAACAGATATTCGGCGGATATAGCGGTATGAGGGTATATACTACAGACCCGAAAGTTTACAGAATGCTTCATATTAATCCTTTTCAGTTTCCTGAAAATATTTCATTGAACAGCCATATAGAACAGGTAATGCAGATACTTAATGCTTCATGGTCATTGTATGCAGCTATGCCTCAGATTTTAAAAGATGCAATTATTCTTGCCTATAAAAAATGCGGATGGGATGTAAATAATTCTATATGGATTGAAGGAATAAATGATTATAAATATCCAACATTCAATGATGTTATGGAAATACTGCCCGATATTATAAATAATTCTGATTATTCCAGTGATTCAAAAGGCGATTATAAAGGTGCATTGCTTACAAGAATGAAATCTATGACTAATGGTATAAATGGAGTAATATTTGAAAATAGTGAAGGTGTGTCAGATAAAGTTCTTTTTGATGGTAATGTAATAATAGATTTAAGTGATATCGGTTCTCAGGAAGTTATATCATTGATTATGGGTGTTATAACCATGAAGCTCAATGAATACAGACAAAGTCAGAGAAAAAGCGGAAAAATATCTGGTCATGATTCGGAACTTATGCATATTACTGTACTTGAAGAAGCTCATAACCTTTTAAGAAGAACTTCAAAGGAACAAAGTCAGGAAGGGGCAAATATTGTTGGTCAGTCAGTTGAAATGATAAGTAATTCCATAAAAGAAATGAGAACGTATGGAGAGGGATTTGTTATAATAGACCAGTCACCAACAAGTATTGATGTTTCAGCTGTTGAAAATACAGGAACTAAAATTGTTATGGGTGTACAGACTAAAGAAGCCGCGGAAGAACTCGGAAACGCTCTGTCCCTGAATGATGAACAGATAAAGGAACTCTCCAAACTTCCTACAGGAGTTGCTTGTGCATTTCAGAGAAACTGGCTTGAACCGGCACTTATTAAAGTTGATAGCCTTACAGAAGAATTTTATAGAACTTGCAATAAACCAATTGAACAGAGCAACTTTAAAGAAATATGTATTGTTCGTGGACTTATTGCTGAAGAACTTTATAATCAGCATTGTACTAAAGCTTATGATAACAGCCGTATCCGTATGATTATAAACAATTCAGATATTTTTGAAAATAAAAAAGATGAACTGAGAGGAATTATTTCTGAATACAATAAGGAAATTTCCAGAAGACTCAAAGAGAAAATTTCAATATCAGATAAACTTGTCTGTGAATATTTATTCAGATTTGTTCCATGCAAAGGACTTTTTGATATTATAAGTCCTAAGAACTTAATGTTGCCAGAACAATTAATAAAATTCTTCGATAACTGCTCTGATGAAAAGACAGCATATAATGAAACGGAAAATATAAAGAATATAGTTTTAAACTGGTATACGATTCTGAAGAATAACATAATAAAATATATGATTGTTCAGGACGAAAAAATATTAAAAAACATTGTAAGAATGATGCTTAAAAACATTACAAATGATGGAGAAAATAAACAAAGCGTTTATTCGACCATTGTGTTACTGGAGAATACAGAAGAATTATTCTGATTGAAAAGCAGGTGAATCCTATGCGTTTTGAAAAATTTGAAGAAAATATCGAAAATCCTGAAAATAACAAAGAAATTGAAGAAAATAAAGAAAAGTTATCTTTGGGAGAGCGATTTTCACAGTCATGGAATAATTTTAAAAATAAGTTTAAGGAAAGCAATGAAGATTCAAGTGAAATTTCTGAAAAAGAAGAAAATTCCGAAAAGAAAAATTCAGAGAAAACTGAATATGATTTGAATACAAATGAAGGAAGAAGAAAATACAGAGAAGATGCAGTAGCTAAATTTGAAGGTCAGCTCTTTGATACAGTAGTTAAACATGGTGAAATGCTTAAAAACAGAAGAGATATTTCTCCGGATGAAAAGAATGAACTTCAGGCTGAAATAACCGAAAAAGCTAAAAAATCAATAGAAGAATATAAAAAAGATTTGGAAAATGATTCCCGATACAAGGATTTGGATTAGAATCATTTATGATTAAAAGGTAAATAGCATATGAAATTTGAAAAAATAGAAAACTGTGATAATACTAAAAACTCTGAAATTTCTGAAGCCGAGAAAAATATTGAAAACTGTGAAGAAAAAACTGAAAAAATTTCGTTGAATGAAAAATTTTCAAAATCATTTGATGATTTCAAAAACAAATTCGGTAAAAAAACATCTGATTTTCTTATCAAAAATTCAGAAAAAATTGTAACTGGAGCAGAAGTTCTTGATTGTATAGCCGGTGCTGTCGGAGCTTATAATGATTTTCATGAAATGAATCAGAAAATAAAATATGCAGAAATTATAAATCCATCAAATGAAATTGTTAATGAAAGAAAAATGGATAACCTTTATTTAGATATGACAAGCAAAGAAGCATATGAAAAAATTGAGGATAACTATAATTTAAAGGATATTTTTATATATGCAGGAATGGCTGTAGAAAGCTTGTCTGACGGAGTATTTGATGGAAGTGATGAATTTAAAGAAAGTGATTCTGAAACCAATGAAGATATACAGGATAATCCCGGATATTCAGACAAACCACCTGATGATGAATAATAAACTTTAAGGACGTGAGTTTATGATAAAAGTGGAGATTGTTTACAATCCATATAATTATACTTCAAGTATACTTATAAATGAAAATGAAATACCTGATAACAGTTCGCTGATTCAATATACTGATAAACCATTCAAAGAATGGAAAGATATCATATTTAAAACAATTTATAAAGAATTAAATGATAAATTCTTTTTCGTTATAACCAGCAGAGAATATGAAATTGAAATTTTGAAATATACAGCTCAGAACTTTGAAAAATGCAGCGGATTTGAAAGTCATTTAATAAGTATGGATAAAAATTTCCCATTGAATAAAAGAATGAAATCATTAAATAGTCTGATAAAGCAGCAATCTTTAAAATTACCCAAAAATATAATATATACAGATTTTTTATTTGATTTTGGAAATAACAAAAATTTTTCTTATATAATTGATAATATAAGCGTTGAAAATTCTTTTTGCAAAGTTATTCCCAATATTATTACATCAGAGAATTTATGTTTTTCTGGCAATGATACTGAAAAATTTCTGTTTGTTATCTCGGATAAAAAAAGTATATCACCAAAAAAATATGGGGGATACGAACAGGTTTTTGTTATTATATATGATGAAAATTTAAATGAAAGCTTTTTCTATTATCAGAATGATAACTGTCTGGTATACTGTACAAATGACATTTTAAAAAAAGTTATAGAATGTTTGATATTCATACCCTTGAACAACGCTTTTGTAAAATCATTAAACTGTTTATTTGGCAAAGATATCTATATTAATGAAAACTTCAGAAATTTAACATTAATAAAAGATATCCCTGTAATAACCGGTATTCCTGATAAACTGGAATGCGGAAAAAGCTGTGATATATCTATAAATAAAAATAATATAAAATATCCTGAATTAAGATTTGAATACAGAAATGCAAATATCGTAAGATGTGATTTATTTAGAGTAACAGGTATAAATAAAGGCAGTACTATTATATATGCATATGAAAAAGGTGAAAGACACCCATTTTTTAAAAAAAATATCGAAGTTTATGAAACAAATAAAATAAAAAATTTTGAATTTTCAGAAAATGTTATAATTATGGGACAAGGCGATACAAGAAAATTAAAAGTACAGTATTTACCTGAAAATGCAGATAATACAGATAAGATTTTCTGGCAAAGTACAGATAACAGTATAGTCAGTGTTAAAAGCAATGAAGGAAAAAATCAAACATATCTCAAAGCAGAAAATATAGGCGAATGCTGTATTCAATGCTGTGCTGAAAATGTTACAGCTCAGATTTCAGCAGAGGTAAAACCGTATCTTGAGGATATAATAGTTGAAGAAACTAAAATCAAATTGATTGATGGCGAGAAATATCCGCTTAATATAAAGCTTTATCCCAGTAATGTAATAAATCCTGAATATAAAATATTTTCTAATTGTCCGCTTGTTGTAAAGGTTGTCGGAAACATTTTAACAACAGTTTCTCCAGGTCATGCAAGCATTGTTATTATGTCAGAAAGCAATGAAAATATCCGTAAAGAAATAGATGTAACAGTAAGTAAAAAAAGCTTTTTTTCCAGATTAAAAAAATAAATTAAGGAGAATTTATATGAAGAAAAGATTTGTTGGAATTGATTTGGGTACTACATATTCAGTTGTAGCGTACATTGATGATGATGGAAATCCTGTTGTTGTTCCTAATAGTGAAGGTGATAATACTACTCCATCAGCGATTTTTTTTGAGAAAGATGGTTCAGTAATAGTCGGCAAGGAAGCTAAAAAGTCATCTGTAAAATACCCAATGGATTATCAGGCTTTTATTAAAAGACAAATGGGAGAAGTGTATAAATTTACTAATCATGGCAATACATACACTCCGGAATCACTTTCTGCAATTGTACTGAAAAAACTTAAACAAGATGCAGAAGCATTTATGGATGCGGAAATAGCAGGAGCTGTTGTAACTGTTCCGGCATTTTTCGGTGCAGAAGGTCGTAATGCAACAATGGCTGCCATGGAGATTGCAGGAATAAAAGTTCTTGAAATAATTAATGAACCAACTTCAGCTGCTATCGCTTATGGAATAAATAAATGTTCCGGCAATGCTTCAATGACTATCATGGTATATGACCTTGGAGGAGGAACATTTGATATCAGTATAATGAAGTTCAATAATGGAAATTTTGAAGTCCTGGCAACAAATGGTGACAGGGAACTTGGCGGATATGACTTTGACAATGCTATTATAGAAATTGTCAAAGAACAGGCAATGGCTGAAGGCTTGGATATTGACAGTGATGTGAATGCCAGACAAATGCTTCAGAATATGGTTGAAGATGCAAAAAAATCACTTTCAAATCCAAATAAAAAAAGAACAAGTATTGATTTATATATAAATGGCGTATTGTTTTCAGCTACAATAACACGTGAACAGTTTGAAAGTGAAATAAAACCATCAATAGAAGAAACAATTAATTATATGAATGAAGCAAGAGAAAATGCAAATATCTCATATTCAAATATTTCAAAAATTCTTCTTGTAGGAGGTTCAACTCGTATTCCTTTGATTTCAAAAATGATAGAGGAAGAAACAGGAATAAAACCGTCGATGGATATTCATCCTGATGAAGCAGTAGCTATAGGTGCTGCATATCGTGCAATATCAATAGCATCTTCAGAATCTGATGAAAAAAAAGATTGTCTTCATGGAGAAAATAATGTATACCATGAAGATAAATCAGAAACCGAAATACCAGATATTCCTAAAATGAATTTTATTGACTGCACTGCCCATGGTCTTGGAATAATTGCTTTTAAAGATGATTATGAGATAAATTCCATAATTATAGAAAAAGGAACAAGAATACCTGTCCAGCAAACAAGAACTTTTTATACACTTGAACCATATCAGTCAGAAGTTATATTAGAGGTTACTCAGGGAGATGACGAAGAAGTAGATTATGTAACTGTATTTAAAGAAGAAAAAATACAGATTCCTTCTCGTCAGGAAATATATCCGCTTTTGGTTACAATAAGTTATGATAAAAGTTCTATTGTTCATATAAGAGTAAAAGATGGTATTACTAACGAAGATATTGCTGAAGTCATTGCTGAATGTGAAGGTGCATTATCCAAACAGGATATCAAAAAAGCAAAAAATATGCTCAGTTGTCTTGATATCGGAGATTAAAACAATGCAAATTTAATTCTCTGCGTTTTGTATATAGGCAGTATTTACTTTTTGCTTTCTCTGTAAAAGTAATCTATAAAATTCACATTAAATTGAGAGGTGTATTTAAATGAATAATTATTATGAATTATTGAATCTTGATGAAAAGAAACCATTTTATAAATCTTTGAATCAGATTAGAAGAATAAATCAGAGCAACTGGAGAACATATAATTCAAACAAGAGAAAATGGCAAAAAAAGTCTGATAAAATCAGTAATAAGATAAAAAGAGCCAAAAAAGCAGAAAGTAAGAATTCCCTGCAGATAAAATATCAGCAGGAGGAAGCTACATTCAATAATATTATCTTCAATGCTGAAAGATTAATAAACTGGAGTGCAGACGCAGAACAGTACTTTTTGTCACAGGAATCCAAACTCATTTATGACAGAAGACTTTATCAGGAAAAAACTGCTCTTAATTCAAAAAATAAACATATAATAAGAGAACAAAGAAGAATGCTTAAACCAATAAACAAAAATATCAGTGTAGCAAAATAAAGGTATGGCAATAAAAAATACAACATAATGTAATTTTAATTATCATAAACAGACAGCTTTGTATCAGTGAAATTAAAAATTTCTTTGATAAAAAGTGTTAATGAAGTAATAAATTAACGCCAATTCGATGGATTGTTTTTTGTAGGGGCGACCATCGGTCGCCCGCCTGAAATTTCGGTGAATCTAACGGGCGACCGATGGTCGCCCCTACAAAATATAAGAAAAATCCCTTATTTTGAATCATAAAATTTTATTGTCGAATTCGCGTTAAATTACTGTGAAAAGGGTGGGGTTTATATATGGCAATAAAAACTACGACACAATATAATAAATTTAATTCAGATGTAATTGTTGATTATTATGAAATATTCGGCATAAACAGACAGTTTAATATCAGTGAAATTAAGAGCTTCCTTGATAAAAAAGGTATAGAATTGAACAAAAGACACAGCACTACAAAAGGCGAAATGAGAGAAAAAATTGGACTCATGAAGAAAATTTTAAAAGATGCAAGAAAATATCTTTCTGATTCAATTGAAGTAAAAGAAGAATATGACAGAAGATTGAATGAAGCATACCAGAACGGTACTTTGAAAAGTAAGCTTCAGGAAGAAATTATGGATATTATTAATGAAGCAATAGAATATTATGAAAAAATGTTTTATGATATTGCTATATCCACTGTTAAAAAAGCATTTGATAATAACATGAATGACCCGAGATTATATGAAGTTATGGCAAGAGCATATTATGAAACCGGAGATATAAATAAAGCCGATGAAACTCTTGATATTGCACTTTCCATATATAAATATGATTTGGATTTCTGGTTGCTTTCAGCAAGGTATAACACAAATTCAGGCAATTATGAAAAAGCTCAGCAGCAGATAAGTCATATACTTGAATTAGAACCGGAAAATTCAGAGGCAATTATTGAACAGTTTTATCTTTATCTTGCTTCAGGAAATGAAGAAATTGCATATAAATCAGCACAAAGTTATATGAACAGTCATCCTGATGATATTGAATTTAAAAATAATATCGTAGATGAAATAATGTTGTATGCTGAAAATTCATGTTTTGTAAATGGTGAATATATTGCTGACGAGGAAAATTATGAAAAATATAAATCCATGAGTGAGAAATGTTATGAAATTTTCCCCTGTGACAATTCAAATTATTTTAAATCATATGCTAAAGTTTTAGGAATGAAAAGCAAAAATCTGGAAAATACCGAGCCGGTAAAACTGCTGACATTTCATGGAGTTCTTGCTGTACCATGCGGCATACTTGAAGTAGGATATTTTTTTGGGTTTATAATAAAGTATTTTGGTTTGAGTGAAACTCAAAAACTTAATTCAGGCGGAGATTATATTTTTTATATATTACTCATGTTGGTATTATCAGCATTATCAGTAAATGCCGTTTTGCGTATGCTGAAAATAAGAAAAGTAAATAATAAATACAACTGGAAAAAACTCAGAGATTATTATGCAATGACTGTAGAAGAAAGAAATTATGAAGACAAAATAAACAGAGGCGGTTGGAGATCAGTAAGAGTAGCTAATAAAGTAATTAAAATTTCATTTAAAATGACCATTGCTTTGGTAGTATTGATTATAAATTATATGTTATACAGTGCTGCAAAAAATAGTGATGATGATTAAAAAATAGTACTTAGATTTTAATAAAAGCTCTCTTAAAATGGCTTAATGTCATAAAGAGAGCTTTTTATGCAACGTGATATAGTTTAATTAACGTCAATTCAATATTAAAATTTTATAATTGAAAATATGAGTTTTTTCTTATAATTTTGTAGGTACAAACTGTGTTCACCCGTTAGATTCACCAGAATTTCGGGTGGCGAACTGAAGAAAGGCTTTACAAATAATAATCATCGAATTAGCGTTAATTACTATAATTTTTTATAGTTACTGCATGTAAACATTGACAGAAAGTAAATGAAATTTAAGGAGATGATTAAGTTATGAAAAAAATACTTTGCTTTTTATCATCAGTTCTGTGCCTGTCTTTTTTAAG
>ERZ808240.5044-NODE-5044-length-11048-cov-3.172473_pt1 | contig 11048 bp, 10 predicted proteins | sample MGYA00521084_ERZ808240 | MGnify/ENA primary metagenome ERZ808240 (study PRJEB31516, sample SAMN03275571) | gut metagenome | biome: mammalia-associated habitat; material: feces | host: Papio cynocephalus | place: Kenya | collected 2012-08-06 ... | reverse complement strand
CGCCCGGTGGAGGAAAACCGCCCCGACATCCAGCAGTACCGCATTGATCTGGACGCCCGGGAGCAGAAGCTGCCCACCATGGTGGCTCTGCTGAAGAACGGCGGCTATGAGCGGGCCATCGTCTTCTGCAACACAAAGAACATGACCGACCGACTGGCCGCTCTGCTCCAGATGCGCGGTTTCACCTGTGCCCCCATCCACGGCGATATTCCCCAGAAGAACCGGGAAAAGACGCTGAAGGATTTCCGCGCCGGCAAAATGCAGATCCTCGTGGCCACCGATGTGGCCGCCCGCGGTCTGGACATCGACGATGTGGACGCGGTGTTCAACTATGACGTGCCCGATGAGCAGGAATATTATGTCCACCGCATCGGCCGCACCGGCCGTGCCAAGAAGCACGGTGTCGCCTACACGTTTGTTGCCTCTGTCACCGATCAGATCAAGATGGACGAGATCGCACAGGCCCAGAAGATGGAGATGCAGCTGCTGAAATACGATAAGGACGGTTGCCTGATGCTCCAGTAAGCCGTTAAAGGAAAACATAACCGCCGCCATGCATCCGCATGGCGGCGGTTTCTTAGTCAATCCTTAATATTTTCTATCCAAAAACGAAGCAAACTATGCCGGAAAAGCGTTGTATAATAGGGACAGCAATTGAGAAACAGGAGATGAGATCATGGCAGAACGCATTCTGATCGTGGACGATGAGCAGGAGATCGCCGATCTGGTGGCGCTCTATCTGAAAAGCGAAAATTTTGAGGTACGCACCTTTTACTCCGCCGCACCGGCGCTGAAGTGCGTTGCAGAGGAGCAGATCGATCTGGCGATCCTGGACGTCATGCTGCCGGATATGAACGGCTTCACCCTGTGCAAGCAGCTACGGGAGCGCTACAACTTCCCCATTCTGATGCTGACGGCCAAGGTGGAGGAGACAGACAAGATCACCGGTCTGACTCTGGGGGCGGACGACTATATCACAAAGCCCTTCCGGCCGCTGGAGCTGGTGGCCCGGGTGAAGGCCCAGCTGCGCCGCTACACCAAGTACAATCCGGCCAAGGCCGCAGAGGAGACTGACGCAGACGTTCTTCGCTGCCGGGATCTGACGCTGAATCTTGCCACTCACGAGTGCCGGGTGGGCGACAGGCTCGTCTCCCTCACCCCGACAGAGTTCTCCATCCTGCGCATCCTGCTGGAGCAGCGGGGCAAAGTGGTCAGTGCTGAGGCGCTGTTCCACGCCATCTGGGCAGATGAATACTACTGCAAGAGCAGCAACACCATCTCCGTCCATGTCCGACACCTGCGGGAAAAGCTGGGCGACACGGCAGAGCACTCAAAATACATCAAGACGGTCTGGGGAGTGGGGTATCAAATTGAACGGTAAACGCATCAACGGCAGGGAATACAAACGGCTGCTCAACAAGCTGTGGCTCCAGATCTTAGGGCTGTTCCTCGGCTCTATCGTGCTGGTCATCGGCGCCCGGATCTGCTTTCGGGGCCACTTTGCCGACACCATCGTCAACATCTACTGTTTCCTGACCCAGCAGGACTGGTACGCCGGGCAGGAGTTTTATTGGTATTACGTTCTGGATAATCTGGTTTATATCATTATCGCCGTCATTGTGATCGCCTTTCTGATCCTGCTCCGGCTGGCCATGATGCTGTTCACCCGCTACTTTGACCAGATCATCGCCGGGGTGGATCAGCTGGCGCAGGAATCCGATGAACCCATCACATTGAAGAGCCCGGAACTGGACTTTATGCAGAAAAAGCTCACCGAGGTGCAGAGCAGACTGCGCCAGCGCACCGAGCAGGCACAGGCCGCAGAGCAGCGCAAGAACGATCTGATCGTCTATCTGGCCCACGACATCAAGACGCCGCTGACCAGCGTGATCGGTTATCTCAGTCTGCTGGATGAGGGACAGGCCCTGCCGGAAGCAGAGCGCGCCCGGTTCACCCACATTGCGCTGGAAAAGGCTTACCGGCTGGAGGGCCTCATCAATGAGTTCTTTGAGATCACCCGCTATCACTTCCAGACCATGCCCCTTGACCGGGAGAAAGTCGACCTGTGCTACATGATGGTGCAGATCTCCGATGAGCTCTACCCCAAGCTGAAGGAGCGGGGCAAGACCATGGAGCTGGATGTGCCGGAGAACATGACCATTTATGCTGACACGGACAAAATGGCCCGGGTATTCAACAACATTCTGAAAAACGCCATCGCATACAGTGCGGACACCGGCCCTATCCGGGTCTCCGCATGGGAAGAGGCCGGACAGGCTGTCATCCGCTTCATCAGTCCAGGAGCCATTCCCCGGGAAAAACTGGATGACATCTTTGAAAAATTCTACCGGCTGGATGCCTCCCGCAGCAGTGCCACCGGCGGGGCCGGGCTGGGGCTTGCCATCGCCCGGGACATTGTGCGCCTGCACGGCGGTGAGGTGACCGCTCAGAGCGACGATAGTTCCACCACATTCACCGTGATCCTCCCACAGAAAGGAGACAACGAAAATGGAACAGAATGATTACCGCCCCCGGCGGGCAGAGAAGAAAAAACGGCACCATCCGATACGAGTGGTCATCATTGTCCTGCTCGTTCTGGCCGCACTGGCCTTCGGTGTCCCAAAGCTGAGGCTGTATCTGGCCTGGCGGGACGCCCAGCAGGTCGATGCCGCCCGCTCCGCCCAGCAGGCGGAGGACAGCAGCACGTCAAACACATCTTCACAGCCGATCTCCGCCGCATCCGGCTCCGGCAGTACATCTGAAAGCTCTGCCAGCTCAGCCGCAGAGACAGACGCCTCCTCCCCTGCTGACGCTTCCGCTCCGACAGGCAGCAGTACCGGCGGGATCGACCTGCTCATGCTGGTCAACTCCACTCACAGCCTGCCAGAGGGGTACCATGTAGAGCTGAAAACACTGGGCAACGGCCAGCAGATCGCCGACCTCATTTATCCCGATCTCCAGCAGATGTTTGACGATGCCCGTTCTCAGGGGGTCTACCCCATCGTGGCATCCGGATACCGCACGGCAGAGAAACAGCAGAGCCTGATGGACGAAAAAGTGAAGTCCTTTGTAGATCAGGGTTATTCTGGGTCCGATGCTGAGAAAGAGGCGCTGAAGTGGGTCAACGCCGTGGGCTACAGTGAGCACCAGAGCGGCCTTACTGTGGACATCAATGCTGACGGCGTCCACTCCGCCGGGTATCAGGTCTACAACTGGCTGGCCGACAACGCATGGCAGTACGGCTTTATCCTGCGCTATCCCGAGGGCAAGACCGACATCACCGGCACCGACTATGAGCCGTGGCACTACCGCTATGTGGGACGCGACGCGGCCAAGGAGATCCACAATCAGGGGGTCTGCCTGGAGGAATACCTGAACGCGGTCGATTAAACGAAAAATTCCGGAGCTTTTAAAAGCTCCGGAATTTTATCTTAATACGGGAATTACGCCTCGTCCTTGGGCTCGTCGGCGGTGGGAGCTTCCCCTTCGGTCACCTCGGCGACGGTCTCCTGCACATCGGCGACCACGTCGTCCACAGTGGACTCCTCAGCGGGAGCGGCCTCCTCGGCAGGGGCGGCCTCCTCAGCGGCGGGTGCCTCGGCGGTCTCATCCACCACATCATCGGGGGTGATGTCCACGTCGATAACCACTTCCTCAGCGGCTTTCAGGTTCTTCAGTGCGGCATTGTTTGCGGCGATGGCGGACATGGCGGCATCCACCTTGCCGAACAGCTCGGCGAACTCCTCGTCGGGATGGCCCTGCATCTTGGCATAGTAAGCCTTGCCGATGGCGAAGTAAGCCTTGCGAACGGCGTCCTGCTGGGCCATATTGTCGGTCTTGAGCCTGGCAATAGCAGCAACCTTCTTGCCCTGCGCCACACCGGCCTGGGCCAGATTGCCCATCTTCTCCTTAATGGAACCAAAATCAAAATTGAAAGCCATATGTATTCCTCCTGATGATTCATTGGTGTTTTTACATCTTGCCTGTATTTTATGCCAAACCGCCCGATCTGGCAAGGGGATTTTGGAACATTTCACAGTTCATTCAATCATTTTTAATCTGTTTTCAATTTTTATCACACAGGATTCCCGGTTACTGCACATAACTCCGTTCTGCTGTCCAGTAAACGCACAAAGCGCCGCCGAGCAAAAGCTCAGCGGCGCTTCTCAACAGATCAGAATCAGAACAGACCGGTGATCTTACCATCGGCGTCAATATCAATGCGCTCGGCGGCGGGCACCTTGGGCAGACCGGGCATGGTCATGATATTGCCGGTCTGCACTACGATGAAGCCGGCACCGGCGGACACCTTCACCGTATCCACTGTGATGGTAAAGCCCTCGGGGCGGCCCAGCTTGGAGGCGTCGTCAGACAGGGAGTACTGGGTCTTGGCCATGCAGATGGGCAGGTCCCCATAGCCCAGCGACTCCAGTGTGGCGATGGATTTTGCCGCATCCTTGGAGTAATTGACACCCGCACCGCCATAGACCTTGCGGACGATCTCCTCGATCTTGGCCTTGATGGGCTGATTAAGCTCATAAGCGAAGTGGAACTCATGGGGCTGCTCGCACAGGCGGAGCACCTCCTCGGCCAGCTCAATGCCGCCGTCTCCGCCCTTGCCCCAGACCTCGCTCATGGCCACATTGACACCCAGCTCGGCGCATTTGGAACGGATCAGCTCCAGTTCTGCGTCAGTGTCCTGGGTGAAGCGGTTGATGGCCACCACACAGGGCAGGCCGAACACTCTGGTGATATTCTCGACGTGCTTGAGCAGGTTGGGCAGACCCTTCTCCAGCGCCTCCAGATTCTCGGCACCCAGCTCAGTCTTGGGCACGCCGCCGTTATACTTCAGCGCCTTGACTGTGGCCACGATGACCACTGCGGAGGGATCCATGCCCGCCGCGCGGCACTTGATGTCCAAAAACTTCTCTGCACCCAGATCGGCACCAAAGCCGGCCTCGGTGATCACATAGTCCGCCAGCTTCAGCGCAGTGTCCGTGGCAGAGACGGAGTTGCAGCCGTGGGCAATGTTGGCAAAGGGGCCGCCGTGGACGATGGCAGGGTTGTGCTCCAGCGTCTGCACCAGATTGGGCTGGATAGCGTCCTTGAGCAGGGCGGCCATCGCGCCCTCTGCCTTCAGGTCGTGGGCTGTGACCGGCTCACCCTTGCGGTTATAGGCCACGATAATGCGGCCCAGGCGCGCCTTCAGGTCCATCAGATCGGAGGCCAGGCACAGGACTGCCATGACCTCGCTGGCCACAGTGATGTCAAAGCCGTCCTCACGGGGCACGCCCTGCATCCGGCCGCCAATACCGTCAATGATGTGGCGCAGCTGACGGTCATTCATATCCACGCAGCGCTTCCAGGTGATATTCTTCACATCGATGTCCAGCGCATTCCCCTGCTGAATATGGTTGTCCAGCATAGCGGCCAGCAGGTTATTGGCCGCGCCAATGGCGTGGAAATCGCCGGTGAAGTGGAGGTTGATGTCCTCCATGGGAACCACCTGCGCATAGCCGCCGCCGGCCGCACCGCCCTTTATGCCAAATACGGGCCCGAGGGAGGGCTCCCGCAGGCAGAGCAGGGCATTCCTGCCCAGCTTGGCCATGGCGTCAGCCAGACCGACGCTGGTGGTGGTCTTGCCCTCACCGGCGGGAGTGGGGTTGATGGCGGTGACAAGGATCAGCTTGCCCTTGCGGGGCTTTGCGCGCAGAGGGGTAATGTCGATCTTGGCCTTCACCTTTCCATAGTATTCCAGCAGTTCTTCGTCGATGCCGGCCTTTTCCGCAACCGCGCGGATGGGCAACATTTCGGTGCTCTGAGCGATCTCAATATCAGTCATCATAATGGTATCGTTCCTTTCTCGTCATAGTTGTGACAGCCGGGAAAACGAAAAAGACCGACGCATCCCGGCAAAACTCTGCCCAGACGGTCGGCTCACAAACGGCCATACTCCCCGTGGTCAGTTCCACTTCCGTCAGTCATATGGCTATTATTAACATACACAAATTATTTTATTTTGTCAAGGGCTGAACTATGATTGGCTATACAGACTTTTACTCCCTATGCAGCACCGATGCAGTGCCAAAGAATGAACGTGCTGTTATGGACATGGCACAAAGCAGCGCCCGGCGGAATGCCAGGCGCTGCTTACTTGATACAGTTACGCGAACTCGACAGGGCTGTCGGTGTCGCAGATGCAGATGTAGGTGGAGCCCACACCCAGATTCAGGGGCGTGCCGTCCTTATTGGTAAAGGTCATGGGCGCATTCATATCGCCCTTTGCCCAGTTGATCTCCACATACTGTCCGCCGCAGGCATAGTAGCCGGTGCCGCTGGTGAGGTCAAACTCCTGAAGCACGCCGTCCTCCTTGGTGCTCTGGCTGGTGGGAATGACCACCACATTGGTCACGGCGACCTGCGTGTCGGTGTTGGCGTCCACATAGGCGGAGCCATCCGCGGCACCGTTGTACTTCACAGACACGTCATACTTCTTTGTCTCCGCGTTGTAGGCAAAGGCAGTGCTCTTATAGCCAGAGAAAGCCACATTGACGCTCTGAGCGCTGGCACCGCCGGCAGGGGTGCCGTCCTCAGCAAAGGTATAGGGAGAAGTAAAGCCGTCCTCATGGGTGGTGCGGAAATCAGAGCCTGCCAGATACTCCTGGATCTTATCCGTGGAGGTATACATACTGTGCTCCGTGCCAAGGCGGGCCTTGCGGTCCTTATCACGCCAATAGAGATCGCCATGGCTCATGGCATCCAGCGTGGCATAGCCTGTCTGGCTCAGGATGTCGTTGGCCGTGGTGCTGGCACCGCAGTGGGCCAGCATGGCGTCCAGACCCATGACCATAAAAACGAAGTACTCACGGGTGGAACGGATCGTTCCCAAATTGCCCACACCGGTGGGATCCTGAAACACCGCCATTACACGGGTGATACCGCCCTCTTCCGGGATCTCGATCAGCATGTCGGCGCTGCCGCAGCCGCTCTGAGGCATCGCTTTCTTCAACGTGTTCAGCATAACGGCCAGAGGACGATTGGCGGAAAGATCCGTCTCAGTGGCTTCACCGGTCAGCGGGTTGGTGGGGCCCGCGGGCTCGGGTTCTGGCTCCGGCTCGGGTTCCGGTTCCGGTTCCAAAGCCGGCGCAGGTTCCGGCTCCTCTACAACAGAACTGGCCGCAGGAACTTCTTCGGTCTTGTTTCCGCAGGCAGCCAGACCAAATACCATGGCCAGCGCCATCAGCAGAGCGATCCACTTTTTCATCTCATTACCTCCTAAGTTTGTGCGGGGTCTGTTTTTCTATCATACTCTTTCCCCTGTGCCGCGTCAAGGAAAAGGGGGACGCTTTCGCTTGCCTTTTTCCTTAAGATTTCGTATAATTAAGTTACATTTGAAAGACCTGACGGTCTCCAGAAGGAGTGTTATGTGCGATCATGGAACGTGGATTTATTCAAGGAAAGCTGGAGATCAAATTTCTGCTGCTGTTTATCCTGGCCCGGGCTGAAGTGCCGCTGGAGCTGGATCTGCTGGGCGATGTGGCCATGTGCGACAGCGGTGTAAGCTACTTCGACCTCTCCGCCGCGCTGGCAGAGCTGGTGGAGAGCGATCATGTGGAGCGGCAGGACGGCGGCTATGTTATCACCGACAAAGGCCGCAAAAACGGCACTGTGACCGAGGATGAACTTCCCTACTCTGTCCGGCTGCGCTGTGAGCAGAGACTGGCTGAGATCAATGAGCGGGCCCGTGAGGCAAAACGCATTCACGCCGAGCTGGAGGAGACGGAAAACGGCCAGTGGCGGGGCACACTTGGACTGGACAGTGTGGACAGCAACCTGTTTACGCTCTCACTCTCTCTTCCCCTCCAGGAAGACGCACGCCAGCTTATCCAGCATTTCCGTTCGAATCCGCAGGCCTTTCTTCGCACACTGAAAGCACTCTGATTCTAGGCAAAGGAGAACTGAAAACCGCATATGTCTGAACCGCTTATTTTCGGCGTCCCGCTGACGCAGATGTTCCTCTATTTCGTCTGGTATTCCTTTCTGGGCTGGTGTATGGAATCTACCTACTGCTCCATTATGGAGAAACATCTCATCAACCGGGGATTTCTGCACCTGCCGCTGTGCCCCATTTACGGCGTCGGCGTGCTCATTATGGTAAACTTCTTTGCACCGTTTACCAGCAATCCCCTTCTCTTCTATGTGATGGCCACGGTCGTCATGTCTGCATGGGAGTATTTCGTAGGCTGGCTGTTGGAGGTCACCACTCACATGAAGTATTGGGACTACTCCCACCGCCGTTTCAATCTGAAGGGACGTATCTGCCTCGGGAACTGCCTGTGGTGGGGTGTGGCATCTTATTTTGTAATTTACTGGATCCACCCGGCTACGATCCGACTGCTGGGGATGCTCCCGGTATTGGCGCGGCAGATCACCGCTTATGTGCTGGCTGCCGCCGTGATCGCTGATACAGTCATCACCATCCGCGACCTGGCCCTCATCAGCAAAGCACTTGCCAAGGCCGAGGAGGCCCGGGTGCAGCTGGAGCTGGGCAAAAAGGAGCTTCAGGAGCAGCTGGATGCCAAAAAGGAGGCACTTGCCCAGAGTCTCGAAACAAAGAAAGAGAATCTCCAGCAGAGCTTGGAGGCCAAGAAGGACGACCTGCAGGAGTCTCTGGAAAACAAGGCCGAGCGGGCAAAAGCAAAGCTGGCCGCGCTGGAGGAGCGCCGCAGCCAGATGCTGTCCGCCGCCGACAAGTACTCCCGCCGCTTTGTCCGGCACTATCGCACCATGTCCTCCCGCCGTTACTCCGGTACGCTGGCTGATCTTCGCCGCCGTGCCGCAGAGCGTATCAAGGAGCATACAGCAAAATAATCACGCAAAAAGAAGAGCGTGTCGATCAGCTCGACACGCTCTCTTTTTATGCCTTTAGAAGCAGCAGCTCCTCCGGTGGTATGCTTACAAAGCCGGTCTGCGGCACCTCCAGATGGAGTGCCTTCTCCACCTCCCAGCGCATCAGCTTCGCCGCTGGGGCATCCTTAGCGCGGATCTGGTAGATGTAGGAGAAGGTATCTTCAATACTCTCCACCAACTCATAAGCAAAGGCGTAATCTCCCGGCGCATCGCCTAATTCAAACCGATGGGCGCGGATGCCCAGCCAGACACAGTCGTCATCCCGCTGAGCAGGAAAGGATATACCCCAGTCATCGGCCACGATCCTGTCCCCCTCCCAATGGGCCGGGGACAGATTCTTGCAGCCGCTGAGCCGGGCAGCCGTCGCAGTGACAGGATCGGTAAAGATCTCCCACTTCTCTCCGAAGCGGTTGATCCTTCCATCCAGATAGACCGCCACCTTATCACTCAGGCGATAGACCTCATCCCGGTTGTGGGTGACAAGGACAGCAGTCCCGTCAAAGCCGTTGATCGTCTGGCGCACCACCTGCTCCATTTCCCAGTGAAGGGTGGCATCCAGGGCCGAAAAAGGCTCATCCAGCAGGATCAGCGCGGGATGGGAAGCCAGCATGCGGGCCAGAGCGGCACGCTGCTGCTGACCGCCGGAGAGCTGGCTGGGATAGTGATCCTCCAGCCTATCCAGCCGCAGGCGGGAGACATACTCCATCGCCCGCTCTCGGCGCTGGGCCTTGGAAAGGCCCTTCTTGCGCTCCATGCCCGCCATGATGTTCCGAAGCACCGTCATATTGGGAAACAGCGCGTAGTTTTGGAACAGATAGCCTACACGGCGCTGCTGCGGCTTCAGGTTGATCTTACGCTCCGAGTCGAACACGGTTTCCCCGTTGATGCGGATCACGCCCTCGTCCGGCGTCACAACACCGGCGATGCAGCGCAGCGTCATGCTCTTGCCGCAGCCGGAGTCACCCAGCAGAGCCAGCGTCTCATGCCCTGCCTCAAACTGGACATCCAGCTGGAAGGAGCCGACCTTCTTTTTGATATTTACATAAATTGACATGACTGCTCCTCACCACCGATTCTGCTTGCGGCCCTTGCCATCGGAAACCATATTGATGACAACGATGATCGCCAGGGCGATGATCAGCATGATGACCACCCAGACGCCGGCGGTGGCATAGTCGCCGTCCTTGATCACGTTGGCGATCTTCTGGGAAATCGTGCCGGTCTTCCCCGCGATATTTCCCGCCAGCATGGATGTGGCGCCATATTCACCCAGTGCACGGGCAAAGGTAAGTACGGTGCCGGAAGCCACGCCGGGGCCCGCTGCCGGCAGAATGACCCGCCAGAAGATCTTCATCTCTGACATACCAAGCGTCCGGGCTGCGTAGACCAGCTCCGGATCGATCTGCTCAAAAGCGGCCCGGGCATTGCGGTACATCAGCGGGAAGGCGATCACCGACGCGGCGATGATGCAGCCCAGCCAGGTCTGCACCACCTTGATGCCCATCTGCTCATAGAGAAAGGCACCCACCGGGCGGCGCAGAGAAAACAGCAGCAGCAGGAAGAAACCGGCCACCGTAGGGGCCATGACCATGGGCAGTGTCAGCACGCCGTCCACTGCGGCCCGGGCCTTCGGCCCCAGCCGCAGCACCTTACGGGCGGCGAACAGGCCAAGGAAGAAGCAGATCACCGTGGCGACCACGCCGGTCTTGAGCGAGATCCAGAATGGGCTCCAGTCAAAGCTGAGCACCATATCCCAAATCGATTTCATGTCGCTCCCCCTTCCCGATCAGATTACTTATTGACGATGAAGCAGTACTCCTCAAAAGCCTGCAGGCAGTAGTCGGTCTGCAGGAAGGCCAGCAGATCCTGAGTGGCGGCGCTCTCGGCCTCGGTGGCCTCAGGGTTGGCGACCTGGCAGACAGGATAGATGATGTTGCCGGTCAGGGTGCCGTCATCCTGAGCCAGGATGGTCAGCTCGTCCTTGTGGTTATAATAATCGGAATAGTAGATGGTGGCGGCATCCACGCTGCCCTCGGCGGCCTTGGCGGCGGCGACCTCAACGTCGTCGGCCTCGTCGATCTCCATGCCGTTCAGCGCAGCAGAGATCTCCTCAGTGGTGTAAGCGGAGGGATCCTCGG
>ERZ808240.5043-NODE-5043-length-11048-cov-3.875284_pt1 | contig 11048 bp, 10 predicted proteins | sample MGYA00521084_ERZ808240 | MGnify/ENA primary metagenome ERZ808240 (study PRJEB31516, sample SAMN03275571) | gut metagenome | biome: mammalia-associated habitat; material: feces | host: Papio cynocephalus | place: Kenya | collected 2012-08-06 ... | reverse complement strand
CATAAACTTCCTTCTGATACTTTTCTGCATAAGAAAATGTCTTTTTTACAATCTCTTTATCCGTATCAATCTCAATGACAATGCTGTCTGCATTTGCGAAAATCTCATCGCCATGCTCGTCCAGAATCTGTTCCACCGGTCTGTGATCCGGGCGTTTGGAAATAGACGCGACCACATCTCCTTCGTGGTCGAACACTGCCAGCCAGGTTCCCATCCCATTTTCCACTTTTTTCATATATCTGGTGTCCACCTTGTGGCGTTTCAGCTTTTGGATTACGTCCTCGCCCATAGCATCATTATCCACCAGCCCGATAAATGTAGGCTCTAATTCCACATTTGCAATATCTTCAGCTACATTTCGTCCGACTCCGCCATGAATTTGAACGATTTTCCCCGCATTTCTTCCATAAGGAATGTACGGGGAAGTGGAATAACCTTTGATATCAATAAATACATCTCCGATTACTACAATTCCCATCGTAGATTTCTCCTTTGTTTCTTATCTTTATCTCTGTCCCTTATCGTAAGGAATTCCCTCTGCTTTTGGCGCTCTTGAATGTTTAGAAGAAACAGCCAGTACTAACAGGGAAATAATATACGGAAGCATCTTATAATATGTTCCCGGAATATTTAAGCTTGCCAGGAAATCAAATCCTGAATATACGTTAGACAGTGCACGGAACAGTCCGAACAGCACTGCTGCCAGCGCGATCAGGTTCGGTTTCCACTGTCCGAAAATCATAACTGCCAGTGCCAGGAATCCAAATCCAGCCACACCGTTTTCAAATTTCCACTCGGAAACTCCGGCTGTGATGTACACAATTCCGCCAAGTCCGCCAAGGAATCCGGAAATCAGCACTCCGATGTAACGCATTTTATAAACATTGATTCCTACAGAATCCGCTGCCTGCGGGTGCTCGCCGCATGCCATGAGACGCAGTCCGAGACGCGTGCGGTATAACACTACATTTGCCACAATCAGAAGTACAATTGTAATAATCATGAACCAATTGACCTCAAAGCCTGCGATTTTCACAATGGAAAATGCTTTCTTCTGGTCGATATACTGAATGGTAGAAGCCACGTTGTTCGGGTTTTCTGCCATGTTGATTGCTTTTACGAATACCGTTGCTGCCGCTGTTGCGAGCATGTTCATAGCAGTTCCCACCAGTGTCTGATCTGCGTTAAAGTTGATTGCCGCTACTGCCAGGAGCAGGGAGAATACCATTCCAAATACGACACTTCCAAGAACGACCATAATGACCATCATAGGTGCAGAAAGGTTCGGCATGTAGCGCATAACAAGAGCTCCACCGAGAGCTCCGGCTACCATGATTCCTTCCAGTCCCAGGTTGATGATTCCGCTTCGCTCGGAGAAACAGCCGCCCAGTGCGACCAGTAATAATACGGACGCATAAATTAATGTATATTGTAATAACAGTGCCATGCTTATTCTCCTCCTTTCTGCTGCGCATCTTTTGCTTTCTTTTCCTCTGACTTACGAATTCTCTGATTCATGCAGTGCTTGAAGAATAATACAAATCCGCAGAAGTAAATGATGATTGCTGCAATCAGGTCTGAAATCTGTGAGCAGTAGACCATCTTATCAACATAAGCACCTCCGCTGGTGATATGCTGAATAAAAAATGAAGAGAACACAGCTCCTATCGGGTGAAGTCCGCCCAGGAATGCTGCTGCGATTCCGTTAAATCCCATATTCGGAACGGCTGTCTGTGCACAGGACCACTGCTCGATTCCACTTAAATATAAGAATCCTGCACCAAGTCCTGCCAGTGCTCCTGCAATTGCCATAGTGAGTATAATATTTTTCTTCTCTTTCATACCGGCATATTTTGCAGCATTGACAGAAAGTCCTGTCGCTTTCAGCTCATATCCAAGCTTCGTCTTTTCTAATACGACCCATACCAAAATCGCAAATACAACTGCAAGTGGAATGGCAATTGTCACATACCGGTTATCTGCAAACAAATGCTGTAATCCAAGGTGCGGAATTACTGCCTTCGGGTTATTGGTACGAAGCGGCAGTGTGTAGGTCGTTCCAGATTCTTTGACTTCAGTCAGAACTGTGTTGACCGCGTAAAGGCTGATCCAGTTCAGCATAATGCAGGCAATCACTTCATTTACATTTAAATATGCTTTCAGCGCACCTGCTACTGCTCCAAGTACCGCTCCTCCGATCATTGCAAGGAGAATACATACCCACCAAGGGGCATTGAAATGAATTGCAAAATATAATGCAAATCCGGCGCCGACGGCATACTGTCCGGAAGCTCCGATATTAAAAAGTCCTACTTTGTAAGCGAATAAAACGGACAACGTACACATCAAAAGCGGCGCGGATTTCGCCAGTGTACTTCCGAAATATTCCAGTGCAACTTCCGGTCTCGGGAAATACAGGAAGTTCTTTAAAATGGCTGTGATTGCTTTTCCTGCCCCTGCCGGGTTGATCAAAAGCAATACAACATATCCGACAATCAGACCGAGCAGAATACAGATTAATGATGCAATCAGTGTCTGCACACCGTCTTTCGCCAGTATATTTTTTTTCTCTTTTCTGGTGTTCATCTCTTAGACCTCCTGTCTCTTGGCACCTGTCATATAAAGGCCAAGTTCTTCTACGGTAACTTCGTCCGGCTTGAATTCTCCGACAATCTCTCCTTCGTGCATCACAAGAATTCTGTCGGAAACCTCCATAACCTCGTCCAGTTCCAGGCTGACAAGGAGTACACCTTTTCCCTTATCACGTTCCTCTACGATCTGCTTGTGGATCAGTTCGATTGCACCGACGTCCACACCCCGGGTCGGCTGTACGGCAATCAGAAATGTCGGATCTTTGTCGATTTCTCTGGCTACAATTGCTTTCTGCTGATTTCCGCCTGACATGGTTCTCGCCTGTGTCACCGGCCCCTGACTGGATCTTACATCGTACTCGCCAATCAGTTTTTCCGCATAGCTGCGGATTTCTTTTCTCTTTAAGAAACCGAATTTGTTCGTAAATCTCGGTTTGAAATAAGTTTGAAGAACCATATTATCTTCCAGTGAATAATCCAGTACAAGACCGTGTTTGTGGCGGTCTTCCGGAATATGGCTCTCTCCGAGAACAGATCTCTGTCTGACAGAAGCCTTCGTCAGATCCTGTCCATTCATATGAATGGTTCCGGATTTCAGCTCGGACAGACCAGACAGGCCGTAGACAAGTTCACTCTGTCCATTTCCGTCAATTCCGGCGATACATACAATCTCACCCTCTCTGACCTGAAAGGACACATTTTTCACTGCGTCTTTTTTGCTGTTCTCACCGGCAACAGTCATATTTTTCACATCCAACACGACTTTCCCCGGTTTTGCCGGAGCTTTGTCTACAGAAAAGCTGATATTTCTTCCAACCATCATGGCAGACAGCTTCTCCGGTGTCGTATCCTTGACATCGACCGTGTCGATATATTTTCCTTTGCGTAAAATGGTGCAGCGGTCTGCGACTTCCATGATCTCATTCAGCTTATGTGTAATGAAAAGAATGCTTTTCCCTTCTGCCGCAAGTCCCTTCATAATCTTCATAAGTTCCGCAATCTCCTGAACAGTCAGAACTGCAGTCGGTTCATCGAAAATCAGGATTTCATTGTCACGGTATAACATTTTCAAAATTTCCGTTCTCTGCTGCATTCCAACCGTAATATTTTCCACGAGCGCGTCCGGATCTACCTGCAAATGATACTTTTCAGAAAGTTCCATAACCTTCTTTCTGGCATCATCTTTCTTCAGAAATCCGTGGCTGGTCGGCTCCACGCCAAGGATAATATTATCCAGTACGGAAAAACATTCGACCAATTTAAAATGCTGATGCACCATACCGATCTGCAGTGCATTTGCATCGTTTGGATTCTTAATCTCTACTTTCTTACCATCTTTGCGGATTTCCCCTTCATCCGGCTGATACAGACCAAATAAGATACTCATCAGCGTAGACTTTCCGGCTCCGTTTTCACCAAGAAGCGCATGGATCTCACCTTTTTTTAACTGAAGTGTAATATTATCATTTGCCACGATTCCAGGGAAACGCTTCGTAATATTCAACATTTCAATTGCATATTCAGACATACTTTTCTTTCCTTCCCTCACTCTTATTTGATCGTACCCTGACGCTCATTTAACTTCACAGAAACCTTTGGCATCTGATCAATCTCATTGCTGACCTTGACTTTTCCGTCAAAAATATCTGCCACAAGCTGTTTGTAATCATCGACTGTAAAATCATCATTCCACTGAGTTGTATCCTCTGGAAGTCCGACATAATTCAGAGACATGTCATCTTTGGATACCAGTCCTAAGTTTTCCACTTTTCCTACATGTTCGCTCCATGTTCCATCGAAAATAATAGAGTCCAGCATAGAATTTACAGTTGCAGTCAGACTCTTCATGGCTGAAGTAACTGTCATACCTTTTCCATATGCATCAATAATCGGTGACTGGTCAGAGTCTACACCAATAATCTTGCCACCGACTTTTGCTGCTGCCTCTGCTGCAGATGTAAAAATTCCACCTCCACATGCAAATACGACCTCTGTGCCATTGCTATACCAGGTATCCATAGCCGCTGTGATTTCTGTGGAACCATAGAACTGTCCACCGTATGCATACTCTATCGTCACATCATTTGTAATGCCCATTTCTTCTGCTGCCGCATTGATTCCCTGAACATATCCATAGCCGTATCTCATAACTCCCGGAACTGCCTGACCTCCAAGGAATCCAAGGTGACGGTAGCCAAGCTTCACAGCTGTATAACCGGCCAGATATCCAGGAATTGCCTCCTGATAAATAGCAAGATAAGTATTCTTCGTGTTGTAATAATCAGACACATCGTAAGCGTCCGGATTATCATAGTAAGCATTTCCAACAGCTGCCGCACCGATATCACTGGCACTCATATCCAGAACAATGAATTTAATATCCGGATATTTAAACGAGGTATCCACAACTGTCTGTGCAAATACATATCCCGGCATAACGAGAATGTTGTACCCTTCGGCAACTGCCACATCTACCATGGCAGTTCTCGCATAGTCCGTATCTCCGTCCGGTTTCTTATAAGTAAAATCAATATCATTTGCCTTGCAATAGTCTCTGCACGCCTCATAAGTTGTCTGATTGAATGACTGGTCTGTAATGTCCCCTGCATCGGTAATCATACAGACTCTGTACTTAGAACTTCCTGTATTCTCCGTCGTCACATTCTTTCCTCCACAGCCGGACAACATAAGTGCCAGTGCTGTGATAATCAGCAGTACGGACACTGCCCTCTTACTCTTCTTCATGCATTCTTCCTCCATAATTTCTTTTCTTACTTTTATTCTTGATGATTCAACTTCTCATACAATCTTTCTAATATAATAATAGAAAATGTAATTTCCCATTATACGAAAAAGGTCCGCCGGGGCTCCTTATCGTACGCTTGGCAACAAAAAAGCAGTGGAAATATTTTCGGGAACTTTTTTCCTTTAAAGTCTCTGCTATCAGCCACTGTCTATGAAAAGGATAACATTCCAACGCCTTTATGACAAGCCTTTTTACGTCATTTCTCTATATAAATCGACAATTGTACAGAGCCATCAATGTTCCGGGAAAGCACAGATCTTGTCTCATTACCGGCATATAAAAATGACAAGAATATTTGTCAAAAATATGTTGACAAGGAAAGTTGTCAATGGTATATTGATTTTGACAAATATAATTGTCAAAATCATATTGCAAATCATATTTAAAAGAAGGAGGCGGATCACTTGCCACTGCTAAATCATCTAAAAGAACATCGTTCTAAACTGGGGATTAATCAGACGGAGTTAGGAAAACTTGCCGGGGTGTCCAGACAGACCATCAGCCTGATTGAGCGGGGAGACTACTCTCCTTCCGTAACACTGGCGATAAAGCTGGCAAAAATCTGTCAGGTGCAAGTCGAAGATATCTTTGAGTATGAAGAGGAGGAACCATAATGAAGAATGTAAATGCAAAATCAACCAAAAGTAGTACGAAAAGTATCATTATAAAACTATGTATCGCAATCATTATCGGAGGAATCTTAGGAGCTGTTCTTGGATTTTTATATTTTATTCAGGAACAAAATGGTGCTTCTAATCTTCTTGCGAATTTGCTTGCCACAATACAAAATTTCATTTTCCCGATACTTATCATCACCACAATTCTCGCAATTGCATTACAGGAATTCTTCCTTGCAAAGCTTAAGAAAATATGTGAGAAACTGCCTGATGCCGAGGACGAGGAATTCAATCAGTTAGATTATGCGGAAGAAAGAACCGGCGCCATTCTTCAGAGTATCAACGTCTTATCTCAGGTCATATGCATAGTTGTATTGTCCTTTGGGTATTCTTTTGATTACTTAGCGAATGGTTCTCTCATTCCCCTTGGCTCATGCATCGTGTTCCTGATCTGCTTCTTCTATGACGCACTGGAGCAGGTACGCTATATAAAACTGATTCAGAAAACCCACCCAGAGAAGCAAGGCGATGTGTCCTCCACCAAGTTCCAACAACAGTGGCTGGAAAGTTGCGATGAGGCAGAAAAAGAAATCATTTACCAGAGCGCATACAAAGCATTTGCACGCATGAATAAGCTATTCGGTATCCTGTTAATTCTGACCATGCTCGCACATCTTATGTTTCACACCGGAATCCTCGCAATCGTGGTCGTCGGAATCATTTACCTGGTACAGTCACTGACTTACTATAAATCATGCGTGGCGCTAAAAAAAGTACAGTTGCAAAGATAGGTTACATTTGTTATACAATAAAGAGCCTGGTTTTCCACATTTCTGTGGTGCCAGGCTCTACATTTCCACTAATTTTTCTTTATCTGCTTATTTCTATCCAGTTCGTTCTGGATCCAGGTCATAATCACGTCCACCAGATACTCCTGCTGTACCTGACTTAATTCCTTTCCCGGACGTATCTTGTGCCACTTCCGGATACACTCTCTGCAACAGGTCGCCGTAGCATGCTGCGCAATAAATACCGGGTGCCCCCGCATCGGCGTCTGTTTGCCATCGTTTGAAATCACCGCCGGGGCTTCACGCTTGGCAATGAAATCTCTGGCATGCTCCCGGATTGTATCCAGACCTTTTTCATTAATATAATCAATGTCTTTCTGTTTTAAATGAAAACTACTGCGGAACTTGGAATTTCCAAGCCGTTCAAATAATTGCTGATACCATTCTTCTTTTGTCATGATCCTCATATCCTAAATATATTTTTCTGAAACATTGGCAAGGCAAAACTACCATATATAATTCCTTAACTGCCATGATAACAATTAACAGAAGCATATGCGGAAAACGGGTAAACAGGCAGAGCAGCATCGCTGCCTGTGTCAGTTTATCCGCAACTGGATCGAGTATTTTCCCCAGGTTGCTAATCATATGGAACCTTCTTGCAATATAGCCATCCGCGAGATCCGTAATACCGGACAGTAATAAGATTTCGCCAGCTAATAAAGGATTTCCCTTTATACAATAACTCCATATAATTACCGGAATCATACAAATGCGAAAAAAAGAAAGCAGATTTGGAATCGTAATGATTTTATTCAAATTTTATTCCTCCTTTATCAAAACAGATACCTTGCCCATCCAAGTAGATGCTGTACCAAAAATATATTTCTCCGACGTTTTTTTGTTAATGCAATTGGCTTTACATGATACGGATCATAATAAGTTCCGTCTTCTAATGCCTGTCGGGATACTCTTTCATATTCCATCATACCCTCTTCCAGCTGTTTATTAATGTCTTTGCTGCGTATTACAAGCATCAGTTCCGTATCCAGATATGTACTTCTCATATCCATATTAAAAGAACCGATTACAGATAGATCATCATCAATCAGGATGCTTTTTCCGTGATATGAATAACCGCCTTCATACTCCCAGATATCAATTCCTGTATCTAAAATTTTGTTTCTGTTTTTCGCATAATCAGCAGACCCAAATGGATTTCCATTATTTGCAACCGAATTTGTCATTATAGAAAACTCAGGAACATTTTCTGCAATCTCTTTCCATGTATTATACATCATATCATTGCAGATAATATATGGCGTATGAATCTTCACACGATTTTTTGCATGTTTCATTAATTCTCCCAGTTGATACCAGACCACCGGTTCCTTGGATCCTGTATGAATAGGATTTGATACCAATGCAATTTTTTCTGTTTCAAAAGTTTCGTCTGTATAATCGGTATCGCAAATCTCTTCCTTATTCTCTTCAAAATATTGCTGATATCCTTTCTGCAGTTCTAAAACTGCCTTCTTTACAGATTTTTTATTAGCTAGTTTTTTATTATTATGAAAATAGCCACTGTCTTCTTGCTCCCATATTGTTTCAAAATAATCTAATAACTGATTGACTGAATTTTCTTTCTTGGGCTCATCACAAACAACTAACACATCCCTGTCATAATTTTTATGCCCCGGAAAATCACCCAAAAAATAATTATATGTATTTCTTCCCCCAAGAATATATGTCTTACCATCTGCAATCAAATATTTATCATGCATTCTTCCCATCATTTTCCATGGTTTCAACGGATTGGCCTTATTGTATAGTTTAATTTCAACGTTCTCATGCGAAGATAATCCATAAAAATACGGATTGCCTTCCATATCAACCCAGCTTTCCATTCCATCTACTAATATGCGAATATGCACACCTCTATCTGCCGCATCATGCAATGCTCCCAAGATCAGTTTCCCGCTTTCATCTGATTTAAATGCAAAAGTAGAAAGTATAATCTCCTTTTTTGCATTTTTGATCAAACGTACTCTTTGCAAAAGAGCTTCTGGATTCTTTTCTATAATCACTGCCCGTTCCATATTCTCGCTACGTTCGTCCCACGAAGTATTTTGCGTTTCTTTTCTGGTTGTATCGGACACTTCCGGCTGGCGATTATACGCAATACAGATTCCGAATAATTCATAAAAAAACACACATAAAATAATTACCAGTATAACAAGCATGATTTTACATATCTTATGCTTTTTCATTTTACATCACCTGATTCCTTATCATTTCATTTTTTCACAATCCAATGACATTCCCACTTTAACCTCAACAACATTTATTTTTTCATAAAATACAAAATATGACAATCCTCTTAAAAAAAAACAGTCAGAAATATAATAAACAAATATTTTGACAATAAACATTCATCAGCATTCACTTCTTTGTAACATAGTTGCCGCAAGCCGTTTCTTTAACACCAGAAGATACATCATCATTGTAAATATTGCGCCAATGCAGTCTGAAAGTGGGCAAGCATAAAAAATATATTCCAACGGAAGCAAACGTGGAAGAAGCAATATTGCTATCACATACAAGCTCTTGCGAAAAAATGAAATCGGTATCGCTTCTCTAATCATTCCCATCGCAGTGAAACCATCTACAAACGCAAATTGAATGGCAACAAAAGCAAAACCTATGCAATATCGGCGCGTAAAAACAGCGGTCTGTGCAATCGCACTCGGACTGCTAAGAAACAGCCGAACAAATACTTCTGGTACTGCCACGATTGCCAGTGTCAGTATTCCAAGGTAAAGTCCTGTATAAATCAACACATAACGAAAACTGTCAAGGATCTTGGAATAACTGCCAGAGCCATAATAATAGCTGAACAATGTCGAGCATCCACTGGTCAAGCCCTCTGCCGGACAGATGGCAACCACCATCACACTTTGAACAACCGCAGCATAGGAAATATACTGATCTCCCAAAGAGCCTCCATACTTTCGCAACATGGCATTCAAAAGGATAATAAGCATATTGTCCAATACAATAATGAAAAACGGCATACTGCCAATGCTGAGAATCTTCAAACAGGTTGCTCCACTATATTGACCGAACCCAATACGAACAGACATAGAACGGCGATTTAACACAGCCAAAACATAAATCAACACGCCGAACTGTGAAAGCACCGTTGCCAGTGCAGCACCAGCAACTCCCATGTTTAATGCATAGATAAAAACAGGATCAAGTGCAATGTTCAGCAATGCACCAATAACAACCGACAGCATTCCCTGCCGTGCATAGCCCTGCCCCATAATGAAACGATTTAGTCCTGTACCGCACAGCACTGCTCCCGTTCCCAATGAATAAATAGTAAAATAAATATTTGCAGTCGGGTACATGGTATCACTGCATCCCAGCAGATACAAAAATGGTCTTTTAAACAAGAGTAATGCGGCCGTTACCATTACAGAACAAATGAGCAGAAGCAGTACAGAATTATTCATAGAACGCTGCGCTGCCTCATGGTTTTTTTCTCCCATGGAAATACTCATCAATGCCGCACCTCCTACCCCTACCAGAGATGCAAAGCCTGTGATTGCAGTGAACGCTGGAGAACAGATACCGATACTGGCAAGTGCAATTTCCGCTCCACTTGCCATATGACCAATGTAGATACGATCTACAATACTATATAAAATATTAAACAATTGTGCCAACATTGCCGGAACTCCCAGCTTCCATACCAGCTTTTTTACCGGTATTGTATCGAAATTGTATTCCATAGAAATCCTCCTCAAAAAAAGGTGTCCAAGACACTTCCTTATAACACATCATTGATGTGCCGTACCTACGGTAATGTCCTGAACACCCTTGTCTGTTGCCCGGTGGCAGCAGTAAGTGATCTGTTAAATTTCTATAATCCTACCATACAATCTTTCTATTTGTCAACTGCATATGACTGCTCGAGAGAATAACTTTCTGCTAACTTTCTGTTCTTTCACAACTCAATATCCTCGCTGTTGAAAAATGTTTTTTCTGTAATAAATCTGCCAACTGTTCACAATCAGCAGGTTTATATTCTCGAATCCGTATTTTTATCCTCGTAAATTCTGATTTCTATTTCTGCTGCCATCTCATGATATACTCTTTTTCGCCAATGGCTTTATCCAAGCCTTCGCTTTGAATCTCAAACTCTTCCCTTTGATAAAAAGATATGGCACGAGTATTTTTC
>ERZ808240.5042-NODE-5042-length-11048-cov-15.411171_pt1 | contig 11048 bp, 13 predicted proteins | sample MGYA00521084_ERZ808240 | MGnify/ENA primary metagenome ERZ808240 (study PRJEB31516, sample SAMN03275571) | gut metagenome | biome: mammalia-associated habitat; material: feces | host: Papio cynocephalus | place: Kenya | collected 2012-08-06 ... | reverse complement strand
TTTTATAAATTTTACCTATTTTTAATAAAATAAATTTATTTACTCTTTTTTACTGGTAAAATAATAAAAAATAGTTCTGAATAAAATCTAAAACTATCTCTTTTTGTAAACATATCCTCGACTATTAGGAAACTCGCGAAATTAAAACTCTTTCTCAAAGATTTTTCTTTCAACAGAAAGTGACAACATATCTCTATTTACTAGGTTAGAACATATAATTAATCCATTGCCTTTTAAATAAGAAACTAAATTTTCTTTTGCAGTTTTCATTTTTTCTTCATTGTTTCTAGCCCATCAAGTATATTAGAAATATAAATATAATCATATTTATCAGAAATTAAATCATTATTTTTTTTAAATAAGTTCAAATTGAAAAAAGTAAAATCGTTATCAACAAAATCTTTAGCCATTTTTGCATTAGTAAATAAAGAAGCACCTTTTGGCTGAGAAACTATATCATAGAAAAAATTATTAAAATCACTGTTGTTTTTCAAATGCTTTTTAAATAATAATAAAGCTCTTTCTTCATTTTCACTAGAAGCCTTAACTTTAGAAAGTAATGTACTAATCCAACTCTTATCCAAAATAGGATATAAAGAATTCATATATTTAATAGACCACTTTCTTAAAAAATAATAATACATTGTTAGTCTATTAAAATCAAAAGTATCAACCCTTTTAGCATCCAATGCTCTAAACATTAGAACTTAATCTGAAGAGGCTAATACAGATAGAACATCCTTATCACTAAAATCTATACTTAAAAATTCATCAATCATATCTTCATTAATCTTATAATAAACTCTATTATAACCATCAACCCTTTTTCCACTCATAATAATTCTACTAGCCAAATAATCTTTAAAGTAAATATCGTTTCTATTTTCCATATAATCCCCCCCTTTGATAAGTCAATATTATACCACTAGTAAACAAAAAAGTCAAAAATTATATCATGCATGACAACTCTTTGTAAACTATTCTTCAATTGCTTGACTAATTATAAAATTACAGATATAATTTCTATAGGTGGTAGAATGAAGAAGAGAATTTCAAGTATTTTGATACTATTAACAATATGTATAATGCCATTAATAAATGTAAATGCTAAAACAATTAATGATATGGAAAATGAATTAGCACAATTACAAAAAAGTTATAATGCCGCTAAAAATAAAGCAAATATGACACAAGCAGAATTAAATAAAGTAAAGGCTAACATAGCATCAACAGAAGCAGAAATTAAAAATACTCAAAATGAGATAATTAAAGCAGAAAATGATATTCAAGAAAGTGAAAAAAGTATAGAAGAAAAAAAAGAACAAACAAATCAAATGTTGCTATATTTACAATTGGCTGGAAAAGATGAATCATATCTAAATTACTTATTTGAAGCAGATGATTACACAGAATTCATATATAGATATTCAGTAGTATCACAATTAAGTGACTATAATCAAAAATTAATGGATGAATTAAATACACTAATAGAAAAATTACAAAATGATAAAAAGAATATGGCTGAAAAGCAAACTCAATTAGAACAAAAAAAATCTGAATTGCAAAGTCAATATGCAATAATACAAGTGCAATATAAAAGTGAACAAGATGATGGAATAGATTTACAAGAACAAATAAATCAAATGAAAAAAGAAATAAAAGCCGCAGAAACAAGATGTGGTGGCAATAGAAATATAAATGTTAATTCTTGTAGTGGAGCAGCAGCCGCAGTAGATGGATGGACTTACCCACTAAAGCATTTTTATCAAAGCTCAATATATGCAGAATCAAGAGGTAATGTAAAACACTATGCAGTAGATCTTGCCATAAGTGAAGGAAATAATGTTTATGCAGTAGCAAACGGAACCATAAAATCAGTTACTACAAGCACTTGCGGTGGTATGGTAATCCAGATAGCACATTATTATAACGGAGCTTGGTATAGATCACTCTATATGCATTTATTAACAGGTTATGTTCAAACAGGGCAAACCGTTACTGGAGGACAAGTAATAGGCCTATCCGGCGGAGGCTCTCAAGAAAAAGCAAAATGGGGTGATAACTGTACAGAAGGAGCTCATCTACATTTTGCAATGTCAGATGGAGAAAGTGCAATATTATCATCAAAATATCAAGGCAGCACCTTTAATCCAGTAAGATTCTTTCCAGCCATGTCAGGATATGGGGCAAAATTATAATGATATAACTAACTTTAAAGATAGTATTGCAAAGATTTGTATACTATCTTTTCTTCTTGACACCACCATACATCTATATTATAATTATCTTATAGTATAGGCGGTGGGTATTATGAAGAAAAAAAATAAGGAACATAATATAAACATATACAAAATCATATGGGTAACAGGCCTATTCTTATTATTAATAATAATCCTTTTAATGGTAATGGATTACAAAATAAATTATCAATATTTAACCAAAAATTATATATATTTTTATAATTGTGATGGTTCCGTTTGCACTGCTAGAGTTAAGGACGGAATTTCTCAAGATAAGTTATATTCAGTATATAATTGTGAATATGATAGTTGTCCTACCATAAAAAAAGTAATAAATGAAAATTATGTAATACTAAATAAAGATAATAAAAATATATTATATAATTTTATGGAGCAAAAAACTATCAGCGATAGTTATGAAGATTATCAAGTATTGAACAATAAATACATAATAGTAGTACAAAATAATTATAAGGGTATGATAGATAATGATAATAATATAATAATAAGCACTTTATATGATGATATTGGATATTATCAAGATGGAGTACTTATTGGTTATAATCTTAAAAATATAATAGTAAAAAAGAATAATTTATATGGAATTGTATCAATGAAAGATGGAACAATTGTAGAAAAAATAGAACACACAGAAGAAGAAATAGAAAGTTTATTAAATATTATTAATTCTTAAAATTACTTTTCTGAAACAAGATTTTATGATATAATTACAATAAAGATAATAGGGTGATGTTATGAATATATTAACGCAAAATATAAGTAAAAAAATAGTACTTATATCAATATCAATAATAATTTTTGTAGCGCTTTCAGTATCTACTACATATTCTTTAATATATAATTCAAAAAAATTAAGTAATAATACATACACAACAGGAGTATTAGATATAAAATATACAGAAGGTGAAACACTTGAATTAAAAAACAATATACCTTTAACAGATGAAGAAGGAATATTAACAACACCATATACAATAACAATAACAAATATAGGTACGCTTACTTATAAATTTAATTTGGATATATTATCAACTACAGAAGATATAGAAAATATTATAAACCCCAAATATTTAATGTTACAAATAGATGATAATGATCCCGTAAGTTTAATAGATTTACCAAATGGAAATATATATTCATCAATTCTTTTGGCACCTCAAGAAACTATGGAAATAAATATAAAGATGTGGTTAAAAGAAGATACTCCAAATACTGAGATAGGTCATACATATTCTGCTAAATTAGTAGCAACAGGTTTGGCAATTCAAAATAAAAATGAAAATCTACATACTACATCTTTAGCATATAGAACTTTGGTATCATTAGGATTAGATAAATATGCTGTAGAGTCAACTGCTGAAGAAGGAATATTAGAAACACAAGATGAGGATGGATATTTATATTATTTTAAGGGTAATATTAATTATAATTATGTATTATTAAATGGAAAATACTATAGAATTTATTTGATAGATAGTAAAGGTAATATAAAATTAATTTATTCAGGAACTAAGGCTCATGAAAATAATGACAATGATGCCTCAGAAAAAGATACAGTTATAGGAGTTACAAAATTTCAAAATCTAAATAATTTTGAAAATGCTACTGGATATACATACTTAGATGAGAGTATTAAAGAAATAGATAGTAATATAAAAATACAAGTAGATAATTGGTATAAAGAAAATATAGAAAATACGGAAGTAGAAAGTAATATAGTAGATGTAATATATTGTAATGATAAGAGAACGAATGCAGAAACTGGTATATATAATTCTTATGAAAGAATAACTAATAATAAACCTGATTTGAGTTGTTCTCCTGCAGACAGTTATACTAAAGATACAAATATTGGTAATGGAACTTCAAATTATCCAGTTGGATTAATAACGTTAGATGAATTATTATTAGTAAATAGCGATTATATAAATAATAATATAGGTTTTTGGACTATGACTGCAGCAAATTTTAAAGATAATGTAGCTTATAATTATTCATATATAGGTAAAAAGATAGTAGAAAGTAAGGTTGATGATGAATTAGGGGTAAGACCAGTAATAACTATAAAGAAAGATAATTTAGCCGGGTTAGGAACATCTACTCAACCATTCACATTAAAAACATCATAAGAAATACAATACATTATAATTAGTTTTTTATATAAAAGAAAAAGAACTTACGTGATAGTAGGTTCTTTAAACTTTGTTAATTGCATAAATCAACGTAGGTATCGTCTAAGCAACGAATACAGCATACACAGTTTAAATTAATTGTAAAGAAAGAATTTGTAGCAGTATAACTAGAAGTAGCAGTATCATAAGTTAATACTCTACAAGTAGCGCAACAGCCATCTAATTTTTCAACTCTGCAGATAGAAGAAGTAGTTGTTTCACCTGGATCCTTGCTGATTGGTAAAGATAATGGAGTTCCATTAGATCCACAAGTATATAGTACTATAGGTCTAGTGTTATAGCATACTGGACAACATTGTTGGCCTAGGAATCCTCTATCACAAGTCTCTAAGCAAGAATCACTTTGAGTAACACTTTGTTGAAGAATTAGAATAACTTTTAATATTTCTGCTATGCAGTTATCGCAGCAGTTGTTTGATCTTTCTGTATTATTCATATATTCCACCCCTTTTGTATTCAATATAACATATGATAAATTAAATAAAAAATGTATTATTAATACCTAAATAAATTCATTTAAGACAAAATATGCCAAAGTACTTGATTGTAAAGCAAATTTATAGTATAATATAGTAACTTTTGAAAAGAGGGATAGTATGTTGAAGAAAGAATTACCTTTTTACGGAAAAAGAGGAACTATAGCATCAATTGAGGAACTTGATAAATACTATTTAGTTAAATTATATGAATTAGATGGAAATTTAAAAGAACAAGACTTTTTCATAAAAAAAACATCAAAAAATAGAAAACAATTATTAGAAAACTATTATCATTATTTAGAAGAGTACTTAAACTTAGAGAATACAAAAGAAAAATATACTAGCTTAAAAGAAGAAGAAAAGAAGAATCAAAATCCATTATTAAGTAAAAAGTTAGTAGCAATATTATTATCTATATCAATATTAGTTGGAATTACTCCGTTAGCATCTTCTATAGTATTAAATAGTGGTTTATTATGGAATATAGGAAAATATACTTTGGTAATAGGTGCAGCATTTTCAACAGCATCTATAATATCTTTAAAAAATATAAAAGAGAATCGAGATAGTACATCATTTATTAAAAACTATGAAAATTTAAAGAAGGATTTAGAACTATATAATGAAGAAAAGGCTAAGGCATTAATTCCTAAAAAGAGGATGAGGAAAGATAATTTGGAAATTTTGTCTTCAGTTTCAAGAGAATTAGGACCAAAGCAAACTAGAAAGTTAGTTAGAGAAGAAGAAAAAATTATAAAGATGCAGTCTAACTTATAAAAAATAAAAATGTAATCATACTATAAATAGGTGATAATCTTGAAACGTATGAATAGTTATACAGAAGTAGTTATAAGAAAAAGTTATAAAGAACTTTTATCTAAAATAATTACTTCTCTTTTTATTAGAGGACTTTTATTAATAATTCCAATTTTTTGGAGTAGCACAATAAATTATGTTAGTGAATCTAATTATCATAGATCTTATTATTTGATAGTGGTAATATTGTTATTATCTATATTTTATTATATATTTCAATATTTAAATCAGGTAACTTGGTTTAAGTTATATAATAAATTATATTTAGAATATACTAATATAACAACTAGAAATAATATAGAAAATATAAAAAAAATTTCTTTGGCAGAATATACGAATATTATAAATAATGATATAGATATTATTTGTAATTTTATAGGTAATTCAGTAGTGAGAATAATTCAAATGATAGAGTTTATAATAATCTACTTGTATTTTTTATCATTAGATGTGTATATATTTTTAATAACAGTTATTATTTCTATAATAATGCTTATAATTTTAATAGTATCTGGTAGAGGTGTAAAAAAAGAAAATATTAAAAGGAAATCTAATCTTGATAGAAAGACTATAACTGCACATGAAATGTATTCTCAAATAAAAGAGAATAAATACGAAAAACAATTATTTGATAAATTTAATAAAAATACAATAGAATATTTAAAGTCAAATTATAATTTTAATATATTAGCTCAAGCGTTTATCTATTTAGTATTAGGAACAGTAGAGGTATGTAGATATAGTTTAATATTATATAGTATTTATTTGGTAAGTGTAGGAAGAATGGAAGTAGGAACGATAGTGTTAATTTATACATATTATGATAAGATTATAGCAAATTTTGAAGTAGTTGGTACAATAAATGTTGATTATCAAAGTTTTAAAGTATCATTAAAAAGGTTAAATAAACTTAACGCTGAAGAAAGTGTTTAGTTTTTATTATAATTAAAATTAAGTTTAAGTATTTTTTTGTAAATGACTAGTAAATAAACTTGACCTATTTTATTTATGTGTTAGAATAATTAGCAGAAAGGGAAGGGATATATATTATAAATTTTAAAACTATAATATATGTCTTTTTCTATAATTATAAGTTAGGAAGTGAACTTAAATGGTAGAAACAAACTTGCCAGTATTATTCTTTAAAGATGAAATAATATTTCCATTTAATGAATTAAGAATAGAATTTAATAATGATAGTGAAAAAATAATATTAGATAATGCTGAAAATTATAATGATAATCATATTTTATTATGCAATTTAACAGATCCTTTAGAAGAAAATTTAAATATTAAAGATTTTCCAAATATTGGAGTACTAGGAAAAATAAAATCAAAAATAGATTTGCCAAATGGTGCTGTAAGAGCTGTAATAACAGGGGTAGCAAGGGTAGAGATATTAAACTATATTCAAAATACTAACGATTATTTTGAGGCATTTACAATTCCTATTCAAGAATATAATTATAATGAAACTGAAGTAGAAGCATTGAAGAGAATATTATATAAGGATTTAAATAATTATATAAATACATCATCTTTAATGACTAATAGTGTTTTAGGGAGAATAGAGGGAGTAGAAAATATTGCTAAGTTAACGGATATAATAATAAGTGAGCTTCCATTAGATTATAAGAATAAATTAAAATATTTAAATGAAAAAAATCCTCTTAATAGATTAAAAGAAATAATAGAAGACTTAAATAGAGAACTAGAGACAACAAAATTAGAAAATGAATTAGAACAAACTTTAAAAGAAAAGTTAGATGATAGTCAAAGAGAATATATATTGAGGGAAAAAATAAGAATTATAAAGGAAGAGCTGGGTGAGACTGATATTAAAGAATCTGACGTATCTTTATTAAAAGATAAGATAGAAAAGTTAGAAGCACCGGAGAAAATTAAGGAAAAATTAAATCAAGAATTAACTAGATATGAATTAACGTCAGAAGCATCTCCTGAGGTGACTATAATTAGAACTTATATAGATTGGTTATTAAATTTACCTTGGCAAGAAAAAACAATTGATAATTATAAGTCTAAGAATGTAAAAGAGGTATTGAATGAGAGTCATTATGGTCTTGAGAAGATAAAAGAGAGAATAATAGAACAAGTAGTAGTAACAGAATATACTCATAAGATAAATAGTCCAATAATATGTTTAGTAGGTCCTCCAGGAACAGGTAAAACTACTCTTGCTAAAAGTATTGCTAAAGCACTAAATAAGAAATTTGTAAAAATTAGTGTTGGTGGCGTTAATGATGAAGCAGAGATAATGGGACATCGTCGTACATATATAGGAGCAAATCCTGGTAAGATAATTCAAGGTTTAAAAAAGGTTAGAGTAAATAATCCTGTATTTTTGATAGATGAAATAGATAAATTAACTAAAGATTATCATGGAGATCCAGCAGCAGCTTTGCTTGATATTTTGGATAAAGAACAAAACCAGATGTTTGTAGATAATTACATAGAAGAAGAATTTGATTTATCTAATGTAATGTTTATATTGACTGCTAATAATGCAAGTGAAATTCCAGCAGCCTTAAAGGATAGATTGGAGATAATAGAACTAACTAGTTATACAACAATTGAGAAGAAAGAAATAGCAAAGAAGTATTTAATTCCAAAATTATTTAAAGAGTATAAAATTAGAGATAATAATGTATCAATAAGTGATAAAGCAATATTGAAAATAATAAATGACTATACTAAGGAATCAGGAGCAAGAGAGTTAGAAAGGCAAATATCTACTATTTGTAGGAAAGTTATATGTAATGAAATATATGATACAATAATAAAGGAAAAAGATTTAGATAAATATTTAGGAAAAGAAAAATACTATCATAGTGTTAATGAGAAAAATACAAAATCTGGAATAGTTAATGCAGTTGCTTATACTCCTTATGGTGGAGAGGTACTAAAAGTATCTGTAGCTTATTATGAAGGTAAAGGAGAAGTATTGCTTACAGGTAGTTTAGGTGATATAATGAAAGAGAGTATTAATATTGCTATGAGTTATATTAAGAGTAATAGTGAGAAATTTGATATAGATTATAAGTTGTTTCAAGAAAACGATTTTCATATTCATTTAGAAGATGGGGCTACACCTAAAGATGGTCCATCTGCAGGAATAGCAATAGTGACATCTATATTAAGTTTACTTAAAGATTGTATTATAGATAGTAATATTAGTATGACTGGTGAAATAACATTAAGAGGAAAAATATTGCCAGTAGGTGGACTAAAAGAAAAATTAATTGCAGCCTCTGTAAATAATATTAAAAAAGTATTTATACCAATAGAAAATAAAAATGATTTAGAAGATATTCCAAAAGAAGTTAAGAATAAAATAGAAGTAACATTTGTAAGAGATTATTTGGATGTATACTATTATCTATTTAATAATAAAGAAAAATAAGAAGGGATGCTAATTATATGTTGGAATGCGAAGTATTAAGAAAAAATTTAGGGGATTTATATGGAATAGATTTAGAAAGATATAAATGGAATGAATCTTTAGAAAAAGAGATGTTTTCAATAAATTTAGATGATTGGTATGAAGATGTAAATCATATACCTTCATTAAAAATGAAAGAAGTGTATGAAAAAGGATTAAATATAGGTAGATGTGGACTTACATCAAGATATTTTGCTATTCATTTTCCTGATGCTGTATATCATAGAGGAAAATGTAGTATATTAGTTGGTACTAAAAGTGCAGAACATGGAGAACACGCTTGGATTACTAGAGAAGAGGATGGAATAACATTTATTTATGATAGTACTTTAATGTTAAAAATACCAGAAAGTGTTGCTTTAAAATATTATAAAACCGAAAGAATTTTAGATTATGATTCTGCAAGAACTTTGTCAGAATATGAAACATATTCAAGCGATGAAATGTTTTATCAAAAAAGAGATAAAAAAACATTTGTTAAATAGTCTATAGACAAATGTTTTGTCTCTTTTCAACTAAAGTGTTGCTGGGACAATAAAAAGGTATTGAATATTAAGTAATAATATGATAATATTAAAATGCAGAAAACGAATAAATTGAATTCAAGAAAGTGACTTGTGCCGACTAGTCTTTATTCGTTTTCTGCAAATAATGAATTCAAAAGATTAGTCGACACAAGTCTCTTTTTATTATGATTTTAGAAAATTATTTAGAGCAACTAAATCCAAGTGATTTAAAAAAGATAATAGAGTTTACTAATAAATTATTTACGCAAAAAATTAATGATAGATTAACTAATCAAGATTGTCAGAAAAGTGAATTAAAAATAAAATGTCCTATTTATAAATCTATTAATATAAAAAGAAATGGTCATAAAAACGGAACTCAAAGATATTTATGTAAAAATTGTAATAAGTCATTTTCAATAACAACAAATACTATACTCTATCATAGTAGGATAAAGTATTGGCAACTAAAATAATTCATAAAATGTCTATTAGATATTAAGCCAATAGTAGAAATAAGTAAACGACAAAGATGTCAAGAACACAAGCATATTATTTAGAAATTAAATTGTTTAAAGCCTTAGAGGAAACATATAATAACGTTAAATTAAAAGGCGTAGTTCAAGCAGACGAAAAGCATTTTAGAATTAGTTTTAAAGGTACTAAACATAAAGATATGCCAAGAGATACTAGACAATAGTGGTTCGCAAAATCTAAAAGTTGGCATTAATAATGAATTGACTTGTGTTGTAGTAGCAATAGATGAATCCGATAACATTATAATTAAAGTTGTCGGTAATGACTCTGCATCTAGTAATATGATAGAAAAAGCATTAGGTGGAAAAATATGTGAAAATTCCATTTTAGTAACTGATAGTAAAAATTCATATATTAAATTTGCAAAAGATAACAATTTAATACTTAAACAAGTACCAGATGGAAAATACAGTATTGATGGTAAATATAATTTAAGTGAAGTTAATGAGTTAATTTTAGAAATAGAAAATTATATTATATATTCTAAAAAGGGTATTTCCTCAAAACACTTACAACAATATTGTAATTTTATAAAATATAGAAAAATACTAAAATATACTGTAGAATACTTGGAAAGAAATGAAAAAATGTATATGGATGCTATTATTTTATGCTCAAATTTAGAAAATAATGATGTTTCATCTATGGATTTACCATTTGATGTAAATAAAATCTTTAATGTCTAGAGCAACACTTTAGTTGAAAAGAGACAAATTTTTTATTATCATCAACAAACTTTATCTTATCTTCTATTTTTTCGAGAATATGGCCACTGCTTTTTTTAATATTTCTACCTC
>ERZ808240.5041-NODE-5041-length-11051-cov-3.102583_pt1 | contig 11051 bp, 6 predicted proteins | sample MGYA00521084_ERZ808240 | MGnify/ENA primary metagenome ERZ808240 (study PRJEB31516, sample SAMN03275571) | gut metagenome | biome: mammalia-associated habitat; material: feces | host: Papio cynocephalus | place: Kenya | collected 2012-08-06 ... | reverse complement strand
GGCCCTGCACAACATGAACCGCTTCCACTGGCATCTTACCGACGACCAGGGCTGGCGCATCGAGATCAAGAAGTATCCCCGCCTTACCCAGGTGGGCGCCTGGCGCACGGGCACTACCGTGGGGCGCAACTCGGACATCGACGACGGTCAGCGCTACGGTGGCTACTACACCCAGGAGCAGATACGCGAGGTGGTGCAGTATGCTGCCGACCGTTACATCACCGTCATCCCCGAGATAGACATGCCCGGCCACATGCTGGCAGCCCTGGCGGCTTATCCCGAGCTGGGCTGCACGGGCGGCCCTTACGAGGTGGGCCACTTCTGGGGTGTCTACCGCGACATCCTCTGCGGTGGCAATCCGCGTACCTACCAGTTCGCCAAGGACGTGCTGGACGAGGTGTGCGCCCTCTTCCCCTCCGAGTACATACACATAGGTGGCGACGAGGCGCCCAAGATGCGCTGGGCTGCCTGTGCCAGGTGTCAGCAGGCCATCCGCGACCTGGGTATCAAGGCCGGGGGCAAGCAGACCAAGGAGGACCGGTTGCAGGGCTATTTTGCCATGGACATCCAGAAGTACCTGGCTGCCAAGGGACGCAAGATAATAGGCTGGGACGAGTTGCTGGAGTGCAATGTGGACAAGAGTGCCACCATTATGTCGTGGCGAGGGGCCGAGCCGGGCGCACAGGCTGCTGCCTTGGGCCACGATGTCATCATGACGCCCAACTCGTATGCTTACTTCGACTACTATCAGACAGATAAGACCAACAATGAGCCCCTGTGTATCGGCGGAACGCTTCCCATCGCCAAGACGTACAGCTTTGAGCCTGTGCCGGCCACTGCCACACCTGCTGTGACCGCCCGCGTACTGGGCGTGCAGGCCAACCTGTGGAGCGAGTACATCGGTTCGCCTCAGATGGCCGAGTATCAGGTGCTGCCGCGCATGGGTGCGCTGAGCGAAGTGCAGTGGATGGCGCCCGAGGCCAAGGATTACAACGATTTTGTGAAGCGTGTCGAGGGACTGCGTGCCTACTACGAGCTACGGGGCTATACCTATGCCAGGCATCTGTGGCCCGAGCTGTACCTCAAGGGCTCGCGTGGACTGTAACTCATATCGGCCGTCTGCCGCTGATGGCGGCGGCTGGTACCGGGGGTGTCTATACCTTATTATAATAAGAGGGCGCAACTGCCGTAGCAGTCGCGCCCTCTTAACTGGTGCTGTGTGTGATCCCGCCGAGAATCGAACTCGGAACAAAGGTTTAGGAAACCTCCGTTATATCCATTTAACTACAGGACCCTGGTACTTGCCGTGATGAGGCTGATGCTGGATGGCGGGCTCGCCCGCGCCGGCAACACTCGGCCTATCATGTACAAAGGTACGCAATATAATCAGGAAATAAAAAAAATATAGCAAATTATTTCATGGAATTAAACGTTAGACATTCAAAAACGTCTTATATGTGTATGAATCGTATAATCGTAACGTTAGCGCTTACCCTCTGCACACTGGCAGGTTTCGCCCAGGGCAGTGTAAGGGGCCGCATACTGGACAAGGCCCACAGCACGCCCGTCGAGTTTGTCAATGTGGTGGTCACGGCCAAGAGTGACACGACCAGGATAGTGGGCAGCGCTATATCGGATATAGATGGAAAGTTCAATGTCAAGGGACTGCCCGACGGAACCTATACGGTGACGCTGTCGTTTATGGGCTACAAGCCCGTGAGGCGCTCCTTTGCCATTACGGCCCAGGACAGGGCGGTGTCGTATGCCGTGCTGTACATGGCCGAGGATGCCCATCTGCTCAATGAGGTTAAGGTAACCGGGCAGCGGGCCTCGATGAAGCTGGAGGTGGACCGCAAGAGCTTCGATGTAAGCCAGCTGGTGTCCAATGCCGGCCAGGCAGCCACCGATGTACTGGAGAACATCCCCTCGGTAGACGTGGACAATGACGGAAACATCTCCCTGCGCGGAAACGAGAGCGTGGAGGTGTGGATTAACGGCAAGGCCAGTGGGCTGACCAGCGATAACCGCGCCCAGATACTCCAGCAGTTGCCCGCAGAGAGCATAGAGCGCATCGAGATAATCGACAACCCGTCGGCCAAGTTCTCGGCCGAGGGCTCGGCCGGCATTATCAACATTATCCTCAAGAAAGACCGCAACGCCGGCTACTACGGCTCGGTCGAAGTGGGCGGCGACACCCGTGGCGGGGCCTCGACCAGTGCCAATATCAATGTGAACAGCGCCAAGGTAGACGCCTACCTTAATATAGGGTATCGCCACCGTAAGGACCGCGGTCACAGCGAGAGCGAGCAGACCTTTCCGCAGACCTCGCAGTACCAGCGCTACTCGGCCAGCGACGACCACATGGGCAATGGCCTGTTCTCGCGGGCTGGCGTAACCTGGCATGCCACTAAGAAGGACGACCTGAGCCTGAGCGGTATGCTGATGAAGGGCCGCCACGACAACTGGTCGCTTACCCCATACCACTATGGCTCCTACACCAGCTCGGAGTTCGAGCGCGTTATGACGCGCCGCACCACCAGCAATGGCGACATGAATATGTACTATGGCGAGTTCAACTACCGTCACAACTTCACCGACCGTCACTACCTGGACTTCGTGGTGGGGTTCAACAAGTGGAAGAGCGATGACAGCAATGTGTACCAGGACTCTACCAGCTACTCGTCGGGTACTCAGCCCACGGACTACGACTATCAGTACCGCCCCCTGTACATCAATAACCGCAGCTGGCAGGTCAAGCTCGACTACGAGAACCCCATTACCGAGCGGTTTAAGGTTCAGGCTGGTTACGAGGGCAACTTCTCGCACGAGAATACTCCTCAGGAGTCGTGGACAGCAGACAACTGGGCCGGCAGCAATGCGGTCTTTGACAAGAGTTACTACAACCGGTTTGTCTACGACATGGATCTGCACGCCCTCTACTTCACCGCCCAGTACCAGTGGGGCAAGTTAGGCATCATGGGCGGTCTGCGCGGCGAGTACTGGCGTGTCAACACTACGAGCGACTTCTGGCAGACAGACACCGATGCCGATTTGAGCCAGACTAAGTTCAAGAAGGATTACTTCCAGCTCTTCCCCAGCGTGTTCATGAGCTACCAGCTTACCAGCGATGACCAGCTGCAGCTCAACTACACCCGCCGTCTGCGCCGTCCTTGGGGTGGCCAGCTCAACTCTTTCCGCGACACGCGCGATGCTACCACCGTGTCCTTTGGTAACCCTGAGCTTACCCCTGAGTACTCCAACTCGTTCGCTCTTAACTATCTGCACACATGGACTGAGCACTCGCTGCTCATCAGTGCCTACTACCGGCCCACTACCGATGTGATGCAGCGCGTCAACTGGCACGATTCGGCCTCGGATATGATGTATTCTACTACCCGGAACGTGGCCAAGAGCCAGAGCTCGGGTATCGAGGCGACGGTCAAGAACAAGTTGTTCCGCATACTGGACCTCACCACCAATGTCAATGCCTATTACTACAAGCTCAATGGCTTCAACTACGTGATAGACAACCAGACGGTGAGCGGCGAGGGCAACTCCAGCTTCACCTGGAACGCCCGTATGCAGGCCAGCCTTATCCTGCCTTACGACATCTCTGTACAGCTGGGAGGCCGTTACCGCTCGCGCCAGGTTGTTTCGCAGGGTTACCGCAAGGGTAACTACAATGTTGACTTTGGCGTGCGTAAGAACTTTATGAACCGTAAGTTCACGCTGTCGCTCAACTGCCGCGACGTGTTCAACAGCCGTAAGTGGGAAACCTTTACCAGCAGCGAGACCTTTACCCGTCATCAGGTCAACAGGCGTGGTGGCCGTAAGGTGAACCTCACACTCACCTGGAACTTCGGTCAGTCTAAGAAGAAACCCCAGCGCCGTGACGATATGAACGGCATGAACCCCTCAGACCAATATACAGGTGGCGAGGAGATGTGATAGAATACATTCTTTTTTATAAATAAGCGTTAATAGGTGGAGAGGGCCCAGTTCCAAGCGTGGAACATACGGGCCCTCTCGTTTTTTCTATTGGCGCGGCTTGCAAGACATCTTCCTACGCGCTCGGGATGGTGGCGTTCTTCACCGTGGGGGTCGCGAGAAATGAAAAGACCGACCTTTAGCTTTCTAATGATGGCTCCCAGTTTGCTAATGACGGCTCCGGGAAACCCAAAGGTAGGTCTCCCATATTCCATACTCCCTGCTCTCCATCTCCCCTTGGAACCTTGGGGAAAACCTTTGCGCCAGCAAAAAGCCCTGCAGGAACTGGTGGCATCTGCGTGATGCCTCGGGTTCTTGCAGGGCTTTTTTCGAGTGGCGCCTTAGCCACTTGTGGCCGCACACCCCGTGTGGGGTGGCGGCGGGAAGGGACAAGGTCAGAAATTGAACTTGGTTCCTACGCTTACGCTGAGCTGTCCCTCGCCCGGGTACGACCTGTGGCGCTGCTCCACGTTCTTTCCCAGTACGCTCACGCCAGGCTCTACGTACACCTCAACCTGTGGCGACACGCGTACGCCGGCCTGCAGCGATGCCTGGAGGCCCGGGGCTATGTGGGTGCCGTGCCCGGGACGTGTGGCCATGTTGAGCGATGCTCCGGCCAGGGCCGTGAGTTGGAAAGCCTGGTCCTCGGTCGACTCGCCCGTGATGGCGCTCTTCACGTTCATCATGTAGCCAGCCTGTAGCGAGGTGATATTCTGGTTGCCCGAGCCGCGGCGCTTCAGCGTGATGTTGCTCAGACGGGCATAGGCGCCATTGGCATGGCTGAGCCACTGGCCGTAGCCCACTTGCTCAAGGATGCCAAACTTGTCGCTACGCTTGCGGACCTCGCTAAACGAGGCCGAGTACACGCCTGTGCCCACGCCGGCCATGACCACATGGCGCTTGGCCGGAGCCGAGACGTCGCGCTTGGCACCGTGGTGGCGCTGCAGACTGTAGTCGAGGCCCACCAACAGCTGGGGCATAACCCGCTCTGACTGGCTGGCCCAGCGCGAAGACAGTTGATACGACAACTGAGGCTCTAAGTTGAGTCTGACAGCATCTGAAAGACGGATGCCCAACTGCCCGCCAGCGTGGATGTCTGGGGCAAAGGTAGTGCGGCCGTCACCGATGTCAGCCCCGATGCCCACGCCGCCAAAGGCGTTTATCGAGAGGGTGCGGTCAGGGTCGTAGCCATAGTTGATGGCCGTCAGGTCAGTAAGCCAGTCGGCCGACAGGCTCACCTGGCCGTGTCGGTTGTGGCCCACGCTACGCTGGAAGAAGCCCTGCAGGTTGGCGCGCCATGCTGCCGTGGGCGAATACCAGTGTGTGTAACCGATGCGGCCCACAGGGCTATAGGCGCGACCCGTGCGCAGCATGCTGACATGGTTGGTAAGTCCGCCGCCCACCGAGATAAAGCTGCGGTGGTTCTCACTGTCATCGCCCTGTCCCTGTCCCTTGGCACGCCCCATACTGTTCAGGTTGAACTGCAGTCCGGCGCTCACCGAGGCGATAAGGTCTATGCCCGTGGAGCTGAGCTGAGTGGGCAGATAGTCGTCATTGTATCCCTGCAGACGTGGTTCGATGAACAGGCTGACCATGTGGCTGAGCCGCATGGAGCCGCGGAGCGACGCGTCGAGGCCCAGGAAGAGGGCGGTGCGCTCAGAGCGCCGCGAGAGGTTGGCGCCCAGGGCCCCGGAGAAAGTAAAGAAGCGGTCGGCACGGTAACCGTAAAAGGCATTGGTAAAGTTGAGCAGATAGTCGGCGCCCACCTCGGCGTGCTTGTATCTGCTGTTGCCGTTGCGCTCGAACTGCGTCTGAGCCAACTGGCCCCACAGGCGTGCGCCGTGTACCGGCGTAAACCACTTGCCCACGGCCATGTAGGCCGAAGGCCGCAGATAGGTAAACGTATGCCGTGCAGCAGGGAAGATAGCGGGCACGTTGGCCCCCAGACCCATCTCGATAAAGGTGTGGCCGTACCAGGGGCGATGCTCGAAGGGGTCGGCCTGTCCACGCTGGGCGCGACGGTCGTGGTAGGTGTACACCAGGCCGGCAAGCACAGAGCCCACCACGTCGTGCTGGCCCACAGAGTTGGCCAGGGGCACGTAGTGCTGCCCGTAAGCATCGACGCGGGGCTCGATGACCAGGTCTATGTCGCGCGACAGGCGCACATTGGCCTGCAGGCCGGCACCCACACCGGGTACGCCATGCCTGTAATCGGGATAAGTAGACGAGTAGCTGTAGCTGGCACCAATGACACCGTTGAGCCAGAACCACCGGTCGGGGTCATAGCCGCCAAAGGCATTGTGCAGGTTGACGAGGTAGTCTATCTGGCCCCCTACCGCCTTGACGCGATGTCCCCACGGCTGGTTAAGATAAGTGCCTAACACCGAGAGGCGCACCCCGTTGGTGTGGCCCATCCACTTGCCCAGGCTGCCCATGAAGCGGGCGCCGGCCTGGTCGCCCCAGGTCTGCGGCTGAGAGTTGAGCAGGGCAGCGGGGCCACCCATCAGACTGATAAACAGGCCATCGGCCCATCCACTCGGCTCGCTGGTAGCCCGTCGGCGCATGCCGGCCTCGGGCAAGCGGTATCCCAAACCCACCGAGGCACTGGCCACAGGGCGGTAACCATGCCACGACTCTACCTGCGACACCTGGTCGCTCGACACCCCTAACCGCGGCTCTATATAGAGATAGGTATAGGGCGACAGGGCTGCCTGTCCGCGTACGCCCACATGGACACCCAGTCCGCGGCGGCTCTCGCCCTCGTGGCGCGAGTAGGTATAATCTATACCGGCCAGGCCGTAGAGTTCAAAACTGCGTGGCGTGTAGCTGGAGCCACGCTGGCTGAGCGCCGTGATGTTGAGCAGGTAGTCCAGGCCGATGCCGGCAAACTTGGACTTGACACCATAGGTGCGGTACAGACCACCGTTGATGCTCAGCCGCAGACCATGCTCGGGCGTGAGCCAGTCGCCGATGTGCAGCTCGCCCTGCCCGGCTAACTCCGGGTTGCGCAGGTTCATGGCATTGACGCCCCCGCCAGCGTCGACGAACAGGTGGTCCAGAAAATGCTTGTCCTTATAATTCTTGGTAACGCGTGGCTTCTGCAGCATGTAGTTCAGGGCGCTTCCGGGCACCTGGGCCTGAGCGGCGGTGCCCATTGCGAGGAGCGCCATGCAGGCCACGGCTGTCTTCTTGAATATTCTTGTCATAGGTATGATGACTATCATAACATTATTTCTTATCCAGTAATAGGTCGTTGACATCGCCGTCTACGTGGGCTATTTTCTCTAACGACGGGTCCATCTCAAATGCTTTCTTCAGAGCCTTGTAGGCATCTACGGGGTCGTCCATACGGTTCAGGCAGATGGCCTGCAGGTAGTGGGTGATGGCCTCGTCCTCGGGCAACTGTTTCACCAGGTCGGCCGCCTCCTTGTTGCGTTTCATGGCGAGCAGCATGACCAGTTCGTTGCGCTTGCCGGTCTTGGCCACGGTGGCAAAGTTGTCGTCATAGCGGCCGTTGAGCACCGCGTTGACAGCCAGCAGCAGGTGCGAAGCCTCGTTGTCGGGTACAAACTGGGCCACCGAGTCGGCCTCGGTGTACAGTCCAGCGCTGAGCAGGGCTATTATCTGGTTGGTGTTGACCACCTGGGGAGCCTTGGCCCCGGCGAAGGGGCGCAGCACCTGCGCGTCGGGCACCCGGCGGTTGATGAGCGATGAGGCCAGGTCGTTGGCTGCCGCCATGAACGACGGGTACATCTCCAGCGCCTGACGCTGTATCTGCTCGCGCTTAGTCTGGTCGGGCTCGGAGCGGTAGAGCTTGAAGAACTCGAAGCGCGAGAGCTGCTTGTAGTCCTTGTTGTACAGCTCGCGTATCTCGTCGATGGTGAGCTGACGGAAGATGGAGTAGTTCATCACGTACCCCACCTTGCGCAGCTGGGGCAGATAGCGTCCCTCTATGAGCCGCGTGTAGAACGGCAGTCGACGTATGGCGCGCCCCTGGGCGTCTATGCTGGCATAGCGCTTGATGGCCGCCTCTACCTGTGCCGCCTCGGTGTCCAGGCTGTCGGCCCGCATGCGCCGGGCCACCTCGGTCCACGGCGCCACGGAGGCCTTGGAGGCAAACTTCATGCTCCGCCGCATCTCCTCGGGTACCTGCTGGCGTAGGTAGTTGACCGCGAAGTCCATACGGCGCTGCGCCAGGGTGAGGTTAGAGGCATAGCGTCCGTCGGGCGACGACGTGCCCTCCATGGCGAGCGACTGCAGCGTGGCATCCTTGGTCGAGGCTATCTGCTGGAGCTGCTGCTTCATCTTCTCTATCTCGGCGGCGTTCTGCGGGTTGGCCGTGTCGAACACGCTCTTGCCGATGGGAAACTGCAGGTTGACCTCGCCACGGCTGTCGCGTAGCTGCATCTCGGGCTTGGGCATAAAGGCCGAGTCCGTAAGCTCTCCGGCGGCAAAGGAGTAGTCCAGCCAGCGCAGGGGGTTAACCGTTCCGCGCGCTATGATGGTGGTGTCGCGGTACAGGATGCGGTTGTAGTTCTCGATGGCCATATATACGTCGCACGAGAACTCGTCCTTGACATGCTCTACGTAAATGGAGTCCGAGTATCCTATGATGTCGTTGGTGCGGTTTTTCTCGCGCATGGCCTTTGACTTCACGGTGATGTAGCGAGCCAGCGGGTCGCCGGCCGTGCTGTCGGCTATGTCAAAGTTGTACAGTCGGTCCTGCGTGCGGTTGTACTCCCGCGCATCGTAGACCATCGGCCGCATGGCGCGTAGCTCTCCGCGGGTCACGTCGTTGAGTATGGGCTGTACCACGAGGCGCGTGTTGTGGGCAAACATCTCGCGGGGCACCCTCACGCGGGTTCGCACATGGAAGTAGTTGCCCTTGACCTCTATGTCGGTGGGCTCGGGCATTATCTTGTCCGTAATCTGCTTGGCGGCCACCACCACCTCCTTGAGCGATATGTTCTCCTCTTCCATCTGTATGTCCAGGAACTTGGCGCTCTTTACCTTGACGGTTACCGTCTTGAGCCCCACCATGCTGAAGTGCAGGGTGGTGCCCACATGTACGTTGAAGGCGAAACGGCCGTCTACATCGGTGGTGGCGTAGGCACGCTTGGTAGAGGCGTCGCTGATGTTTACGCCGATAAGGGGTTCCTTGTCGGCCTTGGCGGTTACGACACCGGTAAGGCGGATGGTCTCCTGGGCCGTGGCCGGCAGGGCCAGCAGCAGGGCCAGGGCCACCAGCACCGCCAGGCGTACGCGGGGCGATAGGGTTATGCCGAATGGGGTTTTCATGTCTTTTATCATCAGTTGTTTAATCTATTCTATACTTGCAGCCATGGCTGCTACTTGAGGATATACACGAACGACACCCCTGCCCGCAGTGGGGCGGGGGTCCACTTGCTACAGTTGGCCCGGTTGGGCTCGTCGGCGCCGAGGCCCTCTTCGTAGTGCTTCTCGTGGCGGTGCAGCAGGCCCACGCCCAGGCTGCCCTCTAAGCTCCAGTGGCGGCTCAGCACAAAGCTGTAGCCATAGGTAAGTCCGCCGCCGAGGGCATCGCCGTTGTGGCGGCAGTCCTGGTGCTTCAGGTTGTAGTGGGTGGCCACCCCCATGATGCCTATAAAGTGGCCGGCCTGTGGGCGGGCGCTCAGCCAGTAGCGTAGCTCGGGCGTGAAGGCTTCGCCCTTGACATGGAGGTCGCTGATGCCGAGCCGGCTCACGATGCCCTCGACATTGAGGGTAACATGGCGGTTCATGCGAAACTCTACGCCCAGGTTGGGCGACTCTGCCATCCAGTACAGGGCGTTGGTCTTCAGACTGATGCGCTGCGCGGTGGCCGTGGCCATACTGCCGATAAGTAGCAGGAACAGTACTATCTTTCTATTCATATCTATAGTTGTTATATGTATCGTCGGGTGGGGCTTGATTAGATAATGTGGCGGAACAGCTGGTCAAACTGGCCAAACTGCGGAGCCTCGCCATCGGCCAGGGGAGCCATCATCCAGCACAGGCGGCTGTCGTGATACATCGACGCGACCAGCGAGAAGGTGCTGGGTGCCCCTATGATGTACTGGCAGCGCGACAGCAGGCACAGGTCTTCGCCCGGCGAGCCTGTGGCAAAGGACAGCGCCACGCCGGCCAGCTCCTGCTCGTACAGCGCGCGGTTCAGCGAGGGGTCGTTTCCACATATATATATATGTACGGGCTGCGACTGCGAGGCCACGAAGCACCGTATGTAGTCTATGTACACCTGGTCGTCATAGTAGTAGCGCCCGCCCATCCACGTGCGGTAGTCGCCCCGGCGTATGTGTACGCCTAAGCGCAGGCCCTGGCTGCCGCCGGTCTGGGCTATGTAGCTGTCGGTGGCGCGGCTCACCTCGGGACTGAAGGCGAAGATCCCCAGTATGTCCTGCTTGTACTTCAGGAACAGGTCGTAGTAGCGCACGTACCAGCCCTGTACCATCAGCCATCGGTGGGTGTCCATCATGTGCTGGGCCTCGGGGTTGCCGTCGGGACAGTCGAAGCTGGCCGTGGGCAGCAGGCCCACGCGGGCCGCCCACTTGGCCGCTACGTACACCGCGAAGTTGTGCCAGCGCGTGTGGCCTATGTGGAAGTAGGGATACTTGTAGGCAAAGCGCATGGAGACCGTGTGCCGGCCGTGCTCGCGGGCCCAGGCGTACACATGGCCGTACTGCAACAGGTTGTTGCACATCCTCCCCTTGTCTCTTACGAACAGCATGGCGTTACTTATGTGTGTTACCGGGTGTGAGTCGGTCGCCTATCATGCGGTCCATGTACGACTGGATGATGGCCTTGACCTCGCGTTCCATCTGGCCCTGGACAGCTACGCGGCCCACCAGGTTGGTACGCATCAGGTAGTCGTCCAGACGGTACATGCCCACCACGCGGCTGCCGTCAAACTGCATGACGTAACCGTACTTGCAGTACTGGTACACGCCGTTGAGGTAGTTGATGGCCCATGTCTGCTCGGGCGGAGTATGGAAGAGGTCGCAGCCGAAGCCCACGTAGGGCTCGTCGTAGCCCAGGTAGCCCAGGACGGT
>ERZ808240.5040-NODE-5040-length-11051-cov-3.235995_pt1 | contig 11051 bp, 7 predicted proteins | sample MGYA00521084_ERZ808240 | MGnify/ENA primary metagenome ERZ808240 (study PRJEB31516, sample SAMN03275571) | gut metagenome | biome: mammalia-associated habitat; material: feces | host: Papio cynocephalus | place: Kenya | collected 2012-08-06 ... | reverse complement strand
GTAGCCATAATATTAAGTTAGTTGAATTTTTGAAAGTAGGGGAAAACGACGTTGTTTTGTAATGTAAACAAGTATTGATACATATAATTGAGCAGTATGGGGCTACAATCAGGTTAGAAGTATGACTATAAATATATGAGGGAGAAATTAAAATAGTGAATTTTTATGATAATAGATAGATTTTATTGAAAGTAATTTTAAAATTTATTTATGATATGAATAAATATAAAATATACTGTTGGCGAGAGAATGGATAAATGTAATCATTTATAAAGTAAAACGCGGACAGTATTTTATAAAAAACTTATAAGGAGGTTCATTCAATTGAAAAGAAAACTATTAGGTGTAATAATGATAGGATTTGCACTTTTACTTAGTGGGTGTTCTGTTAGTAGTATTGGTCATACAACAAAAGGTGCTGTGGAAGCACCACCCAGTGTCGATACATATGCCAAAAGCGATACGATTACGGCTGATATTTACTTAGATGGGACAACGTCCATGTATGGTTATGTGAATTACCCGGGCGGTACGATTTATGGAGATGCAGTCAAAAATATTGAACGGACAATTACAGAAAATTGGAAAAATGATTCAATTAATTACATTAAATTTGGTGATACGTTCCAGGAAATGAGCCGTGATGCTTTCCTTCAGATGGATACAACAGCTTTTTACGATCAAAAAGATACGAGTCTGCAGAAAGTCATTGAACAAACGAAAGATAATGACTTATCGATTATTATTACGGATTTATTCCAAACCAATCAAGATTTGGACAGCTTAGTCCATTCGATTAAAAACAAAGGTATGGGTAACGGTCGGGCTGTTGCTGTCATCGGTTTGAAGAGTCAATTCAACGGCAAAATTTTTGATGTCGGCAAAAATATGTCTTCCCTCGATTATGCAAGCAGTGACGATTCCTCTACATATCGTCCTGTTTATCTGATTGTCATGGGCAATGAAAATGATACGCGGGCTTTTGTCGAAAGCTATCAGAAAAAAATGCCAGAAAGTGCACAGGTAAATGTTGCTTTCTTTGCCCCGAATTTAGGTATTCATAATGCCTTAGAAGCTGATAAAGTGACGAATAAGAAAAATGATAAAAAAGATAAGGCAGCTAAAATGGCTGCGATATCGGATTTATTGGGGAAGGGCGATATCATGCAGTATCGTTTGAAAAAGGATGAAAAATTATCGGAAGTCCCTGTCCGTTTGTATGGGAAAGATGTTGTCGGTAAAATACCGGATGCGTATACCCTGAAGCTTGATAGTGTAGAGGTATGGAATAAAAGCAGTAAGACCTTTGAGGCCACGACCGCCGATGATTTCTTAAGTGCTGATGCCGGCGATGCCGGTTTGAACAATGGAACGGCTAATGTTTCCTTTATACTGCAGGCTAATCCAGCAGCTATTCATAAAAAAGAAGGCGTATATCGGACCAAGATATCTTTGATTCCTGATAAGGATAAATATACTAAAACCGTTAATCCTTTTGCAGATTGGAATTTTGATGACAGCCAGATCGGTGAAAGTCAGGACGTTCTGAAATCTGTAGGTAATAAGACATTGAATATCAGTAAATTCATTACGATGCTGGCGAACCTGAATTATGAATTGAATACACCGGGATTCCACGATATGTATGTCTACTTTGAAGTGAAATAGAAAGGAGTTTGATTTTTATGAAATGGATTTTGTTTTTAGTGAAGGCTGTTGTGATTTTCTTTGTTTTGTGGTTAGCATTCATTTATGGGTATGGCGATTTCTGGCTGTCAGATACAATTGTACCTGAAGCAGATGTAGAAATTGATGAATGGCTTCATTCTTATTATCTTGCCGGAGGTATTTCCGCACTTATCGGATTGATTTGCAGTGCTGTTTGGTTTTATTTTGGCATCAATTTTGCCGGTGGTATCAGTGCCGGTGTAAAGCATACCATTTTATGGCTCATCGCCTTTATCGGCAGTTTTATCGTTGCTTTTATCTGCATTGATGCAGCACAGGAAGGAAGCGGTTTATCTTTCTTTTTCGTAGGCTTTTTATCCCCTGTGGGCTACTATATTAACTCCTTATTTAATTCCGCAGAGGCTGTTAAATTTATCCCGCCTCTTGGCGAACATATTCATGGTTAAAAAGAGAAGGGAGCAATGAAACGATGAGTTATTACTTAATTGGCATCGGCGGTACGGGTGCCAGATGTATGGAAGCTTTTGTCCATTTGACGGGGGCGGGTCTTTTGAAAGATAACCAATCGGTGAAAACTATTTTTGTCGATGCCGATGTATCTTGCGGGAACTTAGTACGGACACAGCAGACTGTGGATTTATATAGAAAAGTAAGGAAGCTGAGCTTTGGTCCCGACGGAATTTTTAAAAATGATATTATTAATTCCGGTTTCTGGAGCCCTGTAAAGAAAGACTGCGATACGCTGGATGATGTTTTTCAAAACACGTCATTAATAAATAAAGAAAGTACGCAGTCATTGGGAATGCTTTATGAATCCCTGTTTACAGAACAGGAAAGGACAACAAATTTGGATAAAGGATTTCGTGGTCATCCAGCAATCGGTGCAGCTGTTATGACTGAGAAAATGAATGTGGAAGAAGAACCTTGGAAAACTATTTTGCCGCAAATTAATGCCGATAAAAATGCAAAGATATTTCTCTTCGCTTCCGTTTTTGGAGGTACTGGCGCAGCTGGCTTTCCTACGATTGCCCGCCTGCTGCAAAAAGCACTGCACAAAGATGGAGAAGGCAACTGCATTGCTAAAATCGGCGGTGCCCTCGTCTTACCATATTTCCAATTTCCGCCGGCAGATGCTGCCAACAGTAATGAAATGCAGGCAAAAGTTGAGGAATTTATGTTGAATACTAAATCAGCCCTCGATTACTATAATAAAAATAATCTCTTAGGTCCTGTTTTTACTTCCATTTATATGGTTGGTGAAAATGACTTGTCAGAAGTTAAAAAATTCAGTCTTGGTTCTAAAGATCAGAAAAATGAAGCAAACATTGTTGAAATGTATGCAGCTTTGGCAGCTTTTGATTTCTTTAATAAGAAATCGTATGATGATCGCGGTGAAGTCCCGATGATTGGCCGCAAAGAAGAAGAACGGATTACGTGGGATGATTTGCCGGATGTTTGTGTTGAAGGAACCCTTAAAGATAAGATGGCAACATACATCCGCTTCCTCTATGCGTATCGTTGGAATGTTCTTGAGTCGCTGAGAAAAATAGCTCAGGATGAAAGTTATGATAAATATGTTGCCTGGTATAAAGATTTAGTAAAAAAAGCTGGCGGCATTGATGTTTATCATGATAAAGAAACGATGGAACATTTTGAATCGTTAGGTGAATATGCAGAACATTTTTTTGCTTGGATGCATGATATCATCCAAAGCTCGCCGCGTCATGTTGAATTGGTAAATGAACGTGTTTGCGGAGCCTGCGTCTATGATTCAGATGACGATAGAAAGAGTATTTTCAATTTCTTTAAAAAAGAAACGCAGAAATTTTTTACCCTCGATATCTACCAAGTTGTTCTGCCCGTTGCAGAACGTAAAGATAAGCTGACAGGAAAAGAATTCTGGCAGTCATTGTGTAATTATACGAAAAAAATGAAAAAGACTGAAGCAGCAGGCTCTGAAATCTTGATGCAGGCGATTCAGGATATTTGTAAGTAGGAGGAAAGATTGTTATGGCTTTTCCATTATTACCCAGTCTTATTGCCGATCCTAAAGTAGCGATTCCCCAAAGCGGTGAATGGACGAAACCGAATGCGCAAAATACATTGACCGGACTCGTTGATAGTTTAAAAGTAGCGGCAAATAAAGATTCTAATATTAGTTCTATTCCTGATGTTTGGGCTCATCCTATACTCATGCGCAGTATTTTGAGTGATGAGCAGCACCCGCAGTATAAACAGTACGTTGCAGAATGGCGCGGTCTGCTGGCCATTATGGCGTTGCGGAAAATGCGTGGTCTTAGCAAGATTCAAGTGATAAGCATTGAAATTCCTGCTATTGATAAACTGCAGGATGATGCACCGGAATTTCTAAAAGTACTGGCCCGGTCAATTCCGTTGGAATATCTGCAGATGCAACATGATGGTACGATTAAAGATAAACCGGGAATTCAAGCGAAAATACAGCTTTTGACTTATGATAATCATCCCTTAGGAATTTTTTGGCCGTCTATTTTGATTTGCCCAGCTTTGGGATTGGAAAAATATCATTTTTATGATATTGCTTGGTGGGGTAATGACGGCCTGATGGACCCGATTAGTGCGCTGAGCAATGATGAAAAGAATTCTTTATGTGCATGGCTGCAGAATGTAATTAATTCAATACAGAATAACAATGCATTAATGAATTTATTAACAGCGTTTCGCGACGATATTAAGGCGAATTTAAATACAGAATTTCAAGATACTGTATTTCAAGGTCAGATAGGCAAAGGACTGGGCGTTACTGGTATTTGTTCTATTATTGATGCCCCAATAGAGGGTGTCGTGGATGCTACTTTTTTGGAAAAATCTCAAGTTCTTTTAATGAATCGCCGAGGAAATGAAAACGTGCCGAATTTATTGATTGTGACACCGGATTTAGACCAACAATGGAATGTCAGTGAAAGTGATATCATCGTTGGCGGGTATCTCAATGCTAGTACGTGTCTTCATAAAGGAACGGGGATTATTCTCGATCATACGCATATTGGTGATATTGACTTAAGTGATTATCACGCAGAAATTCATATGGCTGACGAATTTTTTACGGATAAGATAGCCATTTTTTATTTGCCGTACAATGCGTTTCCGACCGTTATGGGAAACAAAGTATATACATATGGACAAAGTGCTGTGAATATTGTTTTGCCAATTCAAAAATGGTTATTGGATTACTTAGAACCGGAATTTATTGCACAGCATACAAAGATTTCTATTGTTAATCAAGATATTGCAGTAACCCTATCGCTGCCTGTTACTGGACCAGATGGTAACGGTAAAATGATTGTTACCAAAAAGCTGTATAAAGCAGCACAAAAAGAGAACGTCAATATATATGATGATAAAAATAAGAAAATTATTATGTATGATAGGGTTCCTTTAATTCAAGTTTGGCCGAATATTCGTATGCGAGAACCGAATGCATGGAAAGCATACTATACGTATTTTGATTTGGGATATAGTACAATGACATTTCATGCAACCCCATTATTTTTGCAAAAACAAGGTTCTCCTGTTGAATTAGTAGATTCAGGAACTAGGGCTGAAATTTGTAAGGGTGAATCATTCCCAGAAGCTTTTGTGTGTGAACATCGATTTACAGATTTACATGGCAGTAGTGTTAATGAAGAAATTGGCTTGCTTTTACTGGATCAAAGTAAGGTGAAAGAGGTTAGCACACAAAATACAACCTGTAAAATTGGTATTGACTTTGGAACAACCAATACGACAACCTATATGCATGTTGATAACGAAGAACCTCGGCTCATGCATTTAAAGAACCATAAATATTATGTCACCTTTACAGATGCGGAAGAAAATATTGGAGGTGATGATTGCGCTACATTAAGAAAAAATTTTATTTCTGAACAAGAACAACCAAGTAATGCGCAAGGTTCCATTAAGACTATGTATCATGCCAATCCGGAAAAAATGACGGCAGATCCATTCTTTTCTGGTAATATTTATTACCTAGATCAAGCTAGAAATATTACCAGTGACCAGTCTATCTTGGGCAATATAAAAACAACAGATATGAAATGGGATCAAGAAAAAGGTCGTATTTATATGCAGGGATTTTTAATGCAGCTTTGTTTGCAATGTATGGTTGAAGCTGTTATTACGGGGGCAAGTACGTTACAATGGCTATACTCCTATCCTAAGGCCTTTTCTATTATGCAACGTGACCAATATCAAAATACGTGGACGGCTATTTACAATGAAACGATTTGTACGGCATGTACATTAAATAGTATTGAGCCTTCTTCACTGTCCGAAAGCGAATCTATTGCTGAATACTTTAAAAAGGATATGCAAGCTTCTACGACAAGAGGTATTATTTGTTTGGATATTGGCGGCGGGACGACAGATATTGCCGTTTGGCAGGGAGCAGAAGATGCATTGTTGAATCAGACTTCTATTCGTTTTGCTGGTCGGAATATTTTGAATGATTATTTGTGGCATCGCAAACAAAATGGGCATACGATGTTATCCAAATTAAAAAATGATAATGATGAATTTACAGGCCTGTTAACAAGTTTAGAACAAGTATCTTCAAAACATCTTTTTGATTTGGGACTAGAAGCGTTATTACGTGATTATGAAGAAGATATTTTCAAATCGTTACCAACGAAAAGTGCAGATGCTGAAATTGCATTGATGATTCGAGATATTACCTTTGCTTTATCAGGTGTGTTTTTCTATTGTGGCATGTTGATTGGATATCTGCGAAAAAAAGAAAATTATGATACGTCACAATTATTACCGAATTGCTACGTAGGAGGAAATGCTTCTAAATTATTGAATTGGGCAGCTGGCGGAGAATTTACAGATAAGACAATTATGTCTCAAGTATTTAAACAATGTATATACAGTGGTATTTTATATGAAGATTCGCAGCAAGCAGTGAAAAAAAACTTTGATATTAATCTAACGGAATATCCAAAACAAGAAGTAGCGTATGGATTAGTTACGAGTACGGATATATCGAATAATACATCAGATGATATTTTTGATTTTGGTCTCGATGACAATGAGGATGATAATGTTCCAGTTCTTTTGGCTGGTGAAAAATTCGCTGTAAATACAAAAGATGAATGTCAAGATACGGTTTCTGCAGCAGATTTTTTGGAAGGAATTCGAATTGATAACGAAAAACCAGAAGTATTTGAAAAATTCTTGTCGTTGTTCAATAAAATGATGAGAAAAATACGGCTAGAACCGATTATGTTTTCAAGTGACGATTTTATTAATATCTGCACGAACGTCAATCAGGTTTTAAGTGATAAGAAACAAGAAGCAAATGGCGACGTTGAAAATGTGTATTCCGAACCGATTTTTATTTTAGTATTAAAAACAGCATATGAGTATTTGGCAAATCAGAAATAACACTGTTGGAGATGAAGCATGTTTATGGAAAATAAAGACAGAGATAGAGAAAAAATTATAAAGGGCTTAATTAACTTGTTAGAATATATAGACCGACAAACAAAAAGTAGTCAGAGTATCATAGGTCATGAATGTCAAAAATGTTTTGGAGATATTCCTTTATCGCAAGTAAAAGAAATATTGGAAAAAGATTCTGTTCTTAGAATGCAGCATACAGAAACTAATGGAGAAAATTTGATTTCTAATAAAGAAACCAGATTTTCTGAATCTAAAAAGGACGATTATACAAATGAAATTATAGGTGGGCAAACTAGAAATAATCAGAAAGAATTGGAAGAAATTTTTGTAACTAAATCAGAATTTGAGCGTAAAGTTCAGCAGAGTAAACACGTACAAGATCTTAGGATGCAAGTAGAAGATCTTATGGCGCAAGTTCGACAAGTTAAAGAGCAAATCCAAACAATTACAGTTCAAGTTCAGCATAATAATCTCCCAAACTTTCAGCTTTTTAATCAGACTCAACAGGATAAAAAAAATGGTGAAGAAAAAGCTAACAATCAATCTGAAGTTGGTGTAACGATCCAAACTAAGTTAGAAAATGAGACTAAAGCAACTGGTATGCTCCAAACGAATACAATTGAAAATATTATACTTAGCCAAGAAATGCAAGAACAAATGGATAATATTGTTCAAGAAGATAGCACACGCAACTATTTTAATTGTCCATTAAAATTCATTTTGAAAGATGCCGATGAATGGGCGCAACATCCAAGACCTTTTCAAAACATAGATGAAGCTAAAAAAGTTCCTTTAAGAAAAAAATCAGGAAATGCACAATTTAATGGCATTCAGGCGAAAGAAGAACCATACTGTTTTTTAGTACCAATCAAAGGAATGGTTTGGAATAAAAAAAACTTGATGGAAAAAGGTTATGAAGAGTTCTTTCAAATCGATTCTTCTGATGATTTAAAAGGAACTTATACAACAATTCTTTTAAAAAAGCCGGCCATCATCGAAAAAAGGCAAGATGGTCTGTATTATTTAGTAGAACGAGGGCACATTCAAGTTAAGCAATAAAGGAGGAGCGAAACGTGGGAATACTATCATATATCATTCCACAAGAATGGCTGTTACGAATTATTATTTTGGCCATGATTGTTTTATCTGGTTTTGTTATTCGTAAATGTTGGGTTTTATATGCGTTAGGAAAAGAAAACTTGGCTATGCTGGAACGCATGGAAGATGTGAGTGGTTTAGAAAAAGCCTTGTTAAAAAATGATGCAAATTTGGATCAAGAGTTTGCAGCGTATGAAACATCGTTAGGAAAAAATGATAATACCTTTGTTCTTTTTGAACATGTCAAAGCTATTTATGATGCTGGCGCGCAAAGCAGCCGCCTTGATGCAGATTTATTAGTAAAGAATACAGTCGACAAGATTTTTACGAGTGTCGATTCGGTAAAAACTAGTATCTCTCTTTTTTTGGTCATGGGGATTTTAGGAACACTAGCCGGTTTGGCGATTAGTATCGGCGGTTTTAATGGAGCTAACTTCGTCATGACAGGACAAAGCAGTTCAACGGCGAATGAATTATCTTTGCTATTCGGAAACTTGCGAGGTGCATTCGCACCGAGTATGTGGGGCGTTTTCTTTACCATTGTCTTTGTTTTTATTTACTCTTGGAAAATTCAGGAAGGTTGCATTAATAAAGTTAGTGAAAAATTGACGATTAATACGATTCGCTACTGGCTTCCTAGACTATATCCAACGGATTTTCAGCGTGGCGATCAAAGTTTGGTCAAATTGAACGCAACGATTGCAAATGCTGACGGCATCAATGATGGTGTACGTACGCTGGAAAAGAATTTGAGTTCTTCTAATCAGACGCTGCAGCAATTGGCAAAAGTATCGGATGATATCCAAAAAGCCAGCGACCGTTTTGATAAGAGTACGGACAAAATTGTTAAAATCAAAGAACTATATGATGAATTAAAAAAGACAAATGATACTTTCCATTCTTCTTTGGAATCTTTGATTCATTCTGCGACTCAGGACCGAAAAGATTCATATGAAGAGTATATGAGTATTGTTGAAAAGAATGCAGCAGCAGTACAAGAAGCCAATCAAAAAATGAAAGACCAAATGGCACAGTACTTTGATGCATTAACTGTAGTGTTGAAAAATCAAAACAGTACTTTTTCAGAAAATTTGCAAGGACAAATTAATACTTGGAAGGATACGTTACGTAGTCAAAGCACAGAATTACAGGCGGTAATATCGCAATTAAAGGCATATGATACAAATTTTTTCCAGACCGTGAATGATACGAAAGAATCATTAAACGAGTCAGTTAAGATAAATAATGAGGCTGCTATTGCCAATCAAGAGTTGGGTAAAAAATTACGTGAAATTGAAGAAAAGTTATTGAATCGTCAGGATGAACTGATAGAACAGATTGCACAGCCTGTAACGGCTCAGTTGACAGAAGTGGCGCATATACTGCAGGGGCTTCAAAAACCTTTTATCGATGCGACAAATTCTATCTCTGCGATGGCGGACAGAAATTATCGTCAAATGACGGAATTAATAAATCCAATACAAGAAATTACGAAGACATTACAAGAAAAACAGAATGTATTGACGAATGATAATCAACGTTTGATGCAGACCTTAGAAACATTGCAAAATACGATGCATGGTTTTCAGAAAACGGTAAATGCTACATTAGCTGTTGTAGGTGAAACGAAGGGTGTTTCGCCGGAACGCATTCAAAAATGGTTTGAAACGCAGACTGAAGACTCAACCACGTTGCGTACAAAACGACAAAGAGAAATAGAAACGAATCGGGAAGAAGAAAAAAATAAGAATGGTTTCTTATCTTTAAAGAACATCCCTATACTGGTTATTGCTGTTTTGCTGTTATTTAGTGTCGTAACGCAGGTTATTATGGTTACAAAGATATCGGCATTAGAACAAAATCAGGCGGCTGTTAATCAGGTACTCATGAAAGGTGAAATGAACGATTCATCTTCAAATTCGGGACAATAGAAAAGGACGAGATAGTATGTTGAACAATCGATTTGGTTTTAACTTCTGGCCGTCTTTTACGGATTTGATGTTATCATTTGTACTTGTTGTGTTGATTGTTCTTTTTGTTGTTTCTAAAATGATTGCTGCCGGTACGGAAAATTTAGACCGAGCGCGGCAAAGCCAGCAAAAAATTCAAACACAAATTGAACAAGGTATCAATAAACAATATAAAGTACTTACCCTTTCAGATAGAGATGGTACAGATATTAATAAAGAAATGACGAATCATCCAGCTGACGTGTATATTATTAATAAACTGGATAGGCAAACCATTACGTTTAGTGATAAGGTATTATTTGATTCGGGACAAAGTGATATTAAACCGGCTGGTTATGAAATATTGAATGTCGTTGGACCGATTCTTGCTACGAACTTGGACAATATTGGCGAAATTCAGATACAAGGTCATGCGGATATTAGTTTTGAAGACGATTTTAACTTACAGCTGGCTGCTAATCGGGCTATTGCTGTGTATAAATTTTTACAGGTCAACGTAGGAATTGATCCAGCGCAATACCTTATGTCGGCAACCTCTTTTGGAAAATATAAACCGGTGGGCAGAGAGTCGGGGAGTGATTATACGTATGAAAAACTACAACAAGCCAATGCGGATGAAGCATTGATGGCTCGAAATCGACGAATTGAAATTGTGCTATTTTATAAAAATCAAAAGAAATAGGTTGGCATTGGTTGAAATGTGATTTAAATATATCTTGTTTTATATATAATAAGATGCCTTGTGAGTGAGAATGTTCACAAGGCATCTTCATTTATTATAGCTCCCTTATATATAGTAATTTTATGTCATCTGATTAAAGTTGATATTCTTTAGCTATTGTTTCTACTTTT
>ERZ808240.5039-NODE-5039-length-11056-cov-9.804836_pt1 | contig 11056 bp, 7 predicted proteins | sample MGYA00521084_ERZ808240 | MGnify/ENA primary metagenome ERZ808240 (study PRJEB31516, sample SAMN03275571) | gut metagenome | biome: mammalia-associated habitat; material: feces | host: Papio cynocephalus | place: Kenya | collected 2012-08-06 ... | reverse complement strand
GTGTGGAGTGAAAAGATATGTTTGTTACATTTGCAATCGGAAAAGGCGTAGTCGTTGAGAAATCTTAATCAAAATAATAACTAATAAAATTGAGTATGAAAAAGTTTACTAATTTGTTACTATTGACATTGTTGTTTGTTTGTGGTAGCCAATGGGCTAAGGCACAGAAAGTGGGTATGTTTATCGGTTATGATAACGTGGACGCAATCGAAGACGATGACGAAAAGGCTGCCGCCGAATGGTTTAATACTACTTATGTAGCTACTGGTAAGGGTAAGTTCTATACTCCAAGTACCATTTCTTCGCTTAATTCTAATGAGGTGAAAGCGTTGTGGGTAGTTGTTGATAGAGTGGGGCTTAAGATTGGTTTTGCCAATCTTCCGTCTGTTTTTGTAAATAGTAGATCCATTGGAGCCCTTCAGACTTATGTGAAGAATGGTGGTAACTTGTTGCTCACAACCCAAGCTACCCAGTTGGTTGTGGCCGTTGGACGAGTGTCGGACGTGTATGCACCAACTATCTTTGGCTCGGGAGTTGGTGGACAGAATCCTGATGTTTGGGGTATCAATGCACAGATAGGCTGTAATCCTAATTTATCAGAATATTATGATCATCGCTCTCATCCTATCTATAAGGATCTGGAAATAAACTCTGACTTGTATACTGACCATGTGATATATCCTTTGATTGGCAACGGTTGGAAGGAAGACCACAACTGTAAGTGGGATTTTAATGCCATTGCAGGTTTGGAGGACAATCCAAACAAGTTGGCAGACTTTGAGAACAAGACTCGTTCTTCTGTGATTGGTGTATGGCAACATGTTACAGATTATGCTTGCGCTGGTGTCATTGAGTTCTTGTCAACAGACGAGTTCAAGGGAACCATCTTGTGCAACGGCATCGCCGCTTACGAATGGCATCAGAATGATGTGGCCAATCCTTATCAAAGCAACATAGAAAAGTTGACCAGCAACAGTTTGGAATACTTGAAGACCTTGAATACAGCAGCATCCGTTGCAGCACCCATCAAGGTGGATGGTGTAGAGAGCTATTGGGGCACATTCTATTCGAGTGCAGCCAAGACGCTTCCTGAGGGCATTGCTGCTTATGTAGTCGAGAAAGCCGACAATGGCTATGCCAAGTTAGTGAAGGTTGCCGAGGGTGGAGAAGTGATTCCAGGCGGAGAAGGTTTCTTCTTGCAGTCAGCTACCGCGCAAGAGCAAGTGACCTTGACAACAGCTGTGGATGCTGACGAGGCAGTGAAAGTAAGCAACAATCTCCTGCGAGGTTCTGATGAAGAAACAACCTTCGAGAATGAGGGAACTTATTACATTCTCGGTCGTACAGGTACGGAGAACGACTATACATACGGGCTCTACTGGCAGAAAGGTACTGAAGGAAAGAAGGTGACGAATGCAGCCAACAAGGCTTATCTCTTGATACCTTTGGCTTCTGAGTCTAAGTCGCTTACTTTGACTTTCGGCGAGGCTACTGGTATTGACCAAGTACAGACAAGCATGGAGAATGAAAAGGCAGAAACTTACAATGTGGCAGGACAACGTATTGTTACAGACTATAAAGGCTTGGTCATCAAGAAAGGTAAGAAGTATTTGCAAAAGTAAGAATCTCAAAAATAGTATTTAGATATGAAAAAGAGATATTTTAAGCCAGGAATCAAGTGCATGTTCGTTGGCAACGAAAGCCTGATGGATTCAAGTGTGCAACTTGATCAAAAGGAAGCAAGTGATGATTGGCAAGGAGCCAAGGAAAATACCTTCTTTGTTGAGGAAGAGGAAAGTACAAGTTCTCATTCTGTTTGGGATGAATAAAGATAATTAAAACAAGAACTATATGAAAAAAGTAAAAACATTTCTGGTTAGTGCATCCTTGCTGGTGGCAAGCTCGGGTGTCTATGCTCAAAATGATCAAATTGGTGGTAAGGTGACCGACAACAATGGTGAACCTATCATTGGCGCAACCGTGAAAGTCAAAGGAGGAGATGCCAACACCTTGGGTACAGTTACCGATATGGACGGTAACTTTAGCTTGAAGGCGAAGCCTGGTGCAACCCTTGTCATCTCTTACATCGGTTATAAAAACAAGGAAGTGAAAGGCGGCTCTCATCTGACGATTACACTCGATGACAGTTCCGAGGAATTGAATGAAATCGTGGTGACGGGTTATACCACACAGCGCAAGGCAGACTTGACGGGTGCTGTGTCCGTGATGAACATGAAAGAGCCTGTCAGTGCGTCAGACCCTAACATGTTGAACTCCATGCAAGGTAAGTTGGCTGGTGTCAACATCGTGACCGATGCAGCTCCTGGTGGCGGCAGCTCTTCCATCGTGGTACGTGGTATGAGTTCTATCAATGGCAGCAGTCCACTTCTGATTATCGATGGTATTGCTTCCAATGAGAACATGAACGCCATCAACTCTGCCGACATCGAGTCTATCCAAGTGCTGAAGGATGCTTCTTCAGCTTCTATCTATGGTTCTCGTGCAGCCAACGGTGTCATCATTATCACCACCAAGCAAGGTAAGGGTGAGAAGTTGACGGTCAACGTGAACTATGCAGCCAGCTTGCAGACTGTGGGCAAGACATACGATATGCTTAATTCCGAGGAGTGGGGACAGGCATATTGGGCTGCGGCAAAGAACTCCAATATCACTCCATCCCATCCTTATTATGGTTCTGGTGACACACCTCAAATGAAAGAAGGATTGCCTAACACCGACTGGCAAGACGAGGTGTATCGTTCGGCATGGACCAACAATCTTTCTGCCAGCGTGATGAACAGTGGCAAGAAAGGAAGCATGATGTTTTCTGCCAATTACATCAACCAGAACGGTTTAATCGACTATACTTTCTATCGTCGTTATTCCGCTCGTTTGAATTCCACATACAATATTTCCAAGTATCTCAAGGTGGGTGAGAACTTGATGGTGGCAAAGTGGTATAACCGTGGTTGTACTACAGGTGACGAGCGTGGTATTCCATTCCTCGCCATGCGTCAGGTTCCTGGCTTGTCTGTACGCAATGCCGATGGCAGCTTTACAAGCCCAATGAAAGAGTTGAACTCTGATTATGCCAACCCTGTACAGCAGTTGTACAACGGACGTGATGACTCCAACGAGAGTTGGCGTATCTTTGGTAACGCTTACTTGCAGCTGACACCTATCAAGGGACTTACCTTGAAGACCAACTTTGGTTTGGAGCATTCCCAGTATTTCAACAAGGTATTGACAAGAAAGGTATTGGACTCTGATGTCAACTCAATGAGCCGTACATACGGGCAGGGTGATACTTATACTTGGACCAATACCGCCAACTATCAGGTGGACATCAACAAGGATCACCACTTGAGTGCATTGATAGGTACTGAGGCTATCAAGTATACCTTCGAGGACTTGAGCGCAGCCCGCAAGAACTATGCTTTTGAAGACAAGGACTATATGCAGATAGGTTCTGGTACAGGAACTCAAACCAATGGCGGCGGCAAGTCGGAGTGGGCTTTGTTCTCATTGTTTGGAAAGTTGGATTACAACTATGCCGACCGTTATCTCTTCTCTGCTACCTTGCGTCGTGATGCCACATCTCGTTTGTATAATGAGCAGAATTCAGGTGTGTTTCCTGCATTCTCTGGTGCTTGGCGTGTCTCACAGGAAAAGTTCTATCCAAAGAACAACATTGTGAACGACGCTAAGTTGAGAGTCGCTTGGGGTCAGAATGGTAACTCTGCCGTAGTGAGCAATTATGCGGCTTATTCTACTTACGCTTATACCACAGGCAATGGTGCTTACGATCTGAATGGTACAAATACGGATGTTGTCAGTGGTATCATTGTTTCCTCCTTGGGCAACACGGATTTGAAGTGGGAAACTACCACTCAGACCAACTTGGGCTTCGACCTGTATATGCTCAATAGTAGTTTGAGCCTCTCGTTCGATTACTATTGGAAGACCACCAAGGACATGCTGACCCAACCACCTGCACTTTCCGTAGCTGGTGAGAATGCCAACACAAAGTGGATGAACACAGGTGACATGAAGAATACTGGTTGGGAGTTGACCTTGAGCTATAACAGTCCTCAGTATGGCGATTGGTCTTTTAATGGAAGCCTCAATCTCTCTCATTACAAGAACAAGGTCGTGAAGTTGAATGACTTCGTGACAACGATAGGTGGTGACTACCGCTTGATGGAAGGTCAACCAATGGGCGTTTACTATGGTTATGTATGCGATGGCATCTTCCAGAACGCAGAGCAGGTAGCCAACCATGCCGAGCAGCAGGGCAAGGGCGTAGGTCGTTTGATCTATCGTGACTTGGACGGTGATGGCAAGATTACCGACAAGGACCAGTGTGTTATCGGTGACCCTAACCCAGACCTCAGCATGGGGCTTAACTTGAGTTTGACTTGGAAACGATTGACATTGAGTACATTCCTTATAGGTGATTTCGGCTTTGATATTTATAACACTACCAAGCGTCAGCTTGACTTCATGAGCTATGGCGGTACTAATACCAACCGTAGCAAGGATGTGTTGAATGCTTGGACTTCTAATAATCCAAATGTTACGATTCCAGCTTTGTCGTTGACGGATGACAACAATGAGGCTCGTATGTCAACTTACTATGTGGAGGACGGCTCTTACTTGAAGATGAAGTATATCAAGTTGCAGTACGAGTTGCCTACCAACTGGGTAAAGCACATTGGTGCTTCCTCTGTGAGCGTATATGGTCAGATGGAGAATGTGTTTACCATCACCAATTACTCAGGTCTTGACCCAGAACTGCCGTTAGGTCTTTATGGCGCCCGTTTGGACAATGGCCCTTACCCACGTTCTCATACCTTCACGGTAGGTGTTAATTTGCAATTCTAAGTGTTACACATTATTATATATATAGTATGAAAATCTCAATGAATATAAGATATATGTTGGCTTCTGCCGTAATCATGGGCTCTTCATTGGCATTCGTTTCATGTAATGATTTTTTGGACTTGAAGTCACAGGGCTCATTTACAGAGGCACAATTGAATGACAATTCCATTGACGGCTTGTTAGCTGCCGCTTATTCAGGTTTGGAGGCTCACAACTTTGGCAATAACGAGGCTTTTGCTGGTCCTATCACCAACTGGGTGTTTGACGTTCGTTCCGATGACGCAGTGAAAGGTGGTGGTGGCACTTCCATGGAGCAAAACATCCATCAGTTGGAAATCTCCAACATCACAACTGATAACGTCACAGGACTTGATAAGTGGAAGAACGACTTCTTTGGCATCTCTCGTGTCCACAAGGCAATGAACGCCATCGAGACGGCAGAGAACGTAAGCAACAAGGAGGCTCTGTTGGGTGAGTTGAAGTTGCTTCGTGCTTACTTCTACTTTGACTTGGTTCGCATCTTCAAGAACATTCCGTACTTCACGGAGAACGAGGACCCTAATGGCAAGCGCAATGATGAGTACACCAGAGAACAAATCTTGGATTTCATCAAGCAAGACTTGCGAGAGGCTTATGTGACTATGCCTGAGACTCAAAGTCAGGTGGGACGTTATAACAAGTATGTTGCCGCAGCCTTGATGGCAAAGGTAAGTGCTTTCACCTCTTCTTGGGCTGATGTAGAGACTTATTGTGACGATGTAATCAATAGTCACAAGTATGAGTTGTACGATAACTTTGCGGATATGTCGAAGATAGCTTTCAACAACAAGAAAGAGTCTATCATGGCGATTCAGTTCTCTACAGCTAATGACAATGCGCATATCAACTGGAGCAACCTCCTGAACACCACTTATTCGGAGAACAACCTCTTCGGTAATGGCGATGACTTCTTCTTGGCAAGTCAGAACTTGGTGGATGCTTTCGCTACCGACGAGAACGGATTGCCTTATCTCGATGGCTCAGACCATTATGTCAAGACAACGGTGGCAGGTACTGATGATTACGAGGGGAATGTAGACCCACGCCTTGACCTTACAGTGGGGCGCTTGGGAATGCCTTTCCGTGGACATACCTATAACATGAACTGGTGTCGTGCATACGATATCTATGGTGAGTATTCTGGTAAGAAGGGTTTGATAGACCCAAGTTCTCCTGATATGGTACAGGGTTTCCCTTGGGGTGCGTCAAGCCTAAACTTCTGCTTGATTCGTTACGCTGACATCATCTTATTGAAGGCTGAGGCTCTCATCGAACAAAACAAAAACTTGGATGAGGCTCGCCAGTTGATCAACTCTATCCGTGAGAAGGCTGCACGCAGTGTGGATGGTGATTATACTCCAGTAGACTTGGATCCAAGCAAGGCTAACTATGAGGTCGGTCTTTATCCTAACGATTTTAAGTGGACGCAAGACTATGCGCGCAAGGCTGTGCGTATGGAGCGCAGATTGGAACTTGCCATGGAAGGCAATCGTTGGTTCGACCTTGTGAGATGGGGTACAGTTGTTTCTACTGTCAATAGCTACATGCAGTTTGAGAAGCAGTATCAGACCTATTACGAGGGAGCTTCCATCACAGAGGATGAAATCTATTTGCCAACTCCATACGAGGAGGTGAACAACTCGAATGGTCTTTACAAGTAATAAGTTGTAATAGAGTACGAATTATTTAAAGAAATAAATGATGAAAAAGTATATATATAGTTTCATAGTAGCTTTCGTAGCTTGCTTCGCTTTCTCTTCTTGCTCTGATGTAGAAATCCCTGCAGGTGTTGCTGCGTCAAAGGTCGAGAACTTGACATCCCAGGTGGATGGCAGAACTGTGACGCTGAACTGGACTCTTCCTGCCGACGAGCAGAAGTCAGGCGTGGATATTTACCGAAACAACTCTCTCTTGGAGAGCCTCGGATTGGTCAACTCCGCCGTGTTGGAACTTCAGCCTGGTAAGTCAACTTGTCTCTATACCGTCAAGATGAAGTATAGTGACGGCCGTGTCTCAGAAGGTGTTTCCACCAGCGTCACCATTGATGCCGAGCCATCCAAGGTAGCCATATTGCTTCCATCCAACGATGTTTCTACGCTCGATGACGATGAGAGCGCAGCCGAGGAGTGGTTCAAGAATACCTATGGTGATAATGGAGTAGTGCTTACTCCTGCCGACATCAAGGCTATGAGCAAGATAGACCGTGGTCAGTATAGCATGATTTGGATTCAGATAGACCGTGTAGGTTTGGAAAAGGGTTGGCAGAACTTACCAGCTGACATCGTGGATGCTGACGTGATAGCCAAGTTGAAGGCTTTCGCTCAGTCTGGCGGTAACTTGTTCCTTACCAAGCATGCTACTCAGCTATCTGCTGCCATAGGGCGTATCGAAGATTCTTTGGCTCCTGGTCTTTTTGGTTCAGGAGAAGGGGGTGAAGGCTCTGACATTTGGACAACCAATGCTGTGATTGGTAGTGGTCAGAATCCTTCATACGATCATCGTTCACATGAGGCTTTTGCAGGTTTGGATATTCTTCCTGTTGATGACCCTGTTGATCATTACGACCATGAGTCTTATCCTTTGGAAGGTCCTGGTTTCCGTGAAGACCACAACTGCATGTGGGACTTGAATGCCTACGATCTTCCTGCCAAGGTGCCAAACGGCAAGAACGTGGTGGATGCTTGGCAGCAGTTGACCAACTCTACCGTGCTTGCTACATGGGGGCACGTAACAGACTATTGCTGCGCAGGTATCGTGGAGTTCAATCCAACAACCGACTATAAGGGCACCGTGCTCTGCATCGGTTTGAGTGCTTATGAGTTCAATCAGAGAGGTGGCAACCAGTATCAGGCAAATACGAATCGCCTGACCAAGAACTGCATTGACTATCTCGCTGAATAGTAATCAAAGTCTATAATAATTAGGAAGGCTGTCCTTGCGATGCTATGAAAGAATCTGTTCATTGATTGCTCGTAAGGAGGGTATTCCTTTTCGAGGTTTTAAGGACAGTCTAATAATTAAACGATTTTTTGCATGAAAAAGTTTCAGAAAAAACTATTTTATTCCTTTGTCTTGATAACGGGAATGACAGCTCAAGCGCAAGTAGTGAAGTTTCCGATGGAGATTGCATCTGATGGAACAACCAAAGAGTTGATAAGTAATCAGAGTTATACGGTCAATGGTGCGTTGAGTCCAGTATCTATGGATGGTGCCAAAGGTAAGGCTTGGCGACTGGATGGATATTCGTCTTATCTGAAAGCGAAGATAGATCCTACAAAAATAGAAGGACAGTCGCAGTTGACATTCTCCCTTTGGGTAGCCCCTGAGAGTTATCCAATGATGAGGATAGATGAGGACGGAGAGTGGTTTACCACAATGGCTGGCAATTTGCAAATTTCGGAAAATAATGTTGGAGTGTCAGGGGACAAGGGCTTCGCCTTTCAATTAGGTTCTCGTGGTACTTATCAGTTTGTTGCTTATAGCAATAAGTTTCCAGTGAAATGTGTTGCCAAAGAAGTGCTTCCACGTTATCAATGGAACCATTTGGTGGTAACATTCGATGGAACCAGCAAGAAGATAGTGATGTATAATAATGGTGTGGAGGTAGCTTCGGTGAAAACTCAAAAGACCATCAATGGCGGAAACGCCGACTTCTATGTGGGGAAATCGTACCAAGACATTAAGTCGGGCTTGTTTTATCTGAATACCTTCAATGGTTTGATAGATGATTTCGAGGTTTATTCTGGTATTCGCTCCGACATCATCAACGAGAAGCCTGAGCACGCTCCTGTCTTTGCTTATTCACCTAAGCGTTATGCCAATGACATCTTGCGCCCAGCCTTTCATGGAATGCCATCCGCAGGATGGACGAACGAGACGCATGGAGCAGTTTATTACAAAGGCAAGTACCATGTGTTCTTCCAAAAGAACCCTAACGGACCTTACATGGCTCGCCTAAACTGGGGACATATAGAGAGCGACAATTTGTATAAGTGGGAAGAAGTGAAGACAGCCATAAGCCCAGAAAAGGCGTATGACTTGAAAGGTTGCTGGTCGGGGTGTGTCTTTACGGATGATGAACTGACGGCAGGTAAACCGAACATCTTCTATACGGGTGTAGACTATGGTCATGCTATGATTTCGCAAGCCCAGCCCGAAGATGACGACCTCCTCTCTTGGACCAAGAATGATAATAATCCTATTGTAAACGGTCGTCCAGATGGGCTGAGCGATGACTTTCGTGACTGTTACGTATTCAAGAATGAGGGAAAATATTACATGATTGTGGGTACTTCCAAGAACGGAATTGGAGCAACGACATTGCATCGTTATGATAAAAGCACGAAGACTTGGAGTAATGATGGCAGCATGTTCTTCAGTGGGTCTTCTGCTTCACAAGATGGAACTTTCTGGGAAATGCCAAATATCACCAAGATTGGTGACAAGTGGTTGTTTACTACAACTCCTCAGAATACAAGCACTGGTGTACGTACCCTTTATTGGACAGGTACAATCAATGCCGACGGGACGTTCAATCCTGACAGCAAGACTCCAAAGAACTTGGAGATGACAGGCTTCTCCAAGGAAGGTTATGGCTTATTGTCCCCTACCATCTTCCAGAAAGACGGCAAGACATTGCTGCTGGGCATCGTTCCTGATAAGTTGCCGAGCGAGGAAAATTATTATATGGGTTATGCGCATACATATAGTCTTCCTCGTGAGATTACATTGGATGCCAATGGCAATCTTGTGCAAAAGCCTTTCGAAGGTTTGGCAGGCTTGCGCTCGCAAACAGCTTTTTCTAAGAGCAACTTTCCTTTGTCAGGTACACAAGACTTGTCACCAGTGGAGGGAAGATGCTTGGAATTGTCGGGGGTGTTTGTCGCAGGAAACAATGATTTTGGCTTCACGTTTTTGGGGAATGGAAGCAAGAAAGTCACATTGACTTGCTCCCCTTCGGCTGGAACCTTGGAACTTGACTTGTCTGGTATCAGTCGCATAGAACAAGATGGCGTGTTTGGTGGCAAGTATAAGACGACATTACCTGCTGGCATCGCTTCTGGAAAAGAGATGAAGTTGACTGTTTATGTGGACCATTCCATTGTGGACGTCTTCGTGAATGATACTTATGCTGCGTCCGTGAGAGTGTTCCCGAGGGATATAGACGGCATTCAAGCTACAGCTTTCTGTAATGGGGAGATGACGGTGAAGACACTTCAGGCTTATGTGCTTGATGTTAACCAGATTCCTACAGCCATCAATCTTGTCAAAAATGACAAAGTTGAGGCTAAGGTCTATGCTGGTGAAGGAAAGGTGAACTATGAGCTGAACCAAGAGGGCGGTCGCTTGTCAGTTTATGATATAGCGGGCAGATGCGTTGCTTCTGAGAGTCATCTTGGAAAGGTTGGTAACTTGAAAGTGGCAGGTCATGGTGTGCATGTCGTTCGCTTGCAAGATGAAAAACAAATGTTGGTAGGAATATACAAGATTGTGCTGTAATCGGCACAATCTTGCAAAATTCCTTTCATGTTGTGCAAAATTTATTACTTGTAACATTTGTATTATGCGATGAACGAATATTGTGGGCGTGTAGGCGAATTTATTATTATTTTTGCAAGCGAAAGTTGGGAAGGTATAGTACCAACGCTCAATTTGTATATTAATAAATGTACTTAAAACCAAAACAAAAAACAATAACCAATGAAAAAAATCAAAGGAATAATCGCTGGTATGATGTTGATGATGGCTTGCGCCTCAGTCTCTGCTCAGAAAATACAATTCTTGAGTGCCAACCACTGTATTTATCGTATCAACCAGACTGAAAAATATCTCTTGCTTCCTGTTCAGGAGAATGCAGAGCTCAGCAATGTCAAGGTTATTGCCAATAATAATCAGGTGAAGACCTTCAACGTGCGCTTGGCCAGCAGCCACATTGATTATTATGTGCCACTCGACTTGGACGAGTTCAAGGGACAGAAAGGTTTGTCGCTCGACATCCATGTGAATGGCAGCTATCGCAATGACGGTGAGTTGCAGGATTTCGCTTGCTGGAAAAACATGAAGCCTTCCGAGACCTTCGATATGAAGAATCGCGAGCAGTATCGTCCTCTGTATCATCATACCCCTGCCTATG
>ERZ808240.5038-NODE-5038-length-11059-cov-7.404489_pt1 | contig 11059 bp, 13 predicted proteins | sample MGYA00521084_ERZ808240 | MGnify/ENA primary metagenome ERZ808240 (study PRJEB31516, sample SAMN03275571) | gut metagenome | biome: mammalia-associated habitat; material: feces | host: Papio cynocephalus | place: Kenya | collected 2012-08-06 ... | reverse complement strand
GCTTCATAAAAAGGACATAAAAATGTACCAAGTTATTTTTTTACTGTTACTAAGTTATGAAACTACATACTTTCATCAATCGTTTGGACAACGGCATACGTGGCTTCTTGGGCAAGCCGCAGGTGCTCCACACCAAGTTTGGAGGCATCTTGCTCGCCAGCAAGAACACCCGACAGACGAAGAGCCTGCTGGCGCAGCTGCAGCGCACCACCGAGGCGCTGACCAAGAGCGACATCAGGAAGTGGCGCAAGGCCTGGCAGCAGGCCATCAGCGTGGAGAGCCCCAACAGACAGATGCTCTACGACATCTACCGCGACACCTCCACCGACGCTCATCTATCGGGATGCATCGGACAGCGCACGGGGTTCGTGCTCGCCAAGTCGTTCAACATCGAGGACAAGAACCAGAAACCCAACCCCGACCTGCTGCACTTCTTCGAGCAGGGATGGTTCGAGGAGTTCTGCCGACTCGTGCTGGAGACTCCCTACTGGGGGCACTCGCTCATCGAATTAGGCGACTTGGGCACGGATGGCGACGGTTGCCTCTGCTACGAGGACGTGCGACTGGTGGATAGGAAGTTTGTCATCCCCGAGCATCATCGTGTCGTGACCGACCTGGGGCAGGACTGGACCACGGGCATCGACTACCATGAGCCAGAATGGTCGCAGAACCTCGTGGAGGTGGGCAAGCCCGACGACCTCGGCTTGCTTCTGAAGGCATCGCTCCACGCCATCCCCAAGAAGAACGTGCTGGCGGCATGGGACGTGTTCAGCGAGATATTCGGCATGCCGCTGCGTGTGGCCACCACTGCGTCGAGAGACCAGAAGGACGTGGACCGCATCGAGCAGATGCTGGAGCGCATGGGGCTTGCCAGCTATGCCGTGCTGCCACAGGGCACGGAGATACAGATGGTGGAGAACGCCAAGACCGATGCCTACAACGTGTATGACAAGCGTGTGGACAGGGCCAACAGCGAGCTCTCCAAGCTCATCATAGGCCAGACCATGACCATCGAGGACGGTTCCTCGCTCTCCCAGAGCCAGACCCACCTCAAGGTGTTCGAAAACCTGGTGGAGCAGGATGCCAAGCTGCTGGCGTACACCGTCAACAACCAGCTCATCCCCCGCATGGTCAACCACGGCTTCCCCCTGCAGGGATACCACTTCGCCTGGGACGAGAGCATCGACTACACCCCCGAGCAGCAGATGGAGTACGAGAAGATGGTGAGCGACCGATACGAGGTGGACCCCAAGTACTTCGCCGACAAGTACAACATGCCGGTGGGCGAAAGGCTCAGCACGGCTTCGCCTTTTTTAAGTGAAGAGGGAAGAGGGAAGAGTGAAGAATCCAATGATAAAAAGGATGGCAAAGAGAAGCAGCAGAAGAATTTTTTCGACTGAGCCCCAAGGACTACGAGGGGCTACACCAGCGATACGAAAAGATACTCCAGGGCATGAATATGCCCGATGCCTTACCGCTCATGGGCGACAAGGAATGGCAGGAAATCAAATCAAAACTCTCTATTAAGTTTAATAAACTGATGAAAGGGTTGTTCCGCCAAAAGGGAGCCACGCTCGACATCAACATCCTGGCAAGTGACGAGGCGCAAGACTTCATCAACACTCACGCAGGGGTTCTGGACTCCAGTTTCGAGAAGGTGGAGATGACTCCCAAGATGCATGAGCGGCTCACTCGCTCCAACTACATCTTCTCAGGCATCAAGGCCTTTCATGAGCTCAACGAGGCGTTCCCAAGCATGGTGGATGAGAACGGCGATAAAAAGCCGTTCGAACGCTTTCTAAACGACGTTAGAAAGATAGACGAGAAGTACAATGCCAACTACCTGCACTCGGAGTACAACTTCGTGCAGGCCTCTGCCACCATGGCGGCGAAGTGGGAGCAGTTCGCCGAGGACGGCGACCGCTACTACCTACAGTACCGCACCGCCCACGACGACAAGGTGCGACCCGAGCACGCAGCCCTCGACGGAGTGACCCTGCCCATGAGCGACCCCTTCTGGGAGAGCTACTACCCGCCGAATGGATGGAACTGCCGCTGTACCGTGGCTCAGGTGCGCAAGCAGAAGTACCCTGCCACCGACCACAGCGAGGCGATGAGCCGTGGAGAGGAGGCTCTGAGCGGCGACAAATTAGGCATGTTCCGATTCAACCCCGGCATACAGGGTAAGGCCATGCCCGACTACAACCCCTACACCATCAAGCGGTGCAACGACTGCGACATAGCCAAGGGAGGAAGCACTAAGCTCGCCTTTGTACCCGACAACGAGGTGTGCGCTGCTTGTCGTATCGTAAGGGCTTGTGCCAATAGGGACGCAAAACAAACAAAACTTAAAGCGAAACCGCTACAAGGGAGCTATATCCGTAATAGCGGATTCGGCTCAAAGGTGCTTATTTCGAAGAATAGCATCAAGGAGTGGGTCAACCAACCCTACAAGCACGTGAACGCCAAGAACAAAATACTATTAGATATTAAAAGCGTTTTTGGCAAGGCTACCTACCTCGGCACCGCTGACAACCACAAAGGTGTGCCGCACCTTGTGCAATCTCATATTTTCGAGACAGAGGTACAAGGCGACAAAGCCTATATCATCGTGAGGGAGTACGACTGGCATGAGTTTATTCTCTACAGCCTGTCGGAGGGAGGAAAACTCCTGAAGCATATAAAAAAGAAGAAATAGCAAGGGGCGCAAGCTTCGGGGACCACAACCCCGCTCTGAACACCCAATGCTATTTCCACCGCAAAGATACGACAATCTTTTTAAACCTGCAAGAATATGAGCAAGAAAAATAAACCGGTGTTGAAGGAGCTGCTATCGATCCAAAAATCAAAGGATATAATCGCAGCTCTCAATGACCGCCCCTACTATCGACCGGCCTCCGTCGCTACTATCGACCGGCCTCCGTCGCTACTATCGACCGAGCCTCGCCCCTACTACCAACGATAGAACGCCAATAAAATAACAATAGAACAACAACGGAACGCCGCAGCAACGGCTCTGTCTTAACAATAAATTTTTAACAACCAACCAAAAGAAAGGAAACAAGCAAATGATCAATTACAGTATTGCGATGTTGGGCAACCCTGCCAAGCAGGAAGACCCCAAGAAGGCCTACGGCGTGGCACAGTACGCCGAGAAAATATCGCTCGGCGACTTCAGCGAGCACATCAGCGAGCACAACAGCGTGTACGACGCTGAGGACGTGCAAGCCATACTCGGCAAGGCGGTGAAGTGCCTCCGAGAGATGCTCCTGGCGGGCAAGAAGGTGGAGCTCGGCAAGCTGGGCGAGTTCTACGTCACCCTGCAGGGCAAGGGCGTAGCGGCCGCCAAGGACTACAACCCCGCCATACACGTGGAGAAGGTGAACGTGGTGTGGACACCTGGCAAGCTCTTCCAGGATCTGAAGAGCGAGGCTTCCTTCCAGCTCGTGGCAAGCCGTGACGAACAGGAGGATGCTAAGCGCAGGGCGAAGGCGCAGGGCAACGACACGCCCGACACTCCGGGCGGAGGTGGAGGAGGCACTGGCACGCCCGACACACCCGGCGGAGGAGAAAACACCGGAGGAGGTGGCGGAGGCGAGACGGACTAAGAGAACCAAGGCCCGGAACCGAAAAAGAAGCAAGGGGGCTGCGTCGTCACGACGCAGCCCCCTCTTCGTATTGCAACTACGGGGCTCGCCAGCCCCACATAAGCAAAAAATACATGCTAACCATAAGAAATTAATAATAACTGTGCAAACTTAAAAACATTGCAACTAAAAAAGCCCATGCCTGTGGAACTTCACAGCCCCGGCGGAAGGTTCGCCAACCTGCCTGTACGGCATGGGTCGAAATAGATAGCCAAAAACTTTATATGTGTATATGTAACGGAAAAATTCCTATTTGTTTCTCCCAAGGTGGGCTACCATATCTTCTGATACACCACCCGGAACACATCCACGTTTTCCAATAGCTCCATGTGGCTGTGGTTGGTCTGCGAGATGCTGGGGTATCTCACCTGGTAGTCGACGCAGTCGGGGATAGACTCCAGGGCGACCCATATATCCTCGCTTATCGTGAAGTTCTCCTCGTAGTCGTCGTCCTCCCAGTCGGTAACGACGTGCAGCCTGAGATCGCCCGATCCTCGCGCCACATGACCGTCTGCAGTAGGCTTGACCGTCGACCAAGTTATCTCCCCGAACTCCACGAACACCGCGGGCCTCGGCCACGAGCTGTCCTCCTCGGCGAACGCCACGTCCTCGTTCCACAGCCCCACGTGCTGCACCACCTTCACTCTCTCCGTGATGGTCTCACGGATGTCCCTGTATAGTTTTTCTCTTGGATCCATCTTTTTTTTAATGTTTAATGTTTAATGTTAAGTGTTGAGTGTTAAATGTTAAGTTGGGCTTGCGCCGTCATTTCTTGCCAAGGTCGAGATGCTCGAAGTACTCCGTGAGGTTCTGCTCGATGATGGCGGTCACCTCCTTTTCCACCTCGGGTGCCATGCCCAGGAAGGTGCGTTTGGGTATCTTGATCATCTTGCCAACCTTCATCAGCGCCATGGCTCGCCAGAACTCGGCGTTGGCATTGAGGTGCATCTTGGAGGTCCATGCGTAGAAACCACCATCTGTCAGTGTGCGATGCTTACCATCGCCCTGCTTCTTGGTCATCCCCATCGACTCGTAGAATTTAGCCCTAAAGAACCGCTTCATCTTGGCGGTGACCTTGATTTCTCCACCCTCGTTATGGATGGCGGCGTAGGGCGAGGTGCTATAGAACGTAATGGAACTTGCGTCGCTGCGGCTCTTGATGCTTCGGCGAAGGTCGCCCGAATCCACCAGTATGTGCCCCTCGCCCCTGACGGGACTCTTGCGCCGCTTCCATGCCTCGGTGAAGAAGCCCTGTCGCTCGAAGTTCCTGTCGAACTCATCGCCCAACTCCACCCGGATGTCGGACAATATCCGCTTGGTCACTACCGAAAGATCGTTGTTTGCCATAACCGCCCCATTAAACACTAAACATTAAACACTAAACACTACAAATAAAACCTTAGTCCAAAAACTTCAGGAAGGGTTCGTCAACCTCGGGTATCTCGTTGCGAGGGTCGGCACTGGCGTTGAGGATGTTGTACAGCTGTCGCTCGCTGATGGCGTACACCGGGTAGATGTAGCGCCTCCAGATCTCACGATTGGATATGCCCAGCTTGGCATACTTGTCGTAGATGGTGTTGATGTCGGCGACACGCTTCTTGTAGCTCAGTCCTCGCCTCTTGTGATTTTTCCCCAAGGCTTTCTCCCCCTTCCTTACTATTGAACTTAAAACATGATAAAAAACACCGTCTATCCCAAATCAGAGCCTGCAGAAGCTCGGCTCCATGCGTTTCCATATACCCAGCTTGGGGTCGCGGCGGAAGAAGTAGTAGTTGACGGCGTTCTTCTGCACCACGTTGCTCTCCTTGAAGAGCGCCATGATCTCGCTGTACTCGGGGTCGCTGAACTTGTCCTCCAGCTCGTAGAGCTTCGAGATGCTCTTGTAGTCGAGGTCGCCAGCCTGGTTGCGCTCCAGCAGCGTCATCGCCAACTGGTACATCGGGTCGTTCTGTCCCTTCTCGCTCTCCTGCATGTACTTCTTCAGGAAGGCCACCAGACGCTCGGCAGCCAGGTCGGCGCGCTCGTCGAAGCTCTTCACCTTGTTGCTCGACACCACGAGGCGGAAGTCGCCGTCGGTGATGGTGTAGCTGCGCTGGTCGTCGTGCTTCACCTGGCCGTACTGCCGCATGATGTCGGCGAAGGCCTCCACCTCCTTCTCCAGCCATCGCTTGAAGGCCTTGGTGTCCGACATCACCGTGATGACGTTCTCCTCCACCCTGTGCATGAACTCTGCCCTCAGGCTCTCGTAGGCATCGCGCTTGGCGATGCGGGTGTCCTTGACATCGGCGCTGAGCTGCGCCAAGAGGGCCGTCTTCTGTTCCTCGGTGAGCTGGCTGAGGTCAATTGAGTTTGTTACCGCCGTAGAGCCCGCTTGTGGGGTCTCCAAAGCCTTCTTGTCCTTGTCCTGTTCCATACTTGATAATTATTATTCGTTGTTGTTTATGTTTTTTACTCGAAGGTGAGGATTCTTCACTCTTCACTCTTCGTTCTTCGCTTAGATTGCTCTTCGCCCTTCGTCCCTCGCTTTCCAGTCCTCCCTTGCGCTTGATGGCCCTGAGCTTGAGCTGCAGGGCTTCCAGTTCGGGAATGGTGAGCAGGGCAAACTCCTTGCCGCATATCCTGGGGTGGCGGCAGAAGTCGTTGATGCGCTGCCAGTCCTGGGTGTCCACGCCCACCTCCTGCATCAGGTGCAGGGCGATGGAGCGGTGCCGCCTGCGCTGGTCGCCGTAGCCGCACATGTTCTCCAGACCCTGGCACAGGGAGGCGTATTCCCCCGGCTTCATCTCGTGCAGATGGGCTGTGCGCCCATGGGTGTACTGGCTCACGAGAGCCGCTTTAGTCTCTTCGTCATCGCCACGCTTCGACAGCTTGTTAAAGGCTGCGTAGAAGCGACGGTAGTTCTTAACTGGTCTGTCCATGGCGTTCCTTTCTTGTTGATTTGTAGTCGATATATCATGTTGCCTCGTTTTAACGGCTTTAAGATTCTTCACTCAGATACCATCGAGCAGATAGTCTATCGAACCCATGTATTCTCTCTTCATCGCGTCGGCGTTCATGTCTGCCATGCGGCTCTCCAGGTCGCTGAACATCTGCGCCTGGTCCATATTGGAGAAATCGGCGGTCTTCTGCTTGATGAACTCCATGATCTCGTTGACAACCTCTTCCATAAGCTAAATATTATTAGATGTTTGTATATATCCATCTTCCCACACCTTGAAGCTGTTGCCCACCTCTGCGACGAATCGGCCTTGGCACATCGCCTGGTAGCCCTTCACCCTCACCTTCACGCCGGCGAGGTACTTCAACCTGACCGCTCCCTTGCCAAGCGGCTCGCTCTTCTGCTCCTGCGAGATGAAGATGAAGCTCTTGCGGGGGAACTCGTCTATCAGGGCGGCTGCCTGTGTGTAGTCCCATCCCGCCACCTGCTGCGCCATCTGGAAGGAGTCGATGATGATGAACCGGGGGCTCTTGCGCTTGCGCAGCCGTTCCCTGAGGCTCTCGATGTCGCCATCGTCCACTACCCGGAAATCCTTCTGCACCTCCTCCATGTGGAAGCGGCGGATGCGCTGCTGAAAGCTCATGCTCGTCTTCTCCTCGAGGCTCACGTAGAGCACCCTGCCATACTCGCACAGCTTCTTGGCGAGCTGCATCACAAACGAACTCTTGCCACCTGCCGACGGACCGTGTATCAGCCACGCGTCGGTGATGTCGGGCTGTCCGAACGCCCTTTCCCATTCTCCCTCCCACGGTATCGGGGTGTAGGTCATCCTCGCTATCTCCCGTGGGCTGTATGCTCTCTTCGCCATAACTCCTTTTTAGTGCTTAGTGTTTAATGTTTAGTGTTTAGTTAGACTTGCGCCCCTACAAGTAAACATTAAACATTACAAATTAAACATTAATCTTGATTTTCTCCAGCTCCGTGTAGGTTCTCCGGAGGCTTCCGCCCGTCTGTCTCACGATGGCGGCGATGTCGTAGCCCTCCGGGGCGTTCACCTTGGCCACGATGGCGGCTTGCTTCATCAGGAACTTCTCCCGCTCCTTGCCGTCGTCGGGCGTCACCTTGCAGAAGCGACCTCCGTAGCGAGAAAGCATCTCGGTGTAGCCCACCTTCTTGCAGTCGATGGAGCGGTTGATCTTCTCCTTCAGGCCGTCGGCTCCCATCATGTACCAGCCGCAGCAGTGCTCGGTGGCGTTCCAGAGTGCCTTCAGCTCCAGGAAGGCCTCGTACTGTAGGTCGCCCGCCTCGTCGAGGATGATGAGCGGCGAGTCGATGGAGCGGAGGTAGTAGGTGAGGTCCTCATATACGTCGCCATAGGTTCCCTTGCTGTCAAGGCCGAACTCTGCGGCTATCTTGCGAATGAGGCGGCGCTTGGTCTTCACCTGCGAGCAGTCGATGTAGGCTGCGTTCTTGTGGCTCGCCACATAATACTTGGCGGTGTAGGTCTTGCCGATGTTGGGCTCGTCGCAGAGAATCATCGAGAGGGCTGACTTCTGGGCGGTCTCCAGCTGCGTCATCACGATGAGGAAGGTCTCCGTCTTGGCGGTCTTCCACTCCATCTCGTGGCGCAGGTTCACGCCCAGGCGGCGTGCCAGCCTGATCCAGTTGCCCTCGCTGATGGTGCGGTCCGTCTGCCCTTGCTTCACCATGGAATAGACGGAGGTGGAGAGCCCCAGCACCTTGGCGTGCTTCGAGTCGCTGTCGAATCGGGTGCGGTCTTGCACCATGGCGGCGACAATCTTTTTCTTTTGTTCTACTGTAATCATGTTCTATCTATGTTTTAAGTTCGTTATAATCTCGTTTGCTTACATCATCTCGATCGCTCGGCGGCGAGCTTCCTCCTCCTCGCTCTCGTCATCGGACAGCAGGAAGGCGTTGATATCCTCTTTATCATAGGCTTCTCCCATCGGAGGACTATCTTGCAATCCATCCATTGCTGCCATTTCTTCAGATTCAACCCTTGCGGGAGGCTCGGCCGTGAGAACTTCAATCTCTTTCTTTCGGTCTGTGTCAAGAGTTCCCACCTTCGGCACCATGATGCTGTCTGTGTATCGGGTGAACTCCTTGACCTTCTTCTGCTGGTGGTAGAACTTCTTCTTGTCCTCCTCGGTCTGTTCCGCCATCACCCGGTTGTAGGTCTCCACCCGCTCCACCTGGTCGATGTATCGGTCGCCCTGGAAGATGAACACGTCCTGCGGCTTGCCGTCCTCGTCGGGCAGGTAGTAGGCGGTCACCTTGTAGTTGTTGGGCGCCAGCTTCTCCAAGACCTCGGGCTTCGAGAGCCACCAGTCCTCGTAGGCCACCCTTACGGTGGAGTTCCTTCTAACCGATGTCTCCACCTTCTCGCCGATGTAGCGGGCGAGAGTCACGGCATCGAAGGGCTTCAGCTGAGGGTTGATGTTTTCCATCAGCACGTCCCAACGGGTCATGCCCTTGTATTTCTTCTGGTTCGGGTGCAGCGTGTGGTTCCACTCGTAGTTGTCCCGTCTGTCATCGGCGACGAGCTCCTCGAACGTGTAGTAGTTCTTATCCTCGTAGGTGTCGTTGCTGGCATCCGATATTTTCTTGCTCTCGGCCCGCCACTTCCACTTGCCGTAGAAGCGGCCGATGGCGGTATGGTTGCGGTGGATGATGCGGGTCTTCTTGGCTCCGTTCAGCGCCTCGGCATATTTCTCCTGCGAGTTAAGCGGTGCACAGAAGCGCACGTGGCTAAACACCGTACCCTCTTGCAGCAGGGTGTATTTGTAGTCGGTCATCAAGTGGTTCTCCACCTCGATGCCCGCAGGTATGCCCCAGCCGTGCTTGGCTATCAGTCGGAACATGTCGCGGAAGCAGTCCCTCACCAGGTTCTGGTCCTTGTCTCTCGAATAGGAGGCTCCTATCACGCACTGGCTCACCACGTCGTAGGCATAGTAGGCCTTCACTCTCAATTTGGTATCTTTCAGCTTGCGGGTCAGGTCCACGTCGTCCATGGTTACCTGGCTCAGCGAGTACTCGCCCTGGTGGCGGTGCATGTGGGGCATCGCCTCGTGCATAAAGCTGCTCCAGCTGAGCTGGCTCTTGTCCCATATCAGGCGGTTCTTCGGCTTGTTGAGGATGTTGCGGATGGTGGAGTCGGAGAGGCTCTTGGGGTTGCCGTCCTTGTCGCAGAAGTCCTCGGGGTTGAAGAGCTCGCCCGTCTGCACGTCATATACGTCCAACTCGCCGCACACGAAGGCGTCGTAGAGGTCTTTCACCTGCGAGTTGTAGGGCTTGTTGGGCAGCAGCTGCAATCCCATCACCAGCTTCTCGGTCTTCAGATCCACCTTGCGGGTGTTCTGGTTGCCGAACTTGCCGCTTATCAGCACGCCGTAGCCGCCCTTCTGATACTCGTTCACCTTCTTGCGGAAGCGCAGGGTACTCTCGGGCAGGGTGTGGTGGTATTCCTCCTTCAGCAGCTTGATGGTGGCGGCCATCATCTCCCAGTCGTATTTCTCGCCCATCAGCTTGCGGTAGGCGGAGGCTCGGTTATAGAGCTTGATGCAGGTGTTCAGAACCGATGCGTTCACCACGTACTCCTGTATCTTGTCGGGCGTGAGGTCGAGCCCTGTCTGCTTGCGGTCATTAAAAAAGACTATGGCGTTCTGGTCCACCTCGTAGTTGGAGGTAATCCACCCCCGAAGCCTCACCTCGGGACCGCCCGGGAAGGCTTCCTCCACCTTCTCCCGGTACTTGGTGGGCAGGCTGTCCACGGCAATCAAAGCCACGCAGCCGCTTGCGCCGCCACCTCGCCTCACCACGTTCAGCCGTCCGCGGTTCACGGCGGAGCTATAACAGCTCTTGCTCATGATGCCACGTTCGAACAGCTCCGGGGCTGATATGCAAAGTGTATTACCGTAGTATTCCATCTTGCTATTAATCAGTTATTGTGCCAAACTTAACATTCAACACTTAGCATTCAACATTAAAAATCAAACGTCATTCTTCGCTGGTAAAATAGTCCCAGTGTATTCCCATGAAGATACCTACAACCATGCTCACCACCATGATACCCACGATCAGAAGGAACATGCCCTCAAAGCTTATCTCGATGTTTGTCATAATCTTAACCTCCTATAAATTCAACACTCAACATTTAGCACTCAACACTCAATTAATTCCTTCCCCATGTGAGCAGCACTCCGTGCTTCCAACGCTCCTTATAGCTGGGTTCGCTCATCTTGTCTGCGTCTTCAGGTTTGAGTATCTGGGCGATGTGCTGTAGCGAGCCAAGTTCCCTTACCTTGATGTTACCGAAGCTTACCATTGGCTTTCCCTTCCACGAGAGGACGGTGTCGCCAGTGCTCTTATTTATTTCGATCATCGCCCCGTTGGGGAAGTACTGCCTCATGTAGCCGTCGCTGTCGTGAATGGTCTCCACCTCCTTGCCCACCAC
>ERZ808240.5036-NODE-5036-length-11067-cov-4.008082_pt1 | contig 11067 bp, 20 predicted proteins | sample MGYA00521084_ERZ808240 | MGnify/ENA primary metagenome ERZ808240 (study PRJEB31516, sample SAMN03275571) | gut metagenome | biome: mammalia-associated habitat; material: feces | host: Papio cynocephalus | place: Kenya | collected 2012-08-06 ... | reverse complement strand
CTATAAGTCATTCCTCCTTAAACTATCCTGTGGAGCTCCTGGACGACCCATATCGCGTTTTAGGTCTGGGGGCCTGGTGTTTATACTCCCAGATTCTGGACGCGATATGGGAGACCTGGGTTAAGCCACGATCTTGCACCGCGTGAGCACAGTCTGCTTGCAGCCCTTATACTCGTTATGCTCCTTGATCGTACCCTTGAAGACGATCGAATCGCCCTCGCTAACCTTTGTCATGGCGTCGGGCCAGGAAGCCGTCTTCCAAATAAAGTGATGGCCCTCGGAATCAGTAAAGGCATAGAGCGCTGTGGAGCCCCATTGCGTATCGAAGAAGCTACGGCGACTGAGGAAGAGCTTGAGCTCTACCTTCTGCCCGAGCTCACCGAAGAACTCAGTCTCAGGCGCAAGACTCGCTTTGTACTCTTCCTGCAGGCGCTTGACGTACTCCTGCAAGTAGTAAACGTCATAGGGCCAGTCAAGTACGCCGTTCGGCAATTCGCGAAGCACGGTCACGGTCTCTTCGCCGTCCTGAAAGACGATCGTGCCTTTGGTGATCTCGCGGGTTGCATAGTCGGGATTCGGCGCGGAGAAGTGCCAACCGAGATTGTAGTTGAACTTAGCGCCGGCGGCCTTCAAGTCTTCGCGGATTGCGTAGGTATCGCCGAGCACGATATAGGCCGTGCCGTCTTTGGAGAAGCCCTCGCGCTCAAGAAAAGCCGCGTTCACTGCGGGTGCCGCTTTGCGAGCACGCTCAAGGCGCTTGGCGTCAAGCTCACGCTGATACTCAGCGCGACGGACGATGACCTGCGTGGGGTGAACACCAGAGCCGCCGCAAAGAAAACACACACCGCCCTCAACATGGGCGTAGTAATAAATGTTACCAGAGCCGCCGCACTTCGGGCACCGGCAGTCGGTGTAGTAGTGGGTCCCGTTTCGGTCGACGCGATTTAGCGTCAAATGCTCGAACTCGCTAAAGTCATTATTCTCGACAACATACTCTCTTGCCATAAACTCAGCCTCCATAATGTTGTGGTTTGTTGCTCTCAACAATTATGATTTTACCGTGTTTAGTAAGTTTCGTACGCCGACGAACTGCTCGAGGTTTTACTGAAATTAGTAGGCAAAACTGCCGAAAAGAAAGAGGCTACCAGTACCTCTTGATTTTCTTGCCACAGCGTTTACACCGATAGACGCCGATTGCGTCAATGCTCATCGACGAGTATTCATACTCGGTGTCAACCTTAATGTAATCATGCTGTTCGCAAGGACAAAGGCGGTCCTCGAGTTCCTGCACGCGGTACGTAAGCCGAGCAACTTCGGCTTTAAGAGCTCGCCGTGTTATCATGTTTTTTTCGCAACTCCTTTCCCGCAAGAATCCTCAGGCCGAACAATTCCCTTGTAACCTTTTCCGCACTCGCCGTAGCAGTCGGAGAAGATCAGGTGCTCGCAGTCCCCGCAATGAACCTCGGGCTCGGTCCAGTCGATCGCCTGCCCGCATTGCCCGCAGAAGTTAGCTGCGCTTTCGTCGGCATTATGGAGCCATTCACCGCTCCCACGGCAAGGGCACTCCAAAATGCTTGTATCGCCGTCAGGGTATGGGCTCTTCGGCGTGTTGAGCTCGCTGAGATGTCTAAACTGATGTGCGCTGCCGATATTCTCATACCGAGCGAGCGCGGCTAAAGGTACCCCAGGCGCGCACGGCGCAGCAAGCTCCCAGCCCTGGGGAGTCCTCTTTGTCAATCGAGCCATAACCTTTCCTCCTTAATATGTATCGCGCTCGTCCCAGTAGGAATAGCGCTCTTGCCAGTGAAGATAGTCGGGACCGAAGATGCGCTCTTGCGCATGGTCGATCTTTACGCGCCAGTATTCAGCCTCGTCGCTCTTAGAGAGAGCAAGCCGAGTCTTATCGAATAACTCGTTGAAGGCCTCGCAAACGCGCATGAGCCGTTTCGAGCCGAGCGCGCTATGGCCCATGACCTCGGGGTCATTGAGGACGATCGCCATCGTATCGAGGCAGAGCTGCGCGGTCCAGTCCGCTATGATATTCGCGCCGAGCTGTTTCTTCATCTGGAGCTCCTGGGCGTAGGAGCTTTTCGACTTCTGAGCCGGCCCGCGCTTTTTACTTTTCGCCATGTCAACCTCCTGTCGAGTAGCGGAGTAGCAAAAAACGGACTTCCTATAAATCCTATGAATTAAACCTAAAGGGAAATAATTATGTCCTTTTAGGTTTAATCTGTAGGGTTCAATAGGTAAAATTGCTACTCCGCTACTCCTGTTCTAAAAAGCCTTGATATATAAGGCCTTGCGCCAGTAGCAAACCAGTAGCAAACGCCATCGAGGGTTTGCTATTCGCTACTCAGGCCTCAGTAGCAGAAATATCAACCGTGATTGAGACCGCAGTGCCCGCGGGGAAAAGTCCTTGAAGCCTTGCGGTGATAGCCTCGGGCGAAAAGCCGCCGCAGAAGGTCAAAGAGACTCGCGTGAGTTCGGTGTTTTTTTTGTCGGCGCAAACAGGCCCGCGCTCGGGGCGGTAGGCGTTGAGGAAGCGCAAGGTCTCCTGTCGGGTCGTGCGTCCCTGGAAGGTGATACCGAGCTGCTTTTTGAGGTAGTCCCCACAATAGGCCTCGCTGACGCCGAACATACGACCGAGCGCCGCGGGCCCGACCTTAAACTTCGAGAGGATATGCTTGATATAGTCCTGCTGCAAGCTCTTCGGCAAAGCTCTGAACCTATCCCAGGAAAGAGTCTCGTCGGGCTTGAGAGTATGTACTGGGCCGTTCATACGTTCCCATTCCTTTCGTGTTAAATTATCGCTGGAAAGGCCGCAGCGACGACGGCGAGAGCTGCCATACTTATGCGAGCTCCGCGCGGTGATGGCCTTCTCTTTGACGTCTTGCTTGTAGATATATTCGGCGTCGTCCATACGCGGCTCCTCTACTTGGCGAGAATGTCTTCGGGCTTGCAGTCAAGCGCCTTTGCCAGTTTTATGGCGGTCTTGAGCGCAATGTTCTCAGGGTTGATCTTGCCCGTCTCGATTTGGTGAATCTTCATATAGTTAACGCCGCTCAACGCGGCCAGTCCTTTCAGGGTCAGGCCTTTCGCCTGGCGCAGTTCTCTTAATCCCATCGGAATCCTCCTTCTTACTTCTCCCCAGCCCTGACGGGCTGGGGATTCTTAGATCGCAGATTAAACACAGAAGCCGAAGGCCACGCCATACGAGCTGCTGGCGGTGTAGCGGTTGGCGTTGCCGCTGCTGTAGACAAAACAGAAGCCGGTAGAGCCGCTCGCAAAAGGAGAACGCTCCCACCAGCCGTTCGCAGCCTCGCCCTCGTCGCCGAGAGCTTTGATACGGTTCCCGCGACGCTTGTAGTAAGCCATCTGCTCGCCGCGATCGGGGTCGTTCTCGGTCCAGTCATGCAGGCCGAAGACCTCCATCTCAGAAGCGAGCCAGAGGAGATCGCTCTCGCCGTCGATCACTCTCGGCTTGATCGCAGCCCGCATATCGTCGGGCAGCAAAGCCAGAATCTCGGTGTTGAGGACCTTGCGGAGCTTGCTCGCCTTCCAGCCGCCCGCGTTCGTGCAGTCGTCATTCATGGGATAGGTATCGCGCAAGCAATCCTTGAGCATAAACATGACATCACCGTCAAAGGGCTTGTCCTTCTCAACGACAACCAGGGTGATCGACTCGCCGGTCCTGAGCTCGTCATAAATCTCGTCGCCGATCTCGAAGTGCTTTGACGCCTCGCGCAGGTCTGACCACTCCTTGATCTGCGCCCAGGTGATGAACTCCTTCGCCTGAGAGACAAAACCGACCGTGCGGGGCTTATCAGGCTCCAGGAAAGGTTTTCCGCAATGCGGGCAATACTTATACATGATTCATATCCTCCTTAAATTATTCTACGGGGCTCCTGGGCGAGCCGTATCGCGTTTTACGCCCAGGGCCCTGGTGTTTATACTCCCAGATTTTGGACTCGCCTGGGTTAGTCCAGGCGGTCCATGGTAACGTTGCAATGCCCGCAAATCAGGCTGAGCTCGGAAGTGGTACGAACCTCCTGACCGCAGACGGGGCAGACGTAGCGGTGAGCCTTCTCGCGCTCAGCCTTGGCCTTAGCCTTCGGCATGACGCGAGCAAAGCGGACGCTCAGGTCGACGCCGGCCTCGGCGAGCTTGGCCTTGAAGGCGTCGGTCGGAGAGGTATGCGCGTAGCCGTTGGCGCGGTCGTACTCGACGATCAGGTCGCGGCTCTCGCACTCAGCCTTGAAGGTCTTGTTGTGATAGCGGCCGTTCTGGCAGGTGTCGGCGATCTCGTTTTCGGTGCAGAAGAGATGGACCATCTCATGCAGCAGGGTCGCGCAGGTAGATTCCTTCGGGCGGTTGATGAACTCAGCGCCGAGGTTGATCTCATACATGCCCTCGTTCTCTGACTTCCAGATCTTCTTGGTGGAGCAATGGCCGTACGCTTTCGGCGTAGTCTGAACGGTGATGACCGGACGAGGCAGCTTGCCCTCGAAGTAGATCGCGTTGAGCTTGTCGAAGATATTCTCGAGGGCGGTGATCGTCTCGCTCATCTTCATCGGCTCGGGCTTGTCCTCGGCAGCAGGGGCCTCGGTCTTCGGCTCTTCGGGCTGGGGCTCGGCGGCGGCCTGCTCTTCGGCGGCAGGCTCCTCGCAGAGGCGCCAGCGACGATCATAGGAAGCAGCAGCCATGCAGGTCGGCTCGGCGGTGGGCTCGCTCACGGGAACGGAGAAGATTTTGCGGTTCTCTTCGTCGATCTTGACGACCAGGCGGACCTCGTTGGTCTCCTTGTTGACGATCTTCTTGTTCAGCACAGTAGTCATGTCCTTCATTTGTATATCCTCCTGAAAAGTTTGTTTTTGTTGTGTTCCTTGGAACAATTATGATTTTATCGTGTTTAGTAAGTTTCGTATGCCGACAAAGCGCTCGGGGTTTTACTGAAATTATTAAGCACTTTCGACAGGTATCAGCCGCGGAGCTTCTGGGCCTTGACGAACGCCTCGCGCCGCCTGGCCTTATCGAGCAAGCCGTTCGCCTGACCGTGGTAGACCGGCTGCCATTCCTCTTTGCGGCCGATGCCGGTCATGGTCGGGAGAGCGAAGTCATAAACGGCGGCGTACGCGCCAGTTTTGACGTTATGGAAGATCGTAAACGGAGTCATAACAAATCTCACTTTCTTAATGTAAACAACGAAAGTCATTTGCAAAAAGAGCGCGTTTCTGCAAGCGAGTTGGCTTATTTGTTGACTTGCTTGCAGAAACGCTTGCTTTTTGCTTAGATCACGCGAACCTCATAGATCAGGTAGTCGGTGTCGTTGCCGTCCGTGCTGCGGTAGAGCCAGGGCGAGACCTGCTCGGGCTTGTCTGAACGGCTCTCGATGAAGGCCTGCGCCTTTTCCAAAGAGGTATAGCCCTCTTGACTGACACGCCCGAGACTGGCCTCGGGCATGACCTGAACAACGTAAACTCTCATGCGCTCACCCCACTTTTTTGCATCTGATAGTAGTAACCGTGACCGGTCTTCTCGTCGTCAAACGTGAACTCGCAAATTTCGTTGTAGCAATCGCCATCAAAGTTGCGGACAAAGGTCTGGCAATCATAGGGCAGGTCACGACAAATCTCAGCTTGCGCGGGAGCGTTCTCCGCAGATTCTTCGTAGCGATAATTGTCAAAGTAGCAAATCTTCTTGCCGTCAATAACGGTGTAGCGAGAATTGTATTGCTGAACCGGATTCGCAAACTGCTCAAGATCAAGACCGAAGTCAATACCTTTCTTTTTGCAAGCGAAACGGATTTCAGCAAAGAACTTAGCCGGTGTCACATTGTTTCTCGTAAGCTCAATTTCCCAGTTCATCATTTTGAAGACCTCCTTACTAATCGCGGCAAGAGGTTACCTTTCGCAGCGCGCTTACCGCTTGAAGCTCGTGAGCTGGGCAGCGCGGTCCGCATTCTGTTTTATCCTCTTGACATTTTTAATTTTACCGTGTTTAGTAAGTTTCGTATGCCGACGAACTGCTCGAGGTTTTACTGATTTCGCTAAGCACTTCTGACAGGTCTTGCCGCTATTCGATTGAGTCCACTTCACCGGTACGCATTGCCGCGGCTATCGCATTAAGCTCATTCGCAAGGAATCTATAGCAGTTACGCAATTCTTTATCGAGTACGCGTTTGGTGTCTTTGCGATTGACAGCTTTTAAGTAGTCAGCCCAGGGTGAAAAGTCGGCCTCAAAAAGCAAGCAGTGTGTTTCATCGTAGCAAAGGTCAAAGAGCTTTTTGACTTCAAAGCATTTACTAAAATGCTCTACGGAACGGCGGACGGTCCAGTTGGTAGCTTTTACCGCATCAGCGCAACGAGTAAGCGCCGAATAACTGTAACAAGCGCGTTGTCTTTCCATTGTGGAAGCCTCCTTCAAAAATTAAGCATTTACAAATCACGGGGAACGATATATAATGAAAGGCACCTTAGAGCCCAGCCGGTCTTGCGACCGGCCAGGCTCGTGGCGTTCGGGTCAGCCTTTGAGATACTCAACGTACTCGTCTTCTGTTGCAAACAGAATCCAACGGCCGTTGACATATCCCATATAACCCGAGGGGATAGGGTAGCCTTTCATTTGGCTCTCTCCTTTCCAAAGAGCTTGCAGGTTCGAGCTGCAGGCTCTTTTTTATTTGTCAAGTATTTCCTCTTGACATTTATAATTTTACCGCGTTTAGTAGGTTTCGTATGCCGACGAACTGCTCAGCGTTTTTAGTAAAAACCTGTGGAGTTCTGCCGATTTACAACGCTTACTAAACGCGGTAAAATTGATATTGTGAGAGAGGGGCCCCTCTATTTTTATACGGTCGACATTATACGAAGAATCCGCCCATTCCTTTATACTAATAATAGTAAAAAAGGAAAGGACGGTGGACGCATGGCCTACTCGGACGCTCAGCGAGAAGCGACGGAACGCTACAACCGCAAAACCTACGAGCGCATTGAGCTGAAGGTGAAGAAGGGCCAGAAGGACTATATTCAAAAAGCCGCGGCGAGTGTCGGCAAGAGCGTCAACCGGTTTATCCTGGACCTGGTAGCGAAGGAGACCGGCAACGATGAAATATGATCTTCTTGTCCGGTATATGGACGCGGGCCGAGTCTGTGAAGAGCGCTTGCACGAGGTCGCAGAACCGTCCCAAGCGGTTCAAGCCTTTGCGCTGAATAACGATCTCGCTGCATCGACCTGGCTCGCCTGCGAGGTCTACGCGCCCACCGGCGAGCTCGTTGAAAAGTTGGCGTATAACGGCCGCAAAATATAAAAGAAAAAGGGCCCTCCCGCGGACGAATCCGCAGGAGGGCTTTTCAGTTAGATCGGAGGGCTGTTTTTATCCTCGTCCTCGGTGAAGTCTTTTGCTTTGGCGGCCTCGAATGTGATACCGCCGCGTTTGTGATCGGATTTCGCAAGCCCGAGATACCCGTTCGCGCCGGCGATAATAACTGCCTCGCCTACGCCGGTTGCGGCGGTAAGCCAGGCGGCTGTAGCGGTGTAGCCCCCCTTGATGCAGAGGTACATAAGGAAGAGGCACTCTTGCACGATCAAGAGACCGGCGAGAATCGTCAACAGGCATACGAGTTTGCTCCATTCGATCTTGCCTTTCTTCTTCGAGGGCTTTTTCTCATGGCGGCCCATCAGGCGATGCCCAGGGCCTTCGCGTACCGGAAGAGCACGGTCGCGAACTGCTCACGGGTCAGGAAGTCCTGCCACATGTAGTTCGGCTCGCCGTTCGGCAACGGGTTACCGCCGACCATGAGACCCTTGTCGATCATAAATTGACGGCCCTCGGCGCTGTAACTGCCGCAGTCATTGTCCTGCAGCTCGGCGCGATAAGCCGCCATAGCGACCTTGAACATATCGTTGAATTGATCTTGCGTCATTTCCTCAGTCTCCTCTCCCGCAAGGCTCCAATCGGGCCGACCGTAACCGGCGATCTGGTTGTAACCGAGCGAATAACTCTTGTCTCGCACCGCGCCACCGTTCGGGACGACGCCAGGCGCGCTCGAGGTGTTACCCTCGATCGTGTAGACCCTGCCGCTTTCGACCTTCTCCACGAGACCGGTGTGATACGAGCTTGCACCGCCGTCGTTCGTGAAGAAAATCTGGTCGCCAGGCTGCGGGTCCTTGAAGAAGCGGCCGGCCTTCTTGTAGTAGCCCATGCTGTAAGTACACCCCGCGCCCGCGCCCTTCTTCGGCTGGAAGGTCATAGCCATTCCGAGCTCAAGACCGAAGGTGTAAATGAAGCAGTAGTCTACGAAGCAATCGCACCAGGCGTAGCCGTTCTTCTTGCCGTTGTAGACGACCCCGAGATCGTCCAGGAAGGCCGCAAACTTGTTCCAGTTGTTGTAACCGGCGTTTGCGGTCTTGTCCTCGAGCTGAGCGTTTGTCGCCTTCTCGAGGTACCCATTTTCCGAACGGGCGGTAGCGAGTACGCGCTGAACAGGTGTCATAGCTTTAGACCTCCTTGCCGGTGCCGTCGATCGCGTCCTGAGTCTTCTGGGACTGGGTGCCAAAGTAGAAGGCGATAATGACGGCATAGATCGTCATAAAATCCTGGCTGATCTTGCCGACGATCGCCATATAGGCGAACACGCCGGTCAGGACCAGGGTGACGATCGACTTGACGCTCAGCAGATTGCCGAGTCTCTTGATGATCTTTTCGTTCATTCCAAATCTCCTTTCTCAGCCTGCGGGTGATCGGTCGGCAGCGCCAGGAACTTCGCTTTTAGGTCGTCCATGACGCCGTTGACGCCCAGGCTGTGATACTGCGTCCAGCAGTTGATGAAATTTTCGCGAGCATAGATCGGGGCGTAACCCCGTTCGCTCCATTTGTTATAGTCGGCGATCATCTGCGCCCTGAGGAGCGCTTGCACGCCGAGCCGAACGCCCTTGATCTGGGCGAACAGCAAACGAAAAACGCCGACAAGTAAACTGCCGGCGCCGAGAAGGCTGAGGACCTGATAAAGCGTCATTCAGTTACCTCCGTCCAGCCGTAAACGCCAGGCTCCCAAACGTTGTTATCGACGTCAGAGGTCCAGCGCTTACCGGAATGCGAGACCTTGTCCCCCTTGGCGTAGGCGTCGTAGTCGCCGCCAGGCTGAGACCACTCGGGCCACTCCTCGGCAGGGTCCGCAACCGCTACCCAAAGGCTGCTCGCGTCCTCAGGCGTCCAGGTCTCCTGAGAGGTGTGATCTTTCAAGCAGCGGTAAAGCTGTCCGTTGCGGCGGCGAATATTGCCGGCCTTGTAGGCGACGGGGAAAGACCACTCAGGGAAGAGTTCGGCGTGCTCGCCTGCGGTCACGTCGTCGACCTCACCGGCCTCAGCCGCGTTCACGAAGAGAATCGACTGCACGGCGGTCGCCTCAACTGCGAGCGCGCCCGCGTCCACGAAGGCAAGTGTAACGAGCTCCAGGTCGTCCGTGGTGAACTTCCCCTCGAGGCCATATACTTTACCTTCCCAGGCGATACCGTGAGCCCTGGACTCGCCACAGAGTCCCCAGGAGCCATTCTCAAGCGGCTCGACAAAGTTCGGTTGCTCGGTCAGCCCCAGAGTAGTCCCATCTTTTACGATTCGGTACATTAGTTGCCCTCCATTTCGTTTTGTCGTTCGGGTGGAATCCGAAGAGATGCTTGAAAAATAGATCGATACGTGCGACGGCCTTGAAGCTGTCGCCTCGTCTCATGTGTCCCTTGAAGCTGTCATAAGCGGTGCGAATATCCTCAAGCGAAAACTCGCCCGCCTCGTACCACTTGCGGAACTTGAAGAGCTTTCTCTTCATAGCGCGCATGGACGCACGGCTCATTTTGCGAAGGACTCGGCCGGTCTCCGTGAGCACGAACTTCGTTTTGAGGAACACGATGCCGCGTGTGATCGGGCGGATTTTTGTCTTGCGCAGGTTGAGCGTGATACCCAGCTCGGCGCAGACCTCTTTGATTCTCTCGAGGCAATACTCTAAATAGTGAATATCCTCGTGAATCAAATAACCGTCGTCCATATAGCGGCCGTAGCCCTTGATTTGAAGCTCTTCCTTGATAATGTGGTCGAGCTTGTTCGGAAGCATGAGCGCCGCGTTTTGCGAGATTTGACTGCCGAGACCGTACCCGACTGGACCGAAGTTTTCGAGGAAGTCATTTGCGAGCTTTCTGGTCCTCGGGTCATGGACACGGCGAGCGAGCTCGTTTTTGACGGTCCAGTGCTGCGCCGAGCCGAAGTAGTCCTTGAAGTCGAAGACGAGAATACCGCCCTTGAGACCGTGCTTGCGGAAATGCCGCTGCAAGTGGCAGTTGAGACGGTCCATTGCGAAGTCAATGCCCTTGCCCTTGATGCTTGCGGCGTTGTCGTAGATAAATGCGGGCTGAAAAACCTTTGTGATAACCTGGTCGCAGAGATTTCTCTGAACGGCGCGCTCTGTGATATGGACGCTGCGAATATGGCGCCATTTTCCGCGATCGTAAATGTCAAACTCGTAGAAGCCTCGGCTTTTATACGTTCCAGCCATCAACTGCGCATGGGTCTTTGCGGTGTTCGAGATGATGTTCATTCGGTAGCGCTGCGTCGAGCATTTCCAGTTGACATTCTTACAGCAGGTTTGTCCTGCCTGAAATAGATTGCTAAAAGAAAAGGCCTCCTCAAAGCTGCCGCAAGCGATGCTGCGCGCGAGCCTTTTGGCCTGCCTTCTCTGACAGCGGCGTTGGTACCTGAGTTCATGCCGCTCTTCACTTGTCATAGATAAAATTGTCTCCTTCGTACAGTGGTGTAACTAAGCGCGTGTGCTGTAACTGCATAGCGGCGCCGTCCATGAAACTCGGTACCCGCGCGCTCCCGAGCCATGCAAGCAGCGTCCAGACGGCCGCATCGACGGAGTGTTTTTGACCCGACGGCCAGGGAAGCAAGTCCTCCTTCCGTATCGGTCCTGCTTTCGCTCTAAAGAGAGTTACTCGGTCTCACCAGGAAATAAACGGAATCCGAAGGCCACGCCATTCGAGTTGCTGGCGTTGTTGTTGTTGGCGTTGCCGTTGCTGTTGACA
>ERZ808240.5035-NODE-5035-length-11067-cov-9.753996_pt1 | contig 11067 bp, 5 predicted proteins | sample MGYA00521084_ERZ808240 | MGnify/ENA primary metagenome ERZ808240 (study PRJEB31516, sample SAMN03275571) | gut metagenome | biome: mammalia-associated habitat; material: feces | host: Papio cynocephalus | place: Kenya | collected 2012-08-06 ... | reverse complement strand
AATTCATCGACGGTGAGTTGATGCATTCTTTCGCCATACTTTTGCCCTGCAGTGTACGTGTAAGAGCCAAAAGCATCAGTACCAGAGCCTTGCGCGATAAGCGTATAGCCAGCTGGCAGGGCTTCCCATGTCCCACCAAACAGCGTGGCAGGGTCAGTAGGGTCGTCACTAAAGTAGTAGCTGCCTACTGGATGGGCGTCGAGCTTGGCCGTTGTGATTGCATCATTTACTGCTTTTGCAATAAGTGATTTTATATCTGCAACATCAATATCCTGCCCCTTATCGTCTTTACTAGCTTTTGTTGCATGTTCCACATTATTTACTACGGCCGTTGTTTGAGTCCCATCTTTGTGAATAAAAGTTACTGTATCATTTAAATATGTTGTTCCGACAACAGTTTTAGATACTTCTGAGTTTTTAGCGTAATCTGATAAATCAACAACACCTGACTGGTCATCCCAGCCGCTCCCATTCCACACAACATTATCTCCTGCTTTGATTGGGGTGCCGTTTGAATCAGTTCCTCCGGCAGTTTTAATATTATACATGTCGCCAACAGTATTTTTTGTTGTCAGCTCATCAAAACGATTTACTGTCCCTTTGTACTTAACTGTACTTGTTAACGCGGCCAAGTCAGATTCTACTTGTTTTTGTATTTTTTGTGCTTCTGCTAAAGCTTGTTTTGTATTTGTTTCTGATGTAGATGCGTGAGTTTCTGACAATTTAGCGTTAGATGCCGACGTGTTTGCTGCCGTTGCTGATGTGCTCGCAACATTGGCACTGGCTTTTGCGTTTGCTTCCGATTTCGAAGCACTGGAAGCAGATGTCGCTGCTGCTGTTTTACTATCGTTAGCAGCGTTTTTGTATTGCAATGCATTGCTTTCGGAATTAGCAGCATTGGTTTCAAATCGTTTTGCTTGGGATGCATATGTTTTAGATGTTAATGCCCACGATTTTGAGCTTAAAGTTTTACCCGTTTCAGATTCTGCATCAGATTCATCATCCGGCGAATCCGATGCCATTGCCCATTTTTGCGACAAGTTCATATAGTTAATACACTCAACAATGGGCTGCAGTGTCGTCTTGATTTTACCGCCGCTTTTCATTGTAAATATTAAATTTCCTGAATCATCTGTTTCTGCGCTTTCAATAGTGTCGCTTACTATTGATTTAATCCATTCCTGTTCTGTCCCTTCAAAGCCGTTTTGTTTCGCTATTTCATACGCACTCAGTCCGTCTACTGATTCGGACACAAAGACAAACTGTTTACCGTCCCACCGATATGTCTTGCCTGTCGATTTAACGATATATAATTTATCACTGTCGCCGCTTGTCGGCAGTGTGTCTACATACACGCAGGCACCGCTTATCATGTCAAACAATGCTTGAAAATTATTGACAATATAGTCTAAAATACCGTCATTCGTTTTATTCGCAAAGGCTGTCTTTTTACCGTATACCCCTTCGCTTATGATATTATCGTTCTCATCACGGATTTCTCCGCGTTGAAATGCTTGCCGTTTCATATGTACCCCTTTCTAACTTAATGCGTTAATATAACCAGTATCTGCTAGCTGTACTTGTTCGACTTCTGTTACTTCCCGCCACGAATTTTCAAAGAGTTCTTTTGGTACATCACTTTCGCCGTTTTCAGATTTTACGTGGTACATTTTTGTTGCTTCGTCGTAGTATGCTTCTACTGTTGGCGGTTTTTGTATATATGTTTTATATTCCATAATTTATCCTTTCACAATAGTATACGGGCAAGAGTTAGGGTCTATAGCGATAAATCCGGCTGTACCGTGAGCTATAACAGAATCACTTGCATTGTCTAACGAATAGGATTGTAAAGTACAAGTTCCTTGGTTCTCTTCATGATAAGGGGCTTTATCATCTGGTAATTCCTTGTCCAAAGTAACGTTATCGTTCCAGCCCCCGTTAAATGCTCGATATTTCATATTAACCGTAACCAGGGTGTTCCCGCTCAATGAAATATGTTTGGAAATATTAAATGTACTAAATCCTTGCCCATCGTTCCTATGTTCTAAACTATAGTCTGAATACACTTTTCCATCCACTAAATACTGAATATATAAAACAGATGGATAATAGTAATAATCATATTCTTCATATTCACTATCATAGTGACTCGATTCGTCACCTTGGAGCTTAGACGAAAGGTTAATTTGCATAGTTGTAGCAGTAGTGGGAACTTGAATATTATGCGAAAAAACCTTGCTACTTTTATCTCTCTTCATATTCCAATCAGCAATTTTGTTATTTACTACAAAACTGCCTCCGGAACCTGCTTTTAGTACAGACTGACAACAAACTTTAAACCCTTCTTTTGTAATATTCAACGGCTCAATGTGCTGGAAAATATTGACGTTGGTATAACCAACTGCTGATGTCTGCAACTGGTTCGGGAATAAAAATACTGTTGGCACAACATCCCATACGCTGGCAAATTTAACCGTGTCGCCGTCATTGGCAACGCCTGTGCAGAAACGCCCCAAAGCGGCAAATGTATTATTCAGGGAATCCTTAAACGTCATACCATTTTGCCCAAATTGAATAGAAGAACCATTGGTTCCTGTTACTGTCATGCCATCAGAATTAAGTTTTACCGCCCCTGCAACAACGCCTGTTGCCGTGTTGTTCCCCAATGTAATGTCTTGCGCCGCCAACTTATCCGCCGTCACAGCCCCCGCTTGAATCATACCTTTTGCAATGACATTATTGTCAAAAACAGTATTCCCTGTGATATGCACTTTTTTGCCGTCAATCAGGATACTCTCATCGCTGACGTTAATTTGGTTGATAACATCACCTTTTTTAACACGTAGGTTGATGTCATTATTTAACTGCACGAGAGCCGAATAGTTTTTCGCTCCGTCTGTTTTATTTAAGTTGCCCACCAGTTGCACGACACTATTTTGGGCTTCAATTCCTTTGTCAATTGCGTCTTGGATTGTTTTATCTATTTTTTCAATACTGATGCTTTCGTTATCTATCCATTCTTTATCAATTGTCATTTTAATGGTAATCGTACTGACAAGAGATTTTTTACCTTCACCGAAATAGTCCGTATATGCAGCGCATACATTGTATATACCTGCTTCGCATTGATAGGTAATAGCGTTATTAGGCGATGTAAAAACAGTAGTGTCGTTAATGTAATATTTTGTACCTGTGCATCCTGTCGGCACTTCGCCTACTTCAATACCGATCTGTCCCAGCCGTGTCGTGAGAATCGGGGCAATCGGTGTTGCCGGAAGAGGTTTATTGTACGTTAAAACCGCAGCATCACTATATTTTCCAAGCGCATTTTTAGCGAACAGATACAACGTACCGCTTCGGTCATGCAATGATAACGATGTTTGCAGATTGTTTGTCCTAACTAATAACGTATCTGATTCTACGCCTGGCAGATTATCCAGCCGTATTTCATAATACACAATGTCCGTATTGGTTACTTCATTCCACGATGCAACCGGTACATCACCAAAGGCAATGCTGAATCCGTCCGGTACATTTGGAATGGTTGATTTCATAGCAACCAATATATCTGTTGATGGTGCCGTATCCGGCGATGTCGCTGCGCCCCATTCATCTTTTGTACATACACAAATACGGTATGTGTCTCCCACAATAGCCTGTGGAATCGTAACTTGATTTTTGCCGCTTCCGGAAAATGTCCATTCTCCGGAAAATCCAATTTCGTCGGCAGGAACGCCTTCTTTTATAACGATATTGGCAGCTTGTTGATGATTGGTTTTATACCATACCTGTCCTTCCAGATAGCTTTGCATATTGGGTTCATCCCAAGAAACAACAATATCATACCGCGATACGCCATCAGCCATCTGTCTATACCGGTTATAAGTACGCACATTACTGACCGGAGGAATATAGTATGGCAAAAGCACGTATTCATATGCCTGCACATCTGCAAGGCTCTGATAGCCTGAACCAAAAATATTAAAGGATACAAATTTTAGCCATATTTGTTTACCCACATCTTCTTTGCGGAACGGTATTTTTAGCAACGTACTATCTAACCGCGCAAAATTACATCTTGCTGCATGCGATTCTGCCGTAGTATTATATTGACCACGCATACACCCAGTTAGCTGGTAGTTCCCCCCAGGTAATAAATTAGCTGTCTGATAAGAAAAGCATTCACTATCCAGCCAGCAAAGCGTATTGCCGCGCTTTGCGTCTTGTTCACTGCCTGATAAAAAAGTTCCATTGGCTGTAACTTCTATGGTATCGGCAGTCACATCTATTGCCTTTGCCAGTGTTCCGATTCGGGCAGAACTGGTAATAGTTCCGGCATGACGATAGTGTGCATTATCGTCGCTCACGTATACATCGCAACCGCCCCAGTTATCACCAGTTCCTCTAGCTCCAATCCATACCTCCAAGCCATTGGTCGTTAAATCGGCGGGTGGCTGCAGTATAATTGGCTTGTCCGTATCAGGAGCTTGTTTATTGTAGTTAATATATGGCCGATCCGTTTCATGAACATCATATTTAGCTGCCGTATACGTTCCTTCCGGTCGTGATACAGCCGTAAATGTAAGCAAGCCGTCCGTCCCTTCTGTTACGCTGTCAATCATTACGACTTGTTTGTTTAGGCCGCAATTCTCATCAGTCAGCGTAACCAAATCGCCAACTTCTAAACGGCAAAAAGACCAGTCTAATTTGAACGTATATTTGTTACGTTCATATTTACCCTTGCGGGCCAACTGCTCAGCCAGTTTTACGGCCCGTTCTTTGGTATATAAGTAATGAGCCTGCGTTGTGTTGGCCTGTCTTAGACCATAATCAGCAATATCCTGCGTTACCGCATAGCTAACAGATTCTTTTTCATAGCCGTTTTCCCTGTTGATAAATTCCACCGGGTACTGATTGTATACTTCGCTGCTATCTTTCCGCTGGTATGTGACTAATGCGCCGCCAGATTGCGGAATAAAATCATCAGCCGATAAGTCATATAGAATTGTGCGATTCGGTTTCCATCCTGTATAGTCCCTATCATCCAACGGGACAATTTTAAATGTATCATTAGACCAAAACACATAGGCATTAGTAAGCGTTGCTATTTCATTGATAATTTCTCTAGCACTCTTAGCTGACGTTTCATCCGGTGGCGTGGAAATAAGCATATCTGCAGCCTTACAATATTGTCGGTAATTATCCAAGCCAACAATTTCTACGTCTGATAGGCCCACTTTATCCAATACATAGCGTATATAATCTGCCGGGTTTACATCTATGCCATCTCCTGTATCTGTCAATTTGCCAACAACTTCAAAGTTATAATTCGGCATGGAACCGGAATCACCCAAATCAATAACGCCCGCCATATAAGCAAGGCCGGAATATGACAAGGCTTTATCTGGATGTTTGCCCAGCGTATAGGCCCAGGGTTTTTGATTCGTTTCCCCAGTAAATAATGTTAGTTGAATTGTGTCATTGGGATATATATATATATCTTTGCCAATCCATACCCGTTTTAATCCTTGTATCGGTCCTTCACATAACCCCAAAATAACGGCTACGGTATACGTATACGATATAGTAACGGTCTTGCTGCTATGCCCGCCCTTGCCGCTTCGCTGCGTTTCTCGGTGTTCATGAGCCGTAAAATCGTCATAATAGATCACATTGCCACTAATTCTCGTCGTCCCCAAAATTTCCGGGACGGCTGCACCATATTCTGCAGTCGATACGGTAAAATCGGCTATCTTATTTGCCCGTATCGTAGTCGTATGTCCCCTAAAAAATCCCATTATTTCACCCCCTTAAATCGATATATTCCCCGAAGTCTTGACTTTCCGCGAGAATCTAAGAACATCACATCGTCTAAATCAGACAAAATAACGCCCTGCCTAATCACCGCATGGATAAGCATATTGTCCCCAACATAAATACCTGCGTGAGATATGCAGCGTCCAAACTGAAACATCAAAAAATCGCCTTTTTCCAATTGAGATACCTGGCGGCAATATTTCTTAATGTAGGAAAGGAACCATTCTTCACTATGATGTAAATGCCATTCATTGGAATAGGGTTGTATTTGTATTGCTCCTTTGGAAACGAGTCCGGCGTCTTCCAGTGCGCTGATAAGAAGCATGCCGCAGTCCACGCCACTCCCTTTTACGCGGGCTTGATTGACATGTGGCGTACCCAGCCAGGGCATGACCGCATCAACAATTCTCTCTCCATCTGTCATATCAACGCCTCCTTGCGAGGTACAAACGGCGCAATAACACATGTACTATCTGTTTCTTTACTGGATATAACCTGACTCGTATCATCGGTAGAATAGGTCCCTTGCGGGTAATATTTCCGAATGGGAAAGTTCATATTCAGCCCTTGTGTCTTTGCCTTAACGGTCAGTTGTAATCCTATGCCCCCAGCGCTTTTTACCTCTGCCGTACCACCAAATAAAGAAATGCAACCGACAATAGTTTGTCCTCTAAAGAAACATCGTCGAAGCTGCAGATTTGCTCTATCCATCGTTCCGTCATGGGCCGCTTGCAAAATAGTCTTACCCTCTATCGTGTCCTTTGTATTCGCATAAATAGTAACCGTCATCGTATCTACAACAACATTGCTGTTTAGCTTGATTTGATTTCGCTTAATGAGCAGCGCATTATGCTGATACACATGGCCATCATACACAATATCCATATCGGTATCTGCATAATAGTATGTGTTGCCGTTAAACAATCTTAATTCATACAAATCGCAGGAGGTCATATTTTTTGCCGTATTCAGGTATGTTTCCAAGTCTTTCGTTACAGTCTTCATGTGGCTACCTCACGGTCGTTAATTTAAACGACTTAGTCTTATTAATATTTTCAAATACCGTCTCTATCGTTACGCCATCATCTTTAAACATGACTTTCCACCAATATGTATAATCTGCTGTGACTACAGCACCGGCTGGGGGCGAGGTGTCAAAAACAATAAAACCGTTATTTGTCGTATACGCTTCTGCTTTTTGTTTGGTACCATTTACATATACGCTAACATTTTCAATGTATTCCACCGGCTCTATATAGTCACCCATCACCATAACTGCCTGGTATTTACCCGGTGACACAGCAGACAGCCGCACGCCTTTTGCTTCATGGTCTTCCGGATCGAGCCATAAAAAGGGCTCAAAAGCACCCTTAACGAGTGCCACAAACCCCAACAGTTTTCGGTATTCTTCATTTGTTAAATAGGAGAATTTAGTTTCTATCGTCCAATTCGGCAGCAGCAGGTTAGTCATGGTACGCACTTTACCGCTTCCCGACGTTTGCACTTCTGTATCCCATTTCATCGCTTTAGTGCTGGACCAGCTAAGCGTATTCAATTCGATAGGAAATTTACGTATACTCATTAGAATACCCCCGCTTCCGTAGCAAAGTTTCGCTCTGTATCAAACAAAGCTTGCCGTATTGTGTCCAATCCACCATTTCGCAGGAAATCCGTAAAGGACGATGCATCAATAGCATGCACAGATAAGGATACTTGATTGACTTGCTGATTATCATTGACAAGGCCTAATTGTTCGAACTTATCTCGTGACAATGGTAATACAGCTTCATCGTGATGCCCTTCGCCAATCATGGCAATAGTTGCACCTGTCGTAATGCCTCCTGTTGCCAATTTCTTGCCGCTCCAAGAAGCACTAAGAGCCGTTTGTTTGTCCGTCCATAAGCCACTGTCTGCAGAACTTCCCATTCCTGCCGCAGCAGATGCAATTCCCATACTCATAGAGGCTGCCGTTCCTGCTGTCATGAGGCCTGTTGCCAAAGCCGCCGAGCCCGGGTCCAAAACAAGCTTAAAGAACGCCGCCGGCCCCAACGCCGCAGCCATCGACGCCCCCTGCGCAGCGGTTTGCGCCGTTGCAGCTGATGCCTGTGATTTTGCCATGGCGTTATTGGTCAGCATGCCCGCCAACTGTTTGGCATAAAACTCAACAACAACCTGAATCATGGATTTGCCCAACGCCGTAAATGCCGAGCTCAGCGATTTGGTACCCATAATAAAATCTGTCATAGCTGTACTCAGACCGCTAAACGCTGTGCTATATAGGCTGGCAACCATTTGAGCCGTTGTTGCATTGGCCGCCAAAAACGTTTCCTGATACGTTTCCATCATTGCTTTTTGGGCTTCATAATCATTCAAACGAATCGCATTGGAGTCAGATAAAACCGCCTCCAGCATTTCCATAGACCCCTGGTTCTTCGCTTCTTCCAAGTCAGCTTGTACATCTTTTGCTTGGGCAAAATACGCATTTTCATTGTCCATGAGCTTTTCAAATTCAGCCTGTTCCTGCTGATGAATTGCTTTTGCAAAAGACAACCTGCCGTTCTCCATAACCTCATAGGCAACGCCTTCATCATCCAACGCCTTTAGGAACACTTGTTTTTGCTTTTCTGTCATGGCCGCAAAGTCATTAGAATATCCCTGCCATTTGGACTGAATAGACGTAATGGTCTTTTCATATTCCATTTCCATCTTGGCCAATGCCTGCTGGCTGGCAGATGCTGACAAGGGAGATGCATCCGATTTTAGTTCTTGCGCCATGGTTTGGGCTTTTTTGCGAATCTGTTGTTCTTTCTGTGCATCCTCTTCTATCGCTTTCAGCCTGTCCTGCGCATACAGCGTATCTAATTTTTCTTTATCTTTGTTGTAATTGCTGTTCCATTGCTTGGATTCTTCCAGTTTTGCATATTCTTTTTGGTACTTGCGGTCAATCAATTCTACTTGCGTCATCGTGGACTGCGCATACGTATCGTCGATTTGTTTGCTTGTCTGCTGCGCCTGGTCCAGCATCTGTTTATAGTACTGCGCCTGTTTATCCGCCGTGGCAGAACTACTGCCGCCGAAAGCACTGTATACGCCATGTACTTTTTGTTCATACTCCGGATCACCGCCGCCGTTATACCGTTTGACGCCTTCCCAAACATCACCGCCGGCATCGGTTATTTTATCTTTCAATATAGCCGCCGCTGCCATGGCATTTTGGTTGGTGTCAGTCGCATAATTTGGATATAAGTCGGCAATACTGACACGGCCGCCGTTGCCGTCACGTATGTCCTGGTTATCGTTAATCTGGAACATGCCGCCGCCCGCTGCCATATGGATAGCGTTTATGTCACCGCCGCCGCTTTCAACCGCTGCCATAGATGCCATAAGTTTGGCATCCTGTCCATACGCAGATGCCGCGGCATGAATAGCCTGCAGTTCGTTGCTGGAATCCCAGTTGATGGAGGGCTTACTCGTATCGCCATTATACCCGGGGTCTTTGATGCCCGCATAATCGGCAAGCGATACCACGCCGACAATATTACCGCCAAAAGCCTCTTTCCAGTTTTGTGAAAAATAACTGGATACGCCGTTGTTTTGACTGCTGCCAGAAGCGTAATAGCCGCCGTTTTCGCCGACCATAATGACATGACCGCCATCGTTAGTAATAACCGCGTCACCCGGCTTAGCGTCATAGCCATTCCCATAGGCGTCCGTCTGATGGAAAGCACTGCCGGCATTAGTCTGCCAATCAGGTGCCCAGCCGCCTAAATCAAAGGCATTGGATACGCCTGCCTGGCTCCAAACATTTTCTACATATGTCGTACATACTACTTGTCCATCATCCGTACCATACGATAGTCCTTCCAGTTGTTTAGCGTTATACAATGCGCCTTCCCGCACATTGTAACTGCCGTAGCCGCTTGTCCCGGATGTACTGCCGGACATTCCTGCACTGCCGGCGCCTCCTGCTGAATTATCATCGCCAGTGGTTCTGAACTGCTCATATGTCGGTGTGCCGCTGCTACCATCTGATGCACTGCTTTCATCGTCGCTGCTGTCGCTTTCTGTATCTTGTGTTGCAGTCTTATTTCCCGCTTTGCTAAGGGCATTATTGGTATGAAAGATTTTGTCAATCAGTTTCTGCAGCCAGCCAATTGCTTTTTGTACGAAACTGACAATAGTATGCAGGCCATTGGACGCCCAAGCCGGAAGGATGGAATCAACAAATTCACTCAACGCATCTTCCAAGCTGCTTAACGCATTGGCTCCTTTTTCATACATCATGTTGAAAAACGCAATAAAACTCGTTACAACCCACGATACTACCGTTATAATGCCTGATAAAATAGCTACCAATACATTTATGACAGCAATAATGGCATAAATCGCTACGGTAAAGGCCGTTGCCATGACAGCGATGATCGGTGCCGCAGCCGATACCAGGTTTTGAATGGCTACGCCAATTTCTCCCCATAGGGCGGCTAATGCTTCTCCCGCCGTCTGCACAGCATCCATAGTACCCGGCACTACGTTTAGAAAATCCGTTAGCGAATGGCCGGACGCAACAAAAGCAGCAATCGCCACGCCAACAGCAGTAATCACGATGCCAACGGGGCCAAAAGCGGCTGCCAATGTCACAACACGCGCGGCTACGGCCGGCAGGGACGTAATCAATCCTTTCAAGCCAGAACCAAAACTGGCAAAGGCTGTCCCGGTTGTAACGGCTCTCGCTTTCATCGTTTCCATAGCAGCATTTACGCCTGCCATGCCCGTCGGCATGGTCATAAAGGCGGTCTTTGCGTTGTTTAATGCCGGTATTAAGCTGCCTACAAGCGGAGCAGCCGCTAGTTTAGCAGTCATAATGTACGATTCTAATGCAGGAATAGTAAGCGTAAATAAGGTTGTACCCAGCGCGGCAGCGGCTGCTTGTACTTCCGGCGGAATCATTTTAGACAATGCTTCCCCGATTCCCTGTTCTTTTACCAGTGCCGCAAAATCCTGCAAGCTATTGCCTAATGACGAAAAAACATCCGGCAAATTAAAGGCATCAGAAATCTGCTGTCCCACGGCAATCGCCGTTTGGCTAAGCCCATCCATCATATTGGACCAGGTACCCGTAATAGTAGAGGACTGTTGTTCCATCATACCACCGAATTTTTCTTCCATACCGCCTACCAATGCCTGGAGCCCCGTTTGCGCATCTACGGCTCCTTTACTAACCATATCCATGGCCTGCGGAACAGATACGCC